>Ga0172379_10011868_pt1 | contig 10295 bp, 22 predicted proteins | sample GrowelOW334metaG_FD_119756 | JGI IMG/M metagenome (GOLD analysis project Ga0172379, IMG submission 119756) | Groundwater microbial communities from an aquifer near a municipal landfill in Southern Ontario, Canada - Groundwater well OW334 metaG | ecosystem: Environmental > Aquatic > Deep...
CTTTCTTGGGCGGTAACAGGGTCGCGGGTACTCGGGGTGAGTGCTCTCGAATTAGCGGGGATGGTTTTGCATATGCGCCTGAAAGAAGACAATGACCGTCGACCGTAAGCTGTTCTCCTCGGCTTCCGAGGAGTGGTACACCCCACGCCACGTCCTCGAGTACGTCAAGCACGTCCTGGGCGGGCACATCACCCTCGACCCGTGCTGGTCTCCGATGAGTTTCGTGCAAGCGGAGAAGTGGTGGACAAAGGACAACGACGGCCTGAGCCGGGTGTGGAACTCGCCGCGCATCTTCTGCAACCCGCCCTACGGCCGCGGCATCGGCAAGTGGACGAGAAGGGCCGCCGAGGCCACGGGCACGGTGCTTCTCCTCGCCCCCGCCCGTACCGACACGATCTGGTTCCACGAGCTCCTCGCCTCCCCTCGCCTGCGCGGCATCGTCTTTATCAAGGGCCGGCTGAAGTTCGCCACGCCGGCGGGGGAGTCGACGGTGGGCGCTCCTTTCCCGTCGGCGATGTTCCTGCTGGGGGGCGACGTGGGTGAGCAGTCACGGCTCTACTCCCTGCAGCACTTCGGCATGGATGGGGCGGTGTGGCTTATGAGGAGGGGATGATGGATTGCGACTGCGCCGAAGACTATACCTGCACCAGACACCGCGGTGCAGGGTTTGTTCTGCGCGGGGCCGAGAGGCCGGTCGACCCCTACGAGGTCACCACGCGCATTCGCAACAACGCTCTGCTGCAGCGTCGGGTGGAGCGGGGCTGGAGTCGCGAAGAGCTGGGCAGGCTCGCCGCGGTCGGCAAGCTGACCATCGGGCAATATGAGATCTTCCGCCTGTCCCCCATAGCCAAGAATGGGGAGTGGAAGGAGTCAGCTCTGAAGCTCGCCAAGGCTTTCGGTGTAGAGCCTGACGTTCTCTGGTCCCCTCTGTCTCGCGAGATTATGAACCCCGTGGTCGTTCGTACCGTCGGCGAGGAGCAGCTCGCGGCGATCCGCGCGCACGAGATGGAGCGGCTGCTGGGGGAGGGGGAGCAAGATCCGGAAGCCCTGCTCTCGGGGCAGCAGCGTCGGGCCGCGGTCTCACGGGCTTTGGGTCTGCTGAACAGCAAAGAGCGGGCCGTGATGTCAATGTGGTATGGGCTAGACGGGAGCGAGGCGAAGACCCAGGAAGAAATCGCGGAGCTTTTTGGGGTTTCGCGAAATCGCATCCACCAAATTGCCGCGAAGGCTCTTCGCAAATTGAGGCACCCTGGCCGGATCCGCGCGGCCGGTCTCAAGGAGGTTTTGCCGTGGTCATGGTAACCAAGCAGCAGATCTTAGAAGAGGCCCAGCGGTACGGGTCGACCTTGCAGGCGCTGACGCACCGACCGGTGCCGTCGGCGCTGGACCTTCGCTTCTGGGTGTTTCATCGCCAGAACCAGAAGGTCTACGAGACGCTGAAGCGGCTGGCGATGACGATGTGGCAGAAGGGGAGGAAGCAGATCGGCGTGGGGATGTTGTGGGAGGTGCTGCGGTGGGAGATGTACCTCGAGACCTCGCCTGACGCGGAGTACAAGCTGAACAACAGCTACCGCAGCCGCTACGCTCGGCTGCTGATGCTTCAGGAGCCGGAGCTCGCCAACCTGTTCGAGACGCGGGAGCTGAAGTCGTGATCACTGGAGCCTCGAACTACAAGGGCATCACTCCCATTCAACAGGCTATTCTGGTGGCGCTGCTCGACGGTCCTCTCGACCGCGAAGCCCTGCACACGCGGGTGGAGGCCCTGTTCGCGAAGTGTGACGCGCCCAGGCCGAGACTCTCTGCCACTTCGTTGTCGGTGCCTCTGGGGTTCTTGGAGTACAGCGGTCGGGTTGACGGTGGTAGGGGCAGGCCGTTTCGTCTGGTGGAGGTCGACGGTGCCAGGGCGATGCTGGAAGTCCTGAAACACGCCTGGGCGCCCGAAGACGCGCCGGCGCCCCCGTCGGCGTGCATCTACTGTGGTGGCAGTCGGCCGTATGCCTTCGGCAAGTTGTGGTGTGGGGACTGCTGGGCGGTGTTGAGTTTCGTCCCGCGAATCGCCAGGTATCCGAGGCTCTGGGCTGCGGTGCAGGCTGGTGTGGAGCACGAGAAAGGAAAGAAGTGATGACCCTCCTCGGAGTCACCTATCAGGCGTGCCCGGCCTGCGGCCGGCTGACGCCTCTAAACGACGAGGTGCTGGCGACACCACCCATGCCCGAAACCTTGCGCGACACCTTGTGGTGGAGCGCGTGGACGCGACAAGTCTACGGGTGCGCGTGCGGGGCCGGGTGGGAGCACGTCACGTCGTGGGGCGGGGCTCCAGAGCTGGTTACCGTGCTGGTCGAGGCGCGGCGATGACCCCCAAACATCGAAAGCGCCTCGCGCGCCGGTCGCGCGCACGGGCACAAACCCGCCCTCAGAAGCATGCGATGGCGGTGGGGCACTACTACATCGACAGTATCCACGGCGACGACAACAACGATGGGCGCACGCCGGCGACGGCGCTCAAGACCCTAAACGGCTTGCCGAAGTACCTCGGCAAGGTCGTGTGCCACCTGCGAGGGACTTCGAGATGAAGGACGTCCGCGCCGCACAGGTCGGCCGGCGGTTCATCATGTTCGACGGAGATCCTGCGCCTTGGGAGGGGAAATGATCTGCAAGTACTGCGGCGCCGGGCTTTATACGTTCCACAGCAACGAAGAGACGGGCGTCTGCTCCGACTGTTGGAACGTACTGCACCCGCGGCTGCTGGCGGCCCTGACGGCGCGAATGATGGGGATGCTGATGGAGGAGAAGGCCGCAGTGCGCTGCGTCGTATGTCAGCAGAAGTTGCCCGCGGGGCAGATCCAGATGACCTGTGAGACCTGTCTTCGGTCGAAGGGGGAGTGATGGTCTGCAAGTACTGTGGCGCCGGGCTTCATTCGTTCCACTGCAACGAAGAGACGGCCGTCTGCGCTGGCTGCTGGGATGTGCTGTCGAAAGCGGAGGTCATCGCTCGGCACCCGCGGCTGCTGGCGGCTCTGACAAAGCGGATACCGGGCATGTTGACGCAAGAGAAGGCTGCGGCGTGGGCGTTGTGTGCCGGCTACTGCGAGACCACGGAGGAGCTGACCAGACTCCGCACGACAAAGGAGGAGTGATTTTATGAGATACACGATCCCGGTGCAGTTTTTTGTAGATGTCGAGTCTGAGGACAAAGCGATCTTTGTTGTTGAGGCTGCTTTGGCGGCGACGCTACTCCCACGAACGTGTTACTCGGTCGCGGCCTCGGCCGAGGCCGAGGCCACGACCGAGTGCTCCTGCGTCCTGGGGGGCGCGGGGGTGGGCTGCACGTTCTGCAACAGCAGGAGTCAGAGGAGGAGCAAATGAATACGGCCATGCAGAAACTCACCGACGCCGAGTTCGCCAAGTATCCTGTCTACACGATGCCGCAGGCCGACGGCCTGTGGGCGAACCTCGAGTACTACAGGCTGGGCAACACCCTCGGGGTCGTGGCGCTCGACAACGTCGACCACGACTTCGCCGCCGTGGTCCTGCAAGAGGACCCCGAGCGGAAACTGTGGCGCGGAGTCAACGTGCGCTGCTCCCTGCCCACCATCGAAGTCGCCAGAGAGGCTCTGGAGGACATGATGCGGGAGGCCGAGGCGGCCGGGGAGATCGGCTTCGGAGAGCCGCCGATAGCCGAAACACACCCGGAGATCGCGGAAGTGATCGGCGCCGTCGTGGACGCCTGGAGCGACGGGCGGCGGGAGCGGTGCCGTAAACATGGCTCGTAGCGGGAGGCGGACGTGGTTGGGAACCCGCCAGGAGGCTCCGGGGTAAGCCGCACAGTCCTGCCAGAGAGTGCAGTTAGCTGTAAGTACTTGAAATCATTAAGGAATTAGGCTGTTGCCCAGAAAACACCTTTGGAGGTAGGGTTCCGAGCATGGAAAACACCCCCGAATGGCTGCTCTCCTCCAGCTCCGACCCCCGCGCGCTGGCGGTGGTTGACGGGCTGGGGCAGCACGCAGGCGCCGGCCCCCACTACTCCCGCCGCACCCCCGGCTCGCGGACCTTCACCGGCATCGGCCGCGAGGTGGTCCTGGTGACGGCCGACGGCTCCGCGGTGTGGGCGGTCGTCTACCAGGCAACCCCCAGCGCCCGCGGCACCGGCGCGAGCCGAGGACGTGCCGGCGCCTCGGATGCGAAGCCCCGCTTCGTCTGGCGCAACAACGTCTTTCGGAACCTCGGCTCGGCCTTGTCGAGTGCGCTGATCGAAACCGCCGTCGCCCGCACCTACGAGGAGTGGGCCCGGCGCTACGGCGCGCTGCCCCTCGAGCGACTCCGCACCGAGATTGCCATCTCCAAGGTCCGCTCCACCAACCCCGGGTGCTGCTACAAGAAGGCCGACTGGCATAGCCCCCACGTCGTCCGAGGGAAGCTCTATCTCTACGCCCCCTGCCCCACCAACGTGCTGCTGGGCTCGTGCGCCTGCTGCCCCACAACCGCCAGGAGAGTCCCGTGACCGAAAGCCCCCTGAACGACACCTTGTACTTCTTGCAGCACGTCCCCGTCCCGCAGGCGATGAAGGATGCCTACCGGGCCGCGCTGCTCCTGCTGGCCGCGCACGCCGATCCGTCGGCGGCGCCTGCCGCCGCGATGTGGCGCAGCGTCCAGGCGTGCTTCGACCGGCTGGTGGTCCTCGAACGGGAGAACAACCGCCTCGCCTTGGTCATCACTGACCTCGACGTGGTCAAGGGGAAGTGCTTCGCACTCGACTCCCAGCTCCACAACGCCAAAAACGAGGTGATCAGGCTTACCACTCGGCTCTACGAGGAGGGCCGACTCAAGGAGGAGCTTGGGACTCGTCGTCTCGCCGCCGAGGATAAGGCCGCGGCCCTCCGCAAGCTGCTCACCAAAGCCGAGAACGAAGTGATCTTGGAACGGGAAAACCGCCGCGACGCCGAGACCAAGGCCGCATTTTTCAGTGAGCAACTCGAAGATCGCGACGCGGCGCTGGACAAGGCAGAGTCAATGCTCGTCAGCGTTCACAAGCAAGCCGATGAGGCGGTCGCCGCACGCCTTGCCATTCAGGAGGAGAACGACAAGGCGATCGCCCTCCTCGCCAAGACGGAGAACGAGCGCCGCCACGCCGCCGCGGGGGCCGAGCAGATGTGGGTGGTGATCACCACGCTCAGGCAGGCGCTCGCCAAGCTCGAGGACGGCCCCTGCATCGCCTGCCCTGACTGCGGGCACGTCGCGCCGCGGGCCGGCCTCGTCCACGGCACCCTGGTGGACGTCTACGTCTGCTCCTGCGGCGCCGTCACCTCAACCCCCTGCTGCAAATAAAGGAGACCCGAATGAACTGTCACGAGGCTTGGACCGAGGCAAAGAAACTGACCGATAAAGACGAGGCCCGCGCAACGCTGGTACTGGCCGCCGCGGTGGGAGAGGTGGCGTTAGCTCTTGAAGACGGGCTGAGCGCGGTGGCAATGCGTCTCAAGGAGCTCGGCAAGGAGGGCGCCCCGGGCATGGGCGCCGTCGAGTTCTTGGCAAAGACCGTCAGTGTAGGGATGTCGGAGATTGCTTCGGCCATCGAAGGCCCACACGGCGACGACTGGAGCCGTCAGGACGCCGGCTACTCCGAGCCCGAGAACGAGGATGAATAGCCGCATGCCCACGATCGAGGCGTATGAGAACGAGCTGCGGCACGCTGAAGAGGCGCTCGACCTCAAGCGCGGGACCATCGCCGAGCGAGACTATCTGCGTACCCAACTCGCGGAGGAGAAGGACGGAAGCGCCAGGGCGCGACGGGTAGGATCCGACCGCCAAGAGCAGCTTCGCGCCGAACGGGACGAGGCCCAGGAACTCCTCAAGTACCGTGACGAGGAGCTGGCCAGCGCCCGCGAGCTGCTCCACAAGGCGTGCGTGGCGCAGCGCGAGGCGGTCGCGGAGCGCGAGGAGTCTGTTCGCTACCTGAAGGCCCAGAACGACCAGCTCAGCCAGGACTTGCGAAGCGCCAAAGGGCAATGTCGGGGATTGAGTAACGAAATCTTGAAGCTCAAGAATCGACGACCCGGGAGAACCGCCCACACCTGCTCTGATTGTGCTTGGTGGGATTACGAAAACAGGACTGACGAGCAAGTGCGCTGCTTGCAGCCAGACCAGTGCGATGAAATCACCTCCGAAGGATACTGCTGCGAAAGATGGAAAGCCTTCGGAGAAGAGGCGTCGGCCCGACTCGTTCAGCGGATGAAAGAAGAAACCGCCGAGGCGGTCGCGGAGCGCGACGAGCTGCGCACCCGGCTTGCCGATGCTACACGGGAGAGCAACCCCCTGCGCATCCAGCTCGCCGAAGCTGGCATCAAGCTGGGGGAGCGCGCGGGCACCATCGGCGAGCTGCGCCGGCGGCTCGCGGAAGCCGTCAACGAGCGCGACGCCCTGCGGGCCGTCAACCCTCGATTGCGGGGAGAGCTGGAGCAGACCCGCGAGCTGCTCCACAAGGCGTGCGTGGCGCAGCGCGAGGCGGTCGCGGAGCGCGACGGGCTGCTCAACGACACCGTCGAACGTCTGCGGAAGGAGCTGGAGCAGGCCCGCAAACAGCTACACGAGGAAGGGCTTGAAGTCGAGCGGCTGAACGACGTCGTGGAAAACCAGCGCGGGAAGGACGGCCTCAACTTCGAGCTTGCCGCCCTGCGGGACAACAACGACCGACTGCGTGCGGAGCTTGCCGACATGAAAAACGCGCGGAACCGCGTGAAGGCAGACCGAGACGTGTGGTGGAAGGAGTGCTGTGCGCTCGCTGGCCGACTGAAGACGCTAGGGGCCTACATAGGGCCAATGACCTTCGACGAGCATTTCAACCCCGTCGACAGCCCTGCCCCGGCGAAGCAGCCCCTGCACCAGATCATCTTCAAGGACCGCACCATCACCCTCTACAGCGACGGCAGCGTCGTCACGGAGAGCAAATGAGCGACCGTATCTGGACTGAAGAGAACCTGGCCGCGGCCCGCGCGGCCTTCCCGACCCAGCCGCGGGGTTGGATCGACGCGCACTCTCCTGCGGACGAGGAGTTTGTGCGGACGCGAGCGGTGAAGATCAGCGACTTGTCGGCACGGGCCCACACGGACTACAACATCTCCTTTTACAACTACGTCCAGCAAGACCGCGCCCGGCAGGGGATGGCGTCGTCCTACTGGTTCCACACGGGCCAGGTGCCGCCACAGGACGCTTCGATCGAAGACCTTCGCGCGATGGTCAACTTCGTGCAGTGGAAGCAACTGCTCAAGCGAGTCGACGAGGAGCTGGAGCACCAGCGTGACGAGGCTGTCCAGGCCGGGAACGCGGCGCGACTCGAGGTCGAGCGCCTGAGCGGCGCCCTGGAGGCACTGCTCAAGGTGAAGCCGTGACCCACGACCGGCCCCTCCGCGTGAATTGGTTCTGGAAGGTACTCGGTGACGAGGGGACGTGCTACGGCCCGTTCACCTCGTGTGAGGAAGCAACCGCCGCGGCCGCCGTTCGCATGGCGGCAGACGAGAGTGAAGATGCCTGACCCCGTCAACACCAACGAGCACAAGCCCTGCCAGCCCCCGGCCGGTGCCTATAACCTTCTCAGCCTCAACGCCCAGGGCGTGTGGTGGCCGGCGTCTCCTGCGAAGGGCTACGCCTTCGTCGGGCGGCTGCCCAACCGGCCCGAGTGGTTTGTCTGGACGACTCGCTGCCACTGCAGAACCGACAACCGCTGCGGCTGCACCCTTCCCGCGGCAATGATGCGTGCCGTGCATCTCGCCGACGGGGAGAACATCGTCGTGCAGCATGTGCAGGCCCTCGACGCGGACGACACGGACGACATGGACGACTCGGAGTTGCAGGCCGCGAACAAAAAACTGAAGGTGCGGGAGAGGGAGGAGGCGCGTCTGCGAGGGCTCCTCGTGGTGTCCGAAGACCAGAAAACGTCGCTCCTCAACAGCATCCATCGGCTGGAAAACCTGCTCAAGGAGGGCTTGACCGAGCGCGCGGAGCTGGAGCGTCGGCTGATGCTGTCCGAGAAGGCGCAGGACGGCCTGAGAACCGACCTACTCAGGACCCAGCAGGACCGCAACCAGATTCTTAACCAGCTACGCAACGACAAGGACAAGAAGATCGAGGAGCTGAGTTGCCTTCTCGCCGACGCGAACCGCGAGCTGCTCGACCTTCGCTCCGGCCGAAACCCTGACGAGCGCCTCGCCGCGGAGATTGCGACGCTGAAGAAGTCCTGCGAAGAGTGGAACGAGCGTTTTGCCTCCGTTCGCCGGGAGGCCCTGTCTACCCGAGAGGCGCTGGAGAACGCGCACGATCGTGTCACGGAGATGGAGGAGAAGCTCCAGAATGCCAAAGCCGAAACCGAGACCCTGTTCAACATCCTGAGACGGGCCACGGCGACCGAGAACAACGATGACTAACTGCCTCGACATCATCGCGCAGTACCTGAGGGACCACGGCTACGACGGGCTCTGCAACGACGACGAGTGTGGGTGTGTACTTGACGATCTCGCCCCGTGCTGCGAGTGCTTCGCCGATTGCACGCCCGCCTACGACCACGGCCTCAGCGAAGACTACAACCACACGCTCTACGAGACACCCCCCATCACCGACGATCAGCTCGACCTCCTGCGGCACGCCCTGGGGCTGTTCGACGGCCCAGCCGGCGAAGGCCGCAACCACCTCGCCGTCAACGCAGAGAACACCGCCGAGGCGAAGGACTGGCAGCAGCTGGTGCGGTGGCAGCTCGCGCAGCGGGTTACCCTCGCGGGGGCGCTGCTGCACTTCATGGTGACCGACAAGGGGAAGGCGCTGGTGAAGCCGTGAGAAAGAAAAAGCCGAAGAAGCCGACCGTCGCAGTCCCCAGACCCCCCAGGCACGACAGAAGGCACTTGACACAGCCGGAGTTTCGGCGTCTTCTCGACACCGCCAACCAAGAAGGTGGCATGGCCCAGATGGTGGTGAGGTACGGTTACCTCTGGGGCCTACGCGCATCGGAGTATGGGATGCTCGACCTGGACTGCCTCAATAGCCTGCACGACCGTCGCCTGGTCTACATCCGGCGCGCGAAGGGCGGGCTCTCCTCCTGGCAGAAGGTCGGGGAAGGGGACGTGGCCGCGCTCCAGACCTGGGTCCGCGATCACTATCCCGACCCCCACAAACGCAAGCCCAACTGGCCCCTCTTCCCCGCTCCCTTCGCCTGGAAAGGGCAGACCCTGCGCCCCGTGTCCCGGTTCACCATCTGGCGTCTGATCCAAAGACTCTGCGCCACCTCCAACATCGAGCGCGGCCTCGCTCACCCCCACGTCCTGCGCCACAGCCGCGTCATGCACCTGCTCGAAAACGCGAAGGCCCAGGGCCTCACCCCAGGCGACCTGACCCCCGTGGTCGCTTCCATCGTCGGTCACACCACGGCTCGCACGACGATCGAGCACTACTTCTCGATCTCCGAAGGAGCCCAAGCCGCAGTCGACCGCGTCACCGCGGCGCTGCTGGAAGGAGATTGAGATGCCGCTACCCCTAACCTACGTCGGGAAAACCCACAGCCTTCAGCCATGCCCGGCGTGTGAAACAAAAAGGTGGAACTGCTTTCGCTGCTGGTCAGACGGAGATGTTGCGTTCATGCACTTCGGTCTGAGAGAACCAATCCCGGTAATCGATCACCCGCGCGACGACTATAACCTTCGGGTAGATGAGTGCCTCAACTGCGGCGCCACCCTGTCGGACGGAGGGCGCTGACATGCACCCTGCCGGACTCGCAAAAAGCATCGACCCCTGCCCGTTCTGCGGGGGGTTTTGGTGGGAGTGCTACCGGGAGTGGATGGGCTGCTACGTCGACGCCACCCCCGTCATCGACTACGACCCGGAGGCGCGATTCATCGGCTCCAACCGCGTCGACGAGTGCGCCCGCTGCGGCGCGACGCTCTCTGCTCGCGCGGGAGGACTGTGATGCAGAGCCAAGAAAATGTCCGCTGCAACCGCTGTCGCTACTGGCTGGGGTACAGTAATGTGGACGGGGAGTGCCACCGCTCTCCACCCACCATCGTGATTAGAACCAAACAAGACGGCCCCTCACTCGACAACCCTCCGGGGTACTGGCCGGGGACAAGAGGCTGTGACTGGTGTGGGGGCTTCGGCCCCGAGGATGCCGTGTGATGCTCTTTCTGATCGACTTTCACGGGACCATCACCAACAACCCGACCCTCTACACCGCGCGCTGGAAAGAGGTGATCAAACGCCTCCCCGCCGTCACCATCTGGTCCGGTGACCCGGAGGGTATCCCCGACGACTGGAAAGCA
>Ga0172379_10011869_pt1 | contig 10294 bp, 10 predicted proteins | sample GrowelOW334metaG_FD_119756 | JGI IMG/M metagenome (GOLD analysis project Ga0172379, IMG submission 119756) | Groundwater microbial communities from an aquifer near a municipal landfill in Southern Ontario, Canada - Groundwater well OW334 metaG | ecosystem: Environmental > Aquatic > Deep...
AGATTGAAAAGCTTGGTTTATGTCCATCGCGGAATGAATATTCAAAGAAGAAAGAGAATTATTATTGAGATTCTGAAGGGGAGAAAATTTCCAAATTAGCCCCACCATAATTACTATTTAACCCCAAATTCAATAATTTGCTGCGCAATATCGAGCCGATGCCCTTTGTGCCTAATGATCCGGCCAAACTGACTCAACGTTGCTTGGAGATCCTTGATATTTCGGTTGCCGGGTTGATAAAACGGCTGCAATCCGTCGAAAAGATCACGGGCAAGCGCGAGGTAACAATCGGCCTTTCGGGCGGACGCGATTCTATTTTGGCTCTTCTAAAGATAGTCATGGCATTCAAAGAGCTGGGTTGGGATTTGAAAGGCATTAAGGTTTATACGATGCCCGGTTTCGGCACGACAAAAGAGACTTATCAAGTGGCCTGCGATCTGGCGGCGGCGTTAGGCGTCAGCTTTAAGGATTTGTCGATCGTCCAGTTTGCCGAGGACATTTTGGAAGGCATGGGCCATGAATTGCCTTGCAATATTCCTAAGTGCCTGAAATGCCAGAATATCCAGGCGCGTTTGCGCAAGATCATTACCATGACTGACGGTTTCGATATCGGCACCGGCAATATGTCCGAAGCCTATCATGGCTATTGCACATACGGGGCTGACCAGCTCAGCATGTATAATCCCAATTGTTCTGATCCCAAGACGTTGGTAAATTTCTTGATCCAGACGATTGCCGACAGCGAGATTTTCGGCAAAGCAGTTTCCGAAATCCTGTATGTGGCGCTGAAGCTGCTTATTTCGGCCGAGCTTATCAGGCCGAATGCAGATGGCACAGTCAGTCAGATCACGGAACAGGAAATCGGCCCGTATAATCTTCTCGATTTCATCATGTTCGATGATTTGCGCAATATGTTTCCGGCGACCAAGATATTCTTTTTGGCTAGCTGGGCGTATGACGGAATTTTCGAACCGGCAGAAATATTCAAATGGCTGGAAAGCAGCTACAAACGTTTCTATGGAAGCCAATTCAAACGCCAAGCTGTTGCAGACGGCGTTAAAACCGGATCGGTCAGCGTTGATCCGCGAGGCGATATGCGCCGGCCGGCAGATATGCTTATCCCGTCTTCCATTTTGGAAGAGCTTGATAATTTGAAGAAAATGCTAAGCCAAGCTGGTCTGCTGGCATAGTCCGTACATTAACAAAAGCCTCTCGAAGCGATTCGAGAGGCTCTTTTAATGCAAAATTTTATTTAATAGGGTAAATCGGGAATTTCTTCGTCAATACATGGACTTCATTTTTTATCCGGCTGCGCAATTTTTTGTCATTGGGCGTTTTGAGTATCTCTGCTATCCATAGTCCGATCAGTCTCATTTCTTTTTCCTTCATGCCGCGAGTCGATAGCGCCGCTGTGCCGAGGCGCAGTCCGGAAGGATTGAGAGGTTTGGCCGGGTCATACGGAATCATATTGGCATTGGTGTAAATATCCGCCTCGGCCAGAATGTCGGCGGCAGTTTTTCCGCTGATATTTTGCGGCCGCAAATCCAGCAGCAGTAAATGATTATCCGTGCCGCCGGAAACTAATTTGATACCGTTTTTCTTCAGCAGCTCGGCTAGTACTGCCGCATTCTTTACGGTTTGCAGCTGGATTTTTTTGAATTTAGATGTGATAGCTTCTTCAAAACAGATCGCTTTTCCAGAAATGACATTTTCCATCGGGCCGCCCTGCAGTCCGGGAAATATAGCTTTATCGATTTCTTTTGCCAGCTCTATGCGGCAGATGATGAGGGCGCTGCGCGGACCGGCTAAAGTCTTGTGCGTAGTGGAGGTAACGATATCGGCATAAGGAAAAGGCGACGGATGCGCGTCGGCCGCGATCAATCCGGCGATATGTGAAATATCGGCCAAGAGCAAAGCGCCGGTTTTTTTGGCAATGGCAGCGAATTTCCTGAAGTCAATTTTTCGCGGGTAAGCAGTAGCGCCGCAGACGATCATTTTCGGTTTTTCCTTCAGCGCGATTTTCTCTAATTTCTCATAATCGATCAATTGGGTTTTTTCATCCACGCCATAGTGGGCGAATTTGAACAGTTTGCCGGAAAAATTTACCGGCGAGCCATGAGTCAGATGGCCGCCATGAGACAGATCCATGGCTAGAATCTTATCGCCAGGCTGCAGCAAACCTAAATAGACCGCAAGATTAGCTGATGATCCGGAGTGCGGCTGGACATTGGCATGCCATTTGTCTCCCTTGAGGTCGAACATCTTCAAGCATGACTTTTGAGCCAAGACCTCGATCTGATCAATGTATTCATTGCCGCTGTAATAACGCTTGCCCGGATAGCCTTCGCTGTATTTATTGGACAGGGGAGAACCGGTTGCAGCCAGCGCTTCTTTGGAGCAGTAATTCTCCGAAGCGATCATGATCAGGCCAGTTTGCTGCCTTTTGACTTCTTTGGCGATTAATTGCTTAATATTGCTTAATGACATAATTTATTATCAATTATGGTATAATTATATGTGTAATCTTCTAAAATTACAAATATATTTGATTATTTAAAAATTTAGAAATTAAGACAATATTTAAAAATTAAAAATTGATAATTAAAAATTTTTTAAACTATGCATCGATTTTATCTGCCGCCGGAGAATTTCCGCGGCGATTACATTATTTCCAATGACTTGGAGCTCATCAATCAGCTGGCGAAAGTCCTGCGGGCGCGCCATGGCGACAAATTTTTAGTTTTCAATAATTCAGAATCAGAATTTGTCAGCCAGCTAGTGGAATTGAGCAAAAAGGAAGTGAAGTTTCTTATTATTGATCAGCAACCGGGAGCTCGCGAACCTTCTAGAAAAATTACTTTGTATCAATCATTATTGAAATCAGATAAATTCGATTGGCTGATCCAGAAAGCCGTCGAACTCGGAGTAAGCAGGATCGTACCGGTCTATTCCAAATATTGCATCGTCAAAGATATAACGGCTGGGAAAAGGAAACGTTATGAAGATATTATCAAAGAAGCGACCGAGCAATGCGGCGGAGTCAGGCTGCCGCTCTTGGCTTATGTGATTGATTTCAAGACGGCGATCGAAGAAGCGGGGAAATTGTCCGGCGCCAAGTTGATCGCTTGGGAAAAAGAAACGGAATATGATCTCGCCGATGCGGCGACCGAAGATATCCAACTGTTCATCGGTCCGGAAGGCGGCTACTCGGAGGAAGAAATTGAAGCGGCTAAGAATCGCCAGATCGTGCCAGTAACTCTGGGCAAAAGGATACTGCGGGCGGAAACAGCGGCCATCGCCGCCCTAGCCAAGCTGCTCTAGAATTGACAGGATTAATGCCAAAAGGTATAATTTAAGCATCAAAAATCAATAAGCAAGTCTATGGAAGAAAATTTTTTATCTGAATTCAAGACAATATTGGAAGCCAAGAAGGCTGATATCATCAAACAGCTATCAAAGATCGGTTCGCGCGCCGACGGGGCGGAAGTCAATTATAACGCCAGTTTTCCGGATTACGGCGATAGCGCCTCGATGGAAGACAATGCTTCGGAAGTCGTAGACTTTACCACTAATTTGTCATTAGAGCATGAATTGGAAGGTGATTTGCGCGATGTCGATAAAGCTCTGAAGTCCATCGCCGACGGCACCTATGGCAAATGCAAATATTGCAAGAAGGAGATCGAGGTTGAAAGGCTCAGGATCAGGCCTGAATCCAATTCCTGCGTTTCCTGCAAGAACACCCTCAAAGGTTCGGCTTAATTTTTATTATGTCTGACAGATTAAAAACAGCTGGCATTATTTCTCTTGCCGCTGTTTTTTTTATTGCCGATCGCGCGTTGAAGCGGCTATTTTTGACCGCCTGGCGACAGGATGATTTCAAGATTATTGGTAATTGGGTCAATTTGAAGCTGGCTGGCAATCCGGGCATTGCCTTCAGTCTGCCTTTTAATCGTTATTTGATAATATTGCTGACAATCTTAGCGCTGATCATATTGATTTATTCTGCTTGGCTTAATCATCACAGAAAAAATTTTTATCTTTTTTTCGCATTCGTCATAGTGATTATCGGCGCATATTCCAATCTCTTAGACAGGACAACTATTGGATCAGTAGTCGATTATATCGATCTGAAATATTTTAGCATCTTGAATCTGGCTGATATCATGATTACCGGCGGCATTGCCATGATATTATTCTCTATTTTTAAGCGCGAATCGAATAAGAAAAATCGGCTTGAGTTGGAAGGCTGATTCATGTTATAATAGTATTGAAATTAACAAGTCTATGAATAAATCCAAGGGTATAATCGCCGCGATGTTTTTTTTGGCATTTTTCATATTAAGTCCTTTTCGGGCTCAGGCTTTTCAAATAGAAAAATTAACTGATGTGCCTGTTTCAGGAGACTTTGTGCTTAATCAGACTAAGACGGAAGTCCAGTTGAGTGCAGGAGATCAGGCGATTCGTTCTGTTTCCCTTACGAACCGGTCCGGCGCTGATTTATTTTTTACCGTCGGAGTAGAGGATTTTTCCGCATCCGCCAAGGCTGAGCAGAATATCGACTTATTAGGCGCGCAGATGGGGTTGTATTCGCTGAAGGATTATCTGAAGCTGGAGGCCATGAGCTTCACATTGCATCATGGCGAGAGGATTACAATGCCGATTTCTATTAATATTCCTCAAAATGCCCAGCCCGGCGGCTTATATGGCGCTGTAACGTTTTCCGCCAAGCTAGCTGATGCCGGAAGTGCCGGATCGAGCAAAATCCAGGTCGTCTCACGCTTGGCCTCATTATTCTTCGTCCGCGTCAAAGGCGAAGTAACGGAAAGCGGCGAGCTTTTAGATTTCAATAGTTCCAAAGCATTCTATTTCGGCGGACCGGTGGCCTTTGAATTCAATTACAAAAACACCGGCAGCATATATCTGAACCCATACGGAGAATTGAAGATAACCGACGTATTCGGCCGGGAAGTTTATACGAAATGGATTTCTCCTTATTTCGTCATGCCCGGCGCCGTCCGCCAGCAGAAGGAAATTTTCGAGCGTCCATCGGCCTGGGGCCTGTATCAGGCGACGTTGAAGTTAAATCGAGGTTATGGCAATAATATCGATCAAAGATCATTGTATTTTTTCATACTGCCCATCCCTTATATGATTGGCGCCCTTATTGCGCTGATAATAATTGCTTGGCTGGCGATCAGGATTTCCAAGGGCTTCAAAAAACCTAAAGTTTCATAATGCGGATATCATCGATAAAATTCATATTTGCAATCTTCGCAGTCTTGGCGGCATCTCCCGCTTTGGCTTATGTCATGTCGTCCACGAGTTACCAGATTGAAAGGGATTCGATAAACATGGGCGGCGGATTGTCTAGTTCCACTTCGTATATTTCGCAGTCTTCAATCGGCGGCATCGGTTCTGGTACCGGAACTTCCACATCTTATATATTAACGGCCGGCTATCAGCAAATGGATGCGACTTCTCTCAGCTTGACTGTCCCTGGCACGACATCCATGTCGCCGAGCATTGACGGCTCTGTCGGCGGTACGGCTAATGCTTCTGCCGCGCTCAATGTCTCGACCAATAACGGCACAGGTTATACTTTACAAATCAAGGCCAGTACTTCGCCGGCCATGAAATCCGGGAGCAATTCATTCGCTGATTATACTTTAGCTGGAGCTGATCCCGATTATACATGGTCTATTGCTGCCAGCGTTTCCGAATTCGGTTATTCTCCGGAGGGATCGGATATCGTTACCCGTTATAAAGATAACGGCGCAACTTGCAATCAATCCGGCGGCAGCGATACCGTCGGTTTCTGCTGGGATCCGCTTAGCACGACATATAACACCATTGCGCAATCGGCCGCCGGCAATCTGCCATCGGGTACGGCAACGACGGTAAAATTCCAGGCGCAAGCCGGCGCTTCGGCGGCTCAGCCCGCCGGCACTTATACTGCTACGATTATTTTCACCGCTTTCGTGAATTAAGTTTTAATCAATCGCATCTTGTTTATTTATGCCAATGCTCGGCAGAAAAAAAATCCTCGGCTTGATATTAATAATCTCCCTGCTTTTTGCAGCCGGAGAAATTTTTTCTATTAGGAATGCTTTGGCTAGCGCCATGGATTTGAATCTGACGGTTACCGGAACTTCAGTGGCTTGCGGCAATAGCATTATTGAAACGGGTGAAACTTGCGACAATGGGGCGAGTAATGGAGTTTGTCCGGCTGCTTGTTCTTCCATTTGCCAAGATAATGACTGTACTGGCGGTGTGATTATTCCTCCCCCACCTCCTCCACCGCCAACCACTACTCCCGATTTGTTGATTACTGGAATAAATGTTTCTGATATTACGGATGTTTCCGCAAATATTTCATGGAATACAAATCGGCTAGCAGTCTGCCAGGTGCAATGGGGCATAAATACTGATTATACCGGAGGCGCTAGCAGCGAAATAACGTATTTATCAAGTCATTTATCACAACTGACAGGCTTGTCTGCTAATACCACTTATCATTATATCTTGAACTGCCAAGATAGCTCGGATATCGCCGCTTCAAGCGGTGACAAGACTTTTAAAACCTTAGTTGGCCCTGATATTACGCCGCCCGGCAATGTTACCGGCTTGCACACGCAAAGCGGTAATTCGATTAGCACTCTGTTTTGGCATTCTCCGACCGACTTGGATTTTGCCGGCGTGATTATCAGGCGTTCCACTGTCTATTATCCCAGCTTTTCGCAAGGGTCAGCCGTGTATGACGGGCAAGGCAATCCGATTGGCGCAGAAATGAGCTTTGCTGATTCCGGGTTGGTTAATGACACTGTTTATTATTATTCCGTTTTTGCTTATGATACGGCTGGTAATCATGCCTCGGGTGTGGGAATAATCGGCCAGCCTTCGACTGTCGTGATACCGCCGTCTTGCGCCACCGATCCCGCGCTCTGTCCTATTCCCCCATCTTGTACGACCGATCCGTCCCTATGCCCGCCGCCAAGCGAATTGCCGCCGGGGGAGGTTCCGGGAGGAGGAGTGACAGGAGATTTATTTTTTTCTGACTTTAATTTCTCCCAGCAAGGACAACCGCTAATTGTCGGAGCGGACAACCGCGTAACGGCGCAGCCTGATTATGCCATAACAATTTCTTTGCCGGAGTCGAAAATATTGCCTAATACGGATAAGATTGTCATCAATTTGAGCGTGGGCGGCAAAATGGAAACATATTTATTCGCTTATGACGCCGGGCAAAAAGTTTATACGGCTACGATCCAACCAATTAAAGATACTGGCGTTTATTACGCCTCGATTATCGTGCTTAATGCCGCCAGCCAGTCATTAAAAACAGTTACGGGCTCTATTGAAATTAAAGCGCCGACCATCGAAGTTTTGCCATCTTTGCCCGGGACGATTAATGCGGCAGTTGAAACAGTAGAAAACATTTCTAACGCGATCAAGGAAAATCCAACCGTAAAGGCAGTTGCTGAAGCCGCTTCGTCCCCTGTGGGGCAGGGCACGGCCGCGGCATTGGTGGCAGTTTCTTTTGCCACGACCGCTATCAGTATTCCAATGCTGAATTGGTGGTTCTTGCTGCAGTTCTTCTTCACTCAGCCGCTCAAATTGTTCTGGTTCCGCAAAGGCTGGGGAACGGTTTATAATGCGATTACGAAAAAGCCTATTGATCTGGCTCTTGTCCGCTTGTATGATGCCAAGACTGATCGCCTGATCACTTCCCGCGTAACGGACAAGAATGGCCGCTATATTTTCCTGGTCAATCCGGGTGAATACTATATTAAAGTTGAAAAACTCGGCTTTGAATATCCCAGCTCATTATTGAAGCATGCTCATGACGATGGCAGCTTCTTGGATCTCTATTATGGCGAGAAGATAGTTATTTCGGGCGAAGATCGATCGGCGATCATTGCCAATATTCCTCTTGATCAGGAAGACGTTCAAATTACCGATGCTGAAGTTTTGAAGAAAGTCTCTCGAGCTCGCTTGTCAAAATCATTAAGCTGGCTGGGTCCTATCCTGGCTTTCGGTTATTTCCTGTTCTTCCCTTCGATTTTCTCCTTCGGTTTAATCATTGTGCATCTTCTCTTATTATTCCTATTCCGTCGCTTGGCCGGCCGCAAACATAAGAAGCACTGGGGCGTCGTTCTTGCTCCGGACGGCCAGAAGCCGATTAAACGTGCTATTACCAGGATATTCTCTTCTGAGTACGGCAGAATGTTGGAATTCTACGTGACAGATGACCAAGGCCGTTACGATTTCTTGGTCGGCAACAATAAATATTACGTTACGGCCGATAAGCCTGGCTATGGAACTGCCAAGACTCCGATTCTGGATTTGACCGGCAAGAAGCCGGAGGAATTAGTCATCGCTCAGGATCTTATTCTGCCGGAGGAAAATAAAATATCAGACGACATAAATAAACCGGAAGGATCAGCTCAGTCCGCTCCTGTGGAAAATATGATTGAGCCGATCATTGAACCGGAAAAGATGGAAGCGATTAAAGTTGAGGCTCCGACTTCAAAAACAGAAGCGCCGATTGTTCCGGAACATATCGATCTGGGTTCGCTTGATGAAGCGAGGGAGCAGATAGAAGAAAAAACGACGGAAAATGTGCCTGCAGAAACTCCCGACAAACAGGAAATAGAAGAAAAGAAATCCGATAAGCCAAATGAGGGAATTTACGGGTAAATATTGCCTTAAAAATACTAAAGTGCTATTATTATCCTTACCATTAAATAATAATAATTAATTGCAAACATATGGCAGAAATGACATTTACCGACGTTAATTTTGAGGCTGAAGTGTTAAAAAGCGAACTTCCAGTCTTGGTAGATTTTTACGCTGATTGGTGCGGGCCGTGCAAGATGCAGGGGCCGATTATCGAAGAATTGGCGGCGGATATGGCAGGCATTGCCAAAATCGGAAAATTGAATATTGATATGAATTCCGCCATTGCGGAAAAATTCGGAGTCATGTCTATTCCGACTCTGATTATTTTCAAGGGCGGCGAGGCCAAGAAGACTATGGTCGGCATGCAAGGCAAGGATGGGTTAAAGAGTGAAATTGAGAAGTTCATGTAGAAAATTTTCTAATTTTTAATTTTGTAAATTTATAAATAATTTTTAATGTATTAATTTTTTAAACATTTGAAATTAGAATATTATTTAAAAATTAAAAATTGGAAATTAAAAATTTATTCTTATGACATATGATGTAATAATCATCGGAGGCGGTCCGGCCGGACTTACCTCTGCTATTTACTGCCAGCGCCGCCAGCTTAAGACTTTGGTCATCGCCAAGGCGATCGGCGGGCAGGCGGCACTAGCTTCAGAAGTGCAGAATTGGCCGGGAGAAAAATCCATCGGCGGCTTTGAATTGGCGCAAAAAATGCATGATCAGGCGAAGGATTTGGCAGCCGAATTCGTTTCCGATGAGGTGATAATGATAGAAAAATCCGATAGCGGATTAAAAGTCAAGACCAATAGCCAAGAGTATTCGGCAGCTGCGGTGATTTTGGCTTTCGGCTTGACGCCGCGCGATCTGGGTGTACCCGGCGAAGAGAAATTCAAGGGGCGCGGCGTATCATATTGCGCTACATGTGATGGGCCACTCTTTAAGAATAAGAAAGTGGCGGTAGTTGGCGGCGGCAATTCCGCTTTGGAAGCGGTGGAGTATATGTCAAAGCTTGCTACTCAGGTTTATCTGATCAATAATTCGGATAAATTCACTGGCGAGGCCGAATTGGTCAAGCAGGTTTCGGCTTTACCTAATGTCGCAGTCGATTGCAACAATCAGATTACGGAGATCATCGGCGACAGCAAGGTGGAAAAGATAATCCTTGCCGATAGAATCAGCAAGGAGCAGAAGCCGATCGATGTCGATGGCGTATTCGTCGAGATCGGCCATATGCCGAAAACCGGCTGGCTCAAGGGCATGGTGGATTTGAATGATAGAGGAGAGATTGTAACGGATAAATCAGGAATGACTTCGGCGGAAGGGATATTCGCGGCCGGCGATTGCACTGATGTCGGCTATAAACAGATGATAATTTCCGCCGGAGAAGGCGCCAAAGCCGCGCTCTCGGCCTATAAATATATCGCAGCGAAAAATGGCGGTACGGCTAGGCCTGATTGGGGTATTTGTCAGAAAAAGTAAATTTTTATTTTCACTTTTCTAGAAAAGTGAAGCAAAAGTCGCGACCGGTCGAAATCATGGCTAGATTTTATGCTTCTCTCATTAAACCGTCAGCTCGTCCGCATTAACGGACTCGGTTGACGGTTTGCCT
>Ga0172379_10011870_pt1 | contig 10294 bp, 7 predicted proteins | sample GrowelOW334metaG_FD_119756 | JGI IMG/M metagenome (GOLD analysis project Ga0172379, IMG submission 119756) | Groundwater microbial communities from an aquifer near a municipal landfill in Southern Ontario, Canada - Groundwater well OW334 metaG | ecosystem: Environmental > Aquatic > Deep...
TCGTGTCAAAACCGAAGACGGATAGACGCTGCATTGTAAAATCGATTGCCTATAAAGAAGGAGTCACACTGATTAGCATTGTCTCCACGAGAATGTTTTTGGCGACAGGCTTCCTGGAAAATGTGTTTGACGTATTCCACAAATATGAAACGGTAGTTCATACCGTCGCAACATCCGAAGTAAGCGTAACGGCGACGATCGACAACATAAAACACCTGGCACAGATCGTTCGCGAACTGAAACATTTTGCAACAGTGACAGTGGCCGATAAAAAAGCCATCGTCTGTATTGTGGGGGATAACCTCCGCAACAGTCCCGGACTTGCAGTGAAGATGCTCATGCCGATTTCCGATGTGAATATTAATATGATCTCGCAGGGTGCGTCGGAGATCAATCTAAGTTTTGTGATTGACGAAGATCATGTAGATGATGTTGTCCTGCGGTTGCACAAAGAACTCTTTTCCAACGCTGGGAATTTCCCGGAAATTTTTGAATGATAAGAGTGGCTATTAGGATTTAGGGTATAGGTATTTGGTGCGATGAATGAACTGCTCACGATCGCCTATTCCCTTTAACCTAACGCCTTCAATATTTCTTATGAAAAACCCTATGACCCATTTCCAATTCAAAGAGAATCAGCTGTATTGCGAAGACACGTCCGTTACGGAGATTGTGGAAGAATTTGGAACACCGCTCTATTTATACAGCAGGCAACAGCTGATCGATAATTTCCGATCTATTGATCGTGCGTTTGCCGGCGTTGATCATACAACATGTTATGCGTTGAAAGCAAATTCCAATCTGGAATTACTTAAACTGCTGGTAAGCGAAGGGGCGGGTGCGGATGCAGTGTCGGCAGGGGAAATTCATCTGGCCTTAAAAGCAGGATTTCATCCGTCGAAGATCACCTTTGCCGGTGTTGGGAAGCAGGATAGCGAAATCGAATATGCATTAAAGCACGGCATCTTTTCGTTTAATGTGGAATCAACTGAAGAACTAGCCGTCATCAACGAGATTGCAGGACGGATGAACACCAAAGCACGCATTGCGCTTCGTATCAATCCGGATATCGACGCGTCCACTCATCCGTATATTTCTACTGGATTAAAAACCAATAAATTCGGAATCGATATTGCCATTGCAGTGAATACGTTCAAATACGCTCACGCACTGCCGAATCTGCATGTGGACGGTATCCATACCCACATCGGTTCACAGATTCTCAAGCTTGATCCGTTTGTTCAAACGGCTGAAAAGGTCGTCGATCTGGTGACGGAATTGCGGAAAACCGGAATTACTATTCAACATATCGATTTTGGCGGCGGGTACGGCGTAACGTATAAAAATGCGGTCAAACATCCGATGCTTCCGGTTGAAGAAGCGACGGAGGCGGACGAAGCTCCATTGAATAATGCATTTATCGCATCGGTGCTCCCGATCCTTAAACAGGCGGGATGTAAAATTGTGATCGAGCCGGGACGCTCGATCGTAGCGAATACCGGAATTCTGATCACAAAAGTGTTATACCGAAAAGATAACGGCGTAAAAAAATTTGTTATCGTTGATGCCGGCATGAACGATCTGATCCGTCCCAGCCTGTATCAGGCGTATCATCAAATTGTTCCGCTGACACTAAACGATTCGATCTTAGAGAATGTCGACGTGGTCGGTCCGGTCTGCGAAACCGGCGACTTTTTTGCGCGTGAGAGGACATTGCCGTTTGTACAGCGTGGTGATTTGATTGCGATCTTGACCGCCGGTGCGTACGGATTTGCCTTTTCCTCCCATTACAATGCGCGTCCAGCGCTTGCCGAGGTTCTGGTGAATGGCGACAAAGTGCGGGTAATTAGAGAGCGGGAAACAATCGAGGAATTACGATAGAAACTGCGTCACCAATAATTCAGATCGTTGGTTCGAAAATGGCAATGAAATAGTTTATTCAAATCTATACTGAGGGTGAAAACAATGAAGCTGTATGACGTTATAGTAGCCGGTGCAACCGGCATGGTAGGTAGAAAAATGATTCAGGTGCTTGAAGAACGGAATTTTCCAGTGGGACGACTGATTCCATTGGCATCGGCACGTTCTGTGGGGATGGAAGTGCAGTTCAAAGGAAAGTCGTATCGCGTAGAACAATTAACACACGAATCACTGTCGCGGAAGGATATCGAGATTGCATTGTTCTCCGCCGGAGGATCGACCAGCAGAGAATTTGCACCGACAGCGGCAAAAAACGGCATACTGGTGATTGATAACAGCAGCGCATGGCGGATGGAAAATGATGTTCCTCTCGTTGTACCGGAAGTGAACCGCAATGATATTTTCAAACATAAAGGAATTATCGCAAATCCGAACTGTTCAACAATTCAGATGGTTGTTGCTCTGAAGCCGCTGCATGACCGCTATAAGATTAAGCGCGTTGTTGTCTCGACCTATCAATCCGTTACCGGTGCGGGACAAAAAGGGTACGATCAGCTGATGCACGAGTGGAATAAAGAGCCGATCACGAATCCGAAATTTCCGTACCAGATATCATTCAATCTTATTCCGCACATCGATGAATTTTTCGAAGATGGATACACTCGCGAAGAATATAAGATGATAAAAGAGACACAAAAGATTATGGGAGATGAATCGATTGCTGTCACAGCTACCTGCGTACGTGTTCCGGTTATCGGCGGCCACAGTGAATCGGTGAACATCGAATTCGAACGACCGTTCGAAATGAACGATGTGCGCGCGTTATTGGCCAAAGCGCCGGGTGTGATCGTGCAGGACAAACCGTTCGAAAAAGTGTATCCCATGCCGCTGTTTGCATACGAGAAAGATGAAACCTTCGTCGGTCGTGTTCGCCGCGATGAGACAGTGAAGAACGGATTGAATATGTGGATCGTCTCCGACAATATCCGCAAAGGGGCGGCGACAAATGCTGTGCAAATCGCCGAAGAATGGATTAAAGGAAAATAGCACTCTAATTCGGTGGATCATTCGTCTCCCAAGGAGATGAATGATCCGCCGGACGTTCCTAAACCGCGACCAACGATCTCTTAAGAACCTTTCGCAAAGCAGTATTCAAATTCATTTCGGTTTCTACCCAGCAGTATAATTGACAACAAATTCGTAATTTTATCAGACACGCCATCCGCTCTGTTATCCTCAATTTCTTTACTTTCTTTTTTCTCCAATTCTCCGTACCTACTTCTCCACTCTAATGCGGCAAATAGTCAAATTTTTACAGCCGATTTGACCGGCTGTAGAATTCGACGAAGAGGGAAGAAAAAATTCGGTACTTCGAATCTCGGCATTCGCATTAGATTTCATTCACTTGGTGATCAATCAATACGATAGGCACACTATGTTGAAAACAACGGAAGGCAGCACCGGGCGTCTTATTCAGCTCGCAATCGGGTATTTTTTCTTTTATGTCATCACCGGTGTAACGGTAAAATATTTTACGGGAAGCGCTTCAGCCGGTTTTCCGGGAATGAATCAGGTTGAGTATCTCATCTATAGTACTCTCGGCGGAAACGCCATCGCTCTCACCGTTGCGCTTGCACTCCGCTGGTATCATCTTAAATCCAACGGATACTTGTCAATAGTGGGGATGAAAGTGCCTCAGGAGATCCTCTATATCATTCCGTCCGGGATCTGCACGGCGGTCGTTATTCCGACGACGACAATGATGTATTTACTGCCGATCTCTGTTATGGTTGCCATGGTGATCATGCGTGCAAGCGTTATTATCATTAGCCGTATTGTCGACGCAATCCAGATCCGCCAGGGGATCCTGAAAAAAAGTGTTTATCCTGAAGAAAATTACGCAGTGGTCTTTGCTCTTTTAGCGGCGGCAATGAATATTTTTTGGGTAGCGCCAGGCGATTTTGATTTTGTCAATTCTGTCGCAGCGGTCTCAATCCTGAGCAGTTATATTGTCGTCTATTCCATCCGCATTTACATTATGAACTATTTTAAGAACACTCGCGCAAAAGGGATACAGCTGGACAATAAAGGATTTTTTGCCATCGAACAAATTACCGCTTCCATTGTTATGGTGAGTGCGGCGTTTATTTTGTTTCATTCTCCGGAATGGTTTCAGACTTCAAACGAGCAATTGCTGATGTTTCAACGGTCTATCTCGGAACCTCACGTGCAATGGGGTTGGGGTGTGATAGCAGGATTGGCATTCGGAATGGTCGCATTCTTCTCGGTGTTTATTTTTATGTTCAAAGGCAGGACGGCGACGTTCGCCGGTCTCGTCAACAGACTTACGTCTTTGGTCGCCGGAACAACCGCTACGCTTGCCTCATTTTTTCTTTTCCAGGGCAGGTTCCCGAAGTTTCAAGATTGGATCTCGCTCGGATTTATTTTGATCGCCGTATATTTCTTGTCCCGCGCGGAAAAGAAACGAACTCAGGAGTTGGTGTTGGCGAAGGAAATTGAATTAAAAGGGTAAAAACTCTCACCGTACCATCCATGCTATGGAGATGGTTTCGGTTTTGAACAACCACGGCAATGAACGGAAACTGAATGACAACACCAGCACATTTAACATGGAAATTTCCCAAAGTGTTTTGGACGGCGAATGTTGTTGAATTGTTTGAACGCTCCGCCTATTATGCCATGTTCATCTCCATCACGCTGTATCTTTCGCGGGTGGTTGGATACGATGACGTCTGGGCTGCATGGATCGCAGGAGCATTTTCAGCAGGAATGTTTTTTTTGCCGCCGTTCACCGGTGCGCTTGCCGATACGATTGGATTCCGTAAAGCGATTCTGCTCGCTTTTTCGCTCCTCTGTATTGGTTATTTCACGCTGGGGTTTCTTCCGTATAAAGCGACGGTTATTCCTGGGCTGGTGTTGGCGATGATCGGCGGGTCATTCATTAAATCCATTATCACCGGAACGGTTGCGAAGAATACAAACGAAGAAACTCGGGCTCGTGGGTATTCAATATTTTACGGCATGGTTAATATCGGATCGTTCCTCGGAAAAACGTTCGCGTATCCACTGCGCTTGCAATGGGGAGTGGAATCGATCAACTATTATTCAGCGGGATTATCGTTGATCGCACTGATCACGGTGTTTTTTTTCTATCGTTCAACTGTGCAAAAAGACGAACAGGGAAAATCGTTCACAGAGGTGTGGCATGCGTTCGTTAAAGTTATTACGAATGTTCGCTTGGTACTGCTGATCATTATCATCACCGGTTTTTGGATTATCCAGCAGCAGATGTATGCAACAATGCCGAAATATGTGCTGCGTTTGGTGGGGGAAGGGGCTTCGCCGGAATGGATCGCAAATGTGAATCCGTTCGTTGTTGTCATCTCGGTGGTGTTTATCACTCAATTGATGAAGAATGCAAAAGCGATTACCTCCATGGCGGTGGGAATGTTCATCATGCCGTTTTCGGCGGTGGCGATGGCGAGCGGATCAGTAATGCAGCATTCAATCGGAAATAGCATCTCGTTTTTTGGACTCTTTACCGCGCATCCCATTACGGTGATGATGATCGCCGGTATCGTCTTACAGGGTCTTGCGGAATGTTTTATCTCTCCGCGATACTTTGAATTTTTCTCTCTTCAAGCGCCCAAAGGCGAAGAGGGATTATATTTGGGCTTTGGTCATCTCCATTCGTTTCTTGCGTCACTTCTTGGTTTTGGATTGTCCGGTTATCTGTTGACGATCTACTGTCCTGATCCGAACACCGTCGCGCAAGAACTGCTTCCAACCGCGTATGAAAAAGCACATTATATCTGGTATTATTTTGCAGCAATAGGTTTTATGGCGGGTGTTGCGCTAATAATCTTCCAGAAGGTTGTAAAAAGAAATGACAGGGAGATTCACGGAGTGTAAATAAAACAGTGAGCCTTCCCTCATTGGGAACGGCTCACTGATAATGAATACGGCCGAAATTTTACTTTGGTATCTTCCACAACACATTGGCGGCACGCTCCAATTCTATTTCGATCAGCTTTACGTCGTGTGTTTTTTCCGGCATATTTTCGAATACCACATACGGGATCTTGTACCCGCGCACTTCAATAAAATGCGGATCCTTCGCTTCAATGTTTTCCCAATCGTTTGCCTTATAATAAAATTCCATCTTTTCATCTGGAAGTGAATGGTACAGGATTGAATCTTCCTCACCGGGACGGGCGCGTTTCCGATTCTTGCGGACAGATTCTTCATACGGTACTTTGATATACAACAACGATGCGTTGTTCAACATTTCATCGGACAGGAAGGTTAACGCATTGTAGATGGCATTCTCACCGCCTCGTGCAAATTCAACGAGTGTTGTCATTTTTGCATGATACTCCGGATCTTTCATCACTTTCTTCTGATAGTCCAGTGCAAGGCGTTTCATATAGAGATCCCAAATGTATTGGTCTTTGAACCAATATTTTTCATCACTCCATACACGCGGCTTTCCCATCTGCGTCATCAAATCATCCAGCTCGAATGTTTCCCAAACGTACAAGAAATCATCCAATTCTTCAAAGTTTGCAATGTGAAATTTTTCAAGGCGAACAATGGGGTCGCACTTTTTTAAAAAATCAATGACTTCTGATTTCCCGGCAGCCGGTCTCCCGGTGATGATAAGAATGGGAAAGTGTTGTTTGTTCATGGAACTCTCCTTGTTCGTGATGTTCAGTATAAAAAATTTGCTTTGTAAGATATGTAGAAAAAGTCTATTTTTTGTTCAAGAAGCAAGCAGAATGTCGACACACAATTTCACATGCTCGTTGTGATTATGCCTCTTTTTTTGACCATATGTTCTTTCCTTGATGAACACGCGGTGCAATACAGGACCGTTCATCACGCTCCCACATTTACCTCCGAAGAATCTGCCAGAGCGCGGGGAGAAGATGTGAAAATCGGCGGCAAAGCGATCGTCATGAAAATTGACAACGTATTCAAGTTGTTCGTATTGAGCGCTTCGCTGAAGGTTGATTCAAAAAAGATCAGAGAACGTTTTCGTGTGAAGAGCATCCGTTTTGCTACGAAGGAGGAATTGATGGAACTCACTGGATTGGTGCCTGGCTCCGTTCCTCCATTCGGCCAGCCTATTTTACCTCTTGAATTATATATTGACCATTCAATCCTGGAAAACGAAAAGATTGCATTTAACGCCGGGTCTCTCACCGATTCCGTCATTTTAACAACAAAAGACTATCTGTCTATTGTTCAAGCGGACCGGTTTTTATTTTCGGCACAATAATGCTTCCTGGCGCATATCCATTCACCAAATTCAACGAAGGAAAATCGATGATAATTGTAAAACAAATAGTTCTATTCTTTTCCGTATGTTCCTTCAGTCTGTTCGCACAGCAAACCAGGCCGGAGCGGACGAACTACGAAGAGACATCGCGTTATCAGGATGTGATTGACTTTATCGATGCGTTGAAGATTGACGGTGCATCCATGAAACTAAGCTGGCTCGGTTATTCTACACAGGGGAAACGTCTTCCGATGATCGTTTATGGTGATGTTCCGGATGTTCAACCGGAAACAATACGCAAATCGGGAAAACTTGTTGTCTATATTCAAGGGAACATCCACGCGGGAGAGGTGGAAGGGAAGGAAGCGATGCTCGAATTGCTTCGTGAGTTACGGGCCGCCAAACATACAGAGTGGCGCAGAAGATTGGTGTTGTTGATTGTGCCGATCTTAAATGCGGACGGGAATGATATGATCAGTCTGCATAATCGTCCGTGGCAGCATGGACCAATTGCGGGAATGGGACAGCGCGCGAACGCACAGGGACTGGACCTGAATCGTGATCATATGAAACTAGAGTCGCCGGAAGTATTATCGTTTGTCAGAATGTTGAATGAATATGATCCACATGTAACGCTCGATCTACATACAACGAACGGGTCGTTTCATGGATATCACATCACATATAGTTTTGCATTAAATCCGGTGATTGATCAAGGGTTGGATGATTACACACGGAATGTTTTCTTTCCGATCGTAGAAGCAAAAATGGAATCACAAAAATGGCGGATTCATCGGTACGGTGATTACTTGGAAAAAACTCCGGCAGGAAAACCGGGATATTTTTTTTGGGCGCATGAACCAAGATTTAATAGTAATTATGTCGGCTTGCGGAACAGGTTGGGCATTTTGTGCGAATCGTACTCATATATTTCATTCCGGCAGAGAATTGCATCAACGAAGGCGCTGGTTGTGAACATTCTCGATGCCGTAAATGGAAATTCTATCGCTATTAAAGAGGTAGTAACAAAGGCCGATGAAAACACAAAAAATATCCACAAGTATGATTCCCTCGCTGTACGAGCAGAAGTGGTTGAATCGAATCCGGCGCAGGAAATTCTTCTGGCAGCGGTGAAGGAAGATCGGAATCCATACAGCGGTGAGATTATGTTTTTGATGAACGAAGATAGTCTGAAAAAAATTGTTACAGCGGAATTTTACGGAACACGGGCAACAAAAAAAGCGCTCGTACCCAAACGGTATATCATTCCCGATTCGCTGATGGATGTGATTGCATTGCTCCGTCTGCAGGGAGTTCATATGGACAGAGTAAATAAAGCGATGACTGTTATTGGGCAGCGTTTCGTCATCTCAAGAAACAAACAAGGAGAGCGGGAATTCCAGAAACACAAAATGCGTACGCTTGATGGAACATTTGAATCGCTGGAACAAACAATTCCTGCCGGTTCATATAGTGTAGAACTGAACCAGCCGCTTTCCCGCATTGTATTCTCTCTGCTCGAACCGGAATCCGAAGACGGGGTGGCCGCATGGAATTTTGTTGACCGATATTTCGGCGACGGAAAATATTATCCAATACTTAAAATCGTCAATTAATATAAGGACCAGGAATGAAAACAGCATTGGTTTTTTGCCTTTTGATTGTACCCGCCATGTTTGCTCAGCTTCAGTATCCGAAAACTGCCAAAACGGATACGGTAGATCGTTACTTCGGAACAACGGTTCCCGATCCGTACCGATGGCTGGAAGATGATCGGTCCAGCCAAACAGCGGAGTGGGTGCAAAGTCAGAATGCCGTAACATTCGGTTATTTGGACAAGATCCCGTTCCGTGATAAAATCCGCGACCGGCTGACAAAATTGATGAACTATCCAAAATATACGGCTCCATTCAGGGCGGGGAAAAACTGGTTCTATTATCTAAACGATGGTCTTCAAAACCAAAGTGTGTTATATATACTCCGCGGCTCAATAGACGCAGCGCCGGAAATGTTCCTCGATCCTAATACACTCTCAACGGACGGAACAACGTCGCTTCAAGGGGTCACGTTCAGTAAGGATGGGAAATATGCTGCATATCAGGTATCCAAAGCGGGTTCGGACTGGCGTGAAATTTATGTGCTGGATGTTCAGACAAAAAAATTGCTCAAGGAGAAGATTGAATGGGCAAAGTTTACCGGAATTACATGGAGAGGGAACGGTTTCTTTTATAATCGGTATGCAGTACCGAATGACACTGGCTCCAAACTATCCGCATCGAACGAATATCAAAAAGTATATTATCACGTGCTCGGAACGGCACAATCCAAAGATGAGTTGATGATGGAAGACAAGCAGAATCCTCACATGGGTTTTGGTATTGGTCTGACGGAAGATGAAAAGTTTATGACAATGTCGAAGTGGCAGCGGAATGCCAACGGGAATGCGTTGTATGTCCGGGATCTGAAAAAGAAAACGGAGTGGATACCGATCCTTGAAACGTTTGACGATGATATCTACGTAATCGACAATGTGGGAGAAAAATTATTGATCTATACTACGTTTCGATCGCCGAACGGCCGGGTAATTATTTTTGATCCGAAAACACCTTCGTCGGATCAATGGCAGGATCTTATCCCAGAACGGCAGGACGCGTTAACTTCTGTCTTGATCATTGGCGATAAACTGTTCACGGTGTATATGAAAGATGTCAGCCATCGCGTGTATGTTTTCGATCTGAAAGGGAAACTGGAGAATGAGATTTCTCTCGAAACGCTGGGAACGGTGGGCGGTTTCGAAGGGAATCGGAAGGATCAGACAACATTTTATACCCTTACTTCATTTACATATCCTTCGGTCATCTATAAATACGACGTAAAATCAAAACAATCTACAGTATACCGAAAAACGGAAGTAGATTTTAATCCCGTGGAATATGAAACGAAACAGGTTTTCTATACCGGCAAAGATGGAACGAAGATTCCGATGTTTATCGTTCACAAAAAAGGAATTCAGCTGGATGGGAACAATCCTGCATGGTTGTATGGTTATGGCGGCTTTAACGTGAGCATCAA
>Ga0172379_10011871_pt1 | contig 10294 bp, 8 predicted proteins | sample GrowelOW334metaG_FD_119756 | JGI IMG/M metagenome (GOLD analysis project Ga0172379, IMG submission 119756) | Groundwater microbial communities from an aquifer near a municipal landfill in Southern Ontario, Canada - Groundwater well OW334 metaG | ecosystem: Environmental > Aquatic > Deep...
TATAATTAATTAAAAATTATTAACTAATTAAAGTATATGCAAAAAAAATATTGGTTTTCTATTATATTAGCAACAGTAGTGTTGCTATTTGGAGTTAAGCCGTTATTGGCCGAAACGGATACTAGTAGCGCCTTTGAAGGTGACCAAGCTGGCGCGTCACGCTCTAGTTTAAATTTATATGGTGGTTATGTGGAGGATTTTGCCATTGATACAGCCGGCACTGTTTACGCGGCGCTAAATTCGGCTAATGGTATTTTTACTTCTACTGATAGAGGTGAAACCTGGCACGGGCCAGCCGCCGGTACAGATGTTGGTACGGTAGCTGATGTGGAAGTGAGTAATACCGCTGGTACGGCATTTATTATTGGGGGCATAAAATTATACAAAACTACCGATAGTGGTAGTACTTGGAATGTGGTTACTGGTTCAACAGGTGATTCACAAAGTGATAATTATGGTCAGGCCATGATTTATAAAAGCGGTACATTGTTAGTAGCTAAGCGTGATGGATCGTTAGATCGATCAACGGATAATGGAACTACGTTTAGTAAGATAACATTAAGCGGTAGTACCGGTACTATTAGTGCGTTTGCGGCCGGAACAACTAATGAGTTTTATCTGATTATTAGCAGTGGTAGTGACACAACTTTATATCATAGTACAGATGCTGGAGTTACTTGGAGTAGCGCTACTGTGACAGGAGTCTTTTCTAATGTAGCGGTTAATCCAGCTAATACAAATGTAATAGTTTTAAGTGGTTCTAATAATGCTAGTTATACTACTGGTGGAGCTAGTGGTACTTGGCAAGCGATGATTTTAGCTAATGGCGCCACAGCTTCGATTGCTTTTACTGACAGTAAATTATATATCGGTAGTTCTTGGACTACAGACTATGGTGCCGCTTGGCATAACTTAGCATCTGAAGCTACACACTACGATACAATATTAAAAGGCAATCACGTTATGATTGATCCGAATGATGCTACATATAATACTATGTATATAGATTCTGGTCGGGGCATTGCTCGGTCGGATGATGCTGGAGCAAATTGGTACGATAAAGTAGAGGGGTTACAAGGTGTAACGGTGAATGCCATTGCGCAGAGCGCAGACAAAACTACAGTTTGGTTAGCGGCGCAAGGCGGTTTAGCTAAAACTACTAATTTTACTGATACAGCACCAACCTGGCAATTTCCAATTTTACCTCATACTAATGTAGATTTTACTACCGCGGTTTGGGTCAGCCCATTAGATTCCAATATTGTATTAGCGGCTGGTGTAAGTGTGTTATATCGTTCAACGGATGGAGGTAGTACTTGGTTAAACGTAGCTTCATTTGCGAATAATGGTAACGCTACTGATATTATAGCCAATGCTGATGCTAGTGAAATCAATGTGTCTTATCAAGATACACAAAGTGTTAGTGGTGGAGTATTGCGTAGTGTCGATGCTGGGGCAACTTGGACAGAGCTTGGTTTAACAGCTCCAGTTAATGCTTTAGCGTTAAGCGCTGGCGGTACATTATATGCTGGTGCTGGTATTGAACAAAGCAGTGTTACTACTACGCGCGGTATTTATGTATACAACGGTAGCACGTGGTCTCAAATTACCGGCACCGAAAATTATTTAGTGAATGATTTGTTAACAATTGGGCAAAATTTATACGCGGCGGCTGGTGAAACTAGTGGCGGAGCAGTGTTACGTTCTAGTGATGGTGTTACTTGGGAAGTATTGGCTGGTGGCTTGCCTACCGATGGCTGGTTTCATGCGTTAGCGGCGGATCCTTATGATAGCAATGCCGTTTATGTGTCTACCGCTCGGCCAGCTGGTACTAGTTATATTTATAAATCAAGTGATCTGGGCGATACTTGGAATGTATATTATACCGGTTTAACCGATGAAAAGTTTAACGCATTATTATTTGACGGTTTAATGTCGGGTACGGATACTGGCGTGTACGCTTATTTAACAAAAGTAGCTATTACACTAACTACTAAAACAAAAAAAATTGTTCCTGGTACAGCAACGATATTAAAGGCCAAATTAGTAGATGCTGTAGATGGTTCAGTGTTAAATAAGAAAACAATACGATTATACAAACGTAAATCATCTGGTAAATGGCAATATATTAGTAAAGCTAAAACAAAAAAAACCGGCAAAGTAGAATTTACTGTAAAACCAACCAAAAAAACCGTGTATCAAGCGCGCTGGAAAGCCAAGTCTACCGTTGATTTAGCTACTTATGTGGCTAGCAACGCTTCAAATAATTTAACCATAAAAATAAAGAAATAAAACCCATTAAAAAATATTTTTACAAGTTTTTTCAGAGCAGTTTATTAAAAACTGCTCTGTTTTTTATCTAGCTGCATGTGTTATACTAGTAATAACTAATATTATTATTTATATTATGCGAAAAACACTAGTACGTTTGTTATCTTATTATGCTGTATTAGTTTTGTTATTTTTGGTTCCATTAACAACACTGGCTGGCGCGCCTAGTTTAAATGCGTCTAAACTTTGGCAGCGTTCAGCTAGATCGTTACAAAGTACCGGTCAAGCAACGTCTTATATCACTAATCGTATAGTGGTGGGGAAAATAGACGGCAGTGTTACCACAGTACCGGTAGATTCGGCTGGACAATTAGCGGATACGTTAGCCTATTGGCAAACCCAGCCAGATGTAAAATATGCGGAATTAGATGGACGGATGATGGCATATGGCCAACAAGCTACTTGGGGTTATAATACCGTACAAGCAACTACAGCGCATACTAATAGTGCTACTGGTTCAGGTGTAGTAGTGGCAGTAGTAGATACTGGTGTAGATTATGGCCATGAAGATTTAATTGGAAATATTTGGGTTAACAGCGATGAAACGCCTAGCAATAATATTGACGATGACGTTAATGGTTACGTAGATGATTATTATGGCTATGATTTTATTGGTGATTCTCCTACTAATTTAGTGCCCGATCATGACCCGATGGACGACGCTGGTCATGGTACACATGTGTCTGGCATTATTGCCGCAGTGGATAATACAACTGGTGTTATTGGTGTAGCTACGCAAGCTAAAATTATGCCGGTGAAAGTGTTAGATGGCGCTGGTTATGGTTCTGATTATACTGTAGCGCAAGGGATTCGTTACGCGGCCGATAATGGCGCTAATGTGATTAATTTAAGTCTGGGTTCTACAGTATCTTCTACTACGTTAAAGAGCGCTATTGATTATGCGGTAAATGCCGGAGTGCTAGTAATAGCGGCGGCTGGTAATGCTGGTTCGTTTACGTTTCCATCTTATCCGGCAGCCTATGCCAATGTAATTTCTGTAGCGGCTAGTGATGAAGATGGTATGCGGGCTTATTATTCTAATGCTGGCAAAGTAGATGTAATAGCGCCAGGTGACATGATTAATTCCACTTTAATTGGCAACACTTATGGTATATATTCTGGCACAAGTATGGCAGCGCCATTTGTAACCGGTGTAGCGGCTTTAGTGCGGCAAAAACAAGGCTTAACTAATGTTCAGGCAATTAGGCAAGTAATTCAAACTACCACTACTGATTTTGGTTTACAAACTGGCCCAGACAACACTAGTGGTTATGGCATAGTCAATGCAGTAGCCGCTACTGGTACATTAACTAGTAGTAGCGCTATGTTATACAGTGATGCTAGTTGGATTAAATCCGATGGGAGCGATGATGCGGTTATTACTGTTTCAGTACGAGACAGCACAGGAGCTGTTTTAGTTGGAAATGTAGTAACTTGGTCTACAACCAAAGGTACATTATCTGCCACTACTAGTACTACAGATATTAACGGTTTAGCCAGCGTTACACTAACGGCTAATAACACTAGCGGTTTAGCGGTAATTACGGTTCAACCAACAAACGTTACTGCTACTAGTATTATGCAAACTATCATGACAGATATACCACAACCAGACACCATTGGTGTAAGCAAAGTAATGGCCACGTCTAGTAACCTGGAAATCCCAAGCGATACTACGGCTGATACCGATACTAGTTCAACTACAAATCTAGAAAATAATTTATTAGCCCCTGGTGATAAAGTATCATTTTGGGCGCAGGCTACTAGCTATGATCATGCGGAACATAAAACTAAGTTGACCTATTCGTTAAGCGATAGCATTGGTAATGTTATGGTATCTGGTACCTCACCGCGCACTACGGTGGGAACAAATTATGATAACATGTACATAATTGCTCAGACTAAAATTACTTCTAAGCCAGTGGTATTACCTGATACGTTAGCAAACGGTAAATATACAGTAACCATTACATTAACCGATCAAACTAGTAATGAATCCAGTACGCGTACTACTACTGTTTGGGTAGGGGAATACCCAGATATTTTAGTAGTAAATGCTAATCCCGGCTCTTGTTTAGATACGCCAGTAGAAGGTTATGATTTAGGCGGTAATGTTATGTGCACGGCGGCGGCTTATTTAGTGTTAGATACGCTAGAAAATGCTGGTTATTCAGCTATGTTATGGGATAGTTTAATATTAGGCGAGCCAACAGACAGTGATTTAGCCTTATTTCCCGCTGTTATTTGGTTAGATCCAGGTTTATCTTATGTAACGAGCACAGCATTAATAAATTATTTAGATAATGGCGGCAATGTATTATTATCATCGGCCTTATTAGCTAGTAATGAGACAATGCAGTTACCAACCGATTCTGATTTTTTATGGAATTATTTGCACGCGCATTATGTAAAAACGTTAATGCAGCCTAATCAAGTGATAGGTGCCGCTGGTTCCGATTTTTCTGGTTTGTCATTTAATACCGATTATTATAATTTAAATGGTAATGGCAGTAGAACTAATTTTTATGCAGCAGAATTGGAACTTAATGATGTTGATAGCGCTCAAGCGTTATTTAACTACACTGTCGGGGATTCAACTTCTAAAGTAGCCGGGCTAAAAGTAGATAACGGCACTTATCGGTTAGCGTTTTTGCCATTTAGTGTAGCCGCTATTAATGATGTTTCTGGTAATGCTACTAAAAGTTATGTGTTAAGCACATTAACTAATTGGCTGTTAGGCGGCGCGCCAAGCATTACAGAATTATCACAAAGAAAATTAAAAAATAATTTAGCTCGTACCATTACGGTTACGGGTGATAATTTTAGTACCGTAGGAACTACCACGGTAAAATTAGGCAACAAAGTTTTAAGTGATGTAGTAGTATCTAGCCGTACTAGCTTAACAGCTACCGTACCAGCGGGCATGAAAACAGGTAGCCGCTGGTTGACCGTTACTAATCCTAATGGTCAAATCGCCACCTCACCACGGCGCATTAAAACTCTAAAAGGTGGTGTGGTGTTAGATGCAGTAACGCCAACCTTAGTTACAAACGATGGTGAACAATGGCTAACCTTTACTGGTGCCAAATTTAAACGAACTACCAAAGTTATGTTAGGCGATACAGTATTAACTAAAAAAAAGTATACTAGTCGCAATGAATTAAGCGTATTAATTCCAACAACTATTCAGCCCGGTACGTATGCTTTAAAAATAAAAAACCTTGGTATTAAACGAGTAACGCGGTATAGCGATATTATTGTGCGTCAAGGTCTTACCGAATTATTGAAAGTAGGGGATAAAACAACCCAAGTTAAAGTATTAGAAGCACGTTTAAAAAAGTTTGGCTATTTAAAAGAAAAAGCTAATACAGATTTTACCAAAACTACTAAACAGGCGTTATTGCGTTATCAACACGATAACAATCTTAAAGAAACCGGCGCAACAGATTATCTTACTAGGCACTATTTAAATATTTTAGAACCAGCGGCCGATAGCTATACCGATACTACAACTGATTCAACTAGTTTCCCGTTTGGCATTAAGTAATATTAATAAACGTGTTATATTATAGATATGGATGACAAAGTAACCATTAAAATTCCTCGGCCACTTTATAATCGCTTGCAAAAAATTGTTGATGAAACTGGTTTTGATTCGGTAACAGATTTTATTGTGTATTGTTTGCGCGATATTGTGGCCGAAAAAAATGATGAGGGCGTAAAAGAACGACTGCGTAGCTTAGGATATGATATTTAATAAACAGTAGAGACGCATTGCAATGCGTCTCTACTGTTATGTTATCCACAGGACTGACGCTTGCCATAATACTCTTATAGCACTACAATAAGAGTGCTATAAGAGTATTAATTTTATTAATCTATGAAAAAATGTTTAATAGCAAGCTTATTAGTTGGGGTAATTAGCCTAACAGGCTGTGGTAATTCTACTGCTACCAGTGAAAAACCTACCATTAAAGTAGGTTATTTTCCAAATATTACCCATGCCCAAGCTTTAGTTGGGCTAGCCGATGGTACGTTTCAAAAAACGTTAGGTGATAATGTAATAATAGAAACCAAAACATTTAACGCTGGTCCAGAAGAGATTGAAGCGTTATTAGCCGGAGCCATTGATATTGGCTATATTGGGCCTAGTCCGGCTGTAAACGGATACATAAAATCTAATGGTGAAGCCTTAAAAATTATTAGCGGTTCAGCTTCCGGTGGAGCGGCCTTAGTGGTTCAGCCAGAATTAGCCGAAGCGTTTGTTAAAAATGGTGTGCAAGCATTAGCCGGTAAAAAGATAGCTTCACCGCAACAGGGTAACACGCAAGATGTAGCGCTACGTTATTATTTAAAACAAAATGGCCTCGATCAATCTACACAGGTAATACCAATAGCGAACGCTGACCAATTAACTATGTTTAGCCAAAAAGAACTAGATGGCGCTTGGGCACCAGAACCTTGGGCGGCACGCTTAATTCAAGAAGCCAGTGGCCAATTAATAATTGATGAACGTGATTTATGGCCCGATAAACAATTTACTACTACCAATGTCATTGTCAGTACAAAATTTTTAAACGAGCAGCCCGATTTAGTAAAACAATGGTTAACAGCCCACGTAGCAGTAACCGACTGGATTAATAATCATCCCACCGAAGCACAAACTACGGTAAATAATGAAATTGAAAAGTTAACCACCAAAAAATTAAAAGATAGCGTGTTAGCCGAAGCTTGGCAACGTTTAAACATTACCGTAAATCCTTACCAAGCATCCGTAATTACAATGGCGCAGCATGCTTATGATCAAGGCTATTTAGGTGAACAACAGCCAGTTTTAGATAGCTTATATGATTTAACCACGCTCAATGAAATTACAGGTCAACAATATTAGTAAACAGTTTGCTAGTACTACTGGAACAACACTGGCGTTACAGAATGTAAGTTTTACAGTGCAAACCGGTGATTTTGTGTGTATTGTTGGCGCATCTGGTTGCGGAAAATCAAGCCTATTAAATATTATTAGTGGCTTAGAAAAACCAACTACCGGTGATGTTAAAGTACAAGGTAATATAGGCTTAATGTTTCAAGAAGCGGCGTTGTTTCCTTGGTTAACAGTGTTTGATAACGTGGCCTTTGGTTTAAAAATGCGCAATGTTCCTAAATTAGAACAGAAAGAAACAGTTAAAAAATATTTACAGTTAATGCACCTAGAACATTTTAGCCAGCATTATCCGCATCAGTTATCGGGCGGCATGAAGCAGCGGGTAGCGTTAGCTCGCACCCTCGTTTTAAATCCGGATGTGTTATTAATGGACGAACCCTTTGCCGCACTTGATGCTTTAACTAGAGAACATTTGTATACAGAATTACAAACCATTTGGCAAACTACTAAAACCACTATTATATTTGTTACGCATAATGTGCGCGAAGCGGCCTGTTTAGGGGATAGGATTTTAGTATTTTCACCGCGACCGGGCACTATTAAAGCCGAAGTGCCGGTTAATTTACCACGGCCACGTGATATTAATCATCCAGCGGTGGCACAGATTAGCCAACGTGTGGCGGAATTATTAAAATAACAATATGACCAATTCTTTAAAAACCTGGTTCAAATTATTAATTATCAAGCTTATCTTTACTGCTTTACTTATAGGCCTATGGCAAATAATTGTTTGGTTAGAAATTTGGCCAATTTGGTTAATACCGGGGCCGGCACAGGTAGCTAATGTGCTCTATCGTTATAGTGCTAACCATAAATTATGGTTAGCTATTATAATTAGTTTTCGTAGATTGTTAATAGGCTTTGGTATATCGTTAGTAATTGGTTCAGTGTTAGGAGTGTTGTTGGCTAAAGTAGCGTTGGCGCGGCAAACCATTGGTTTTTTAGTAATGGGTCTGCAAACGCTACCGAGTGTATGTTGGTTACCGCTAGCCTTATTATGGTTCGGCTTAAATGATAAAGCAATTATTTTTGTGGTGATTATGGGTGCGTTATTAAGTATTACTATTGCTGTACAAGGGGCGATTAGAACCATGCCGCCACTGTGGTTAAGAGTAGGTAATATGTTAGGCGCCAATGGTTGGAAAAAATACTATCATATTATATTACCGGCTATTTTGCCGAATTTAGTAACCGGTTTAAAACAAAGTTGGTCTTTTGCTTGGCGCTCACTCATGGGTGGAGAAATGTTGTTTATTTCAGTGGGCTTGGGTCAATTATTAATGATTGGCCGAGAACTAAACGATATGGCGTTAGTAATTGCTATTATGATAACTATTATCACGATTGGTTTAGTGGTAGATTATTTTATTTTTGGCTCACTTGAACGTAGCTTATATAGGAAGTGGGGATTGAAATAATACATATACTTGCTATTTTATGTATATATATTGTATGCCATATGTACATAATATATGAATTTTCAACCGGTCACATTTTGTGACCAGTTCACTTCCTTCGTTTTTAAAGCGGTTTTTGAGTGTAGTCCAATAACTTTTTGCTTTCTTAAAATCTGATTGTTCAATTAATACAGCAATAATGTCAATCACTGAAAAATACCACATTTCTGTTTTTTCATCATAATGACGACGAATTTTATAGTTTTCAAATATAGTAAGTGAAGTATTATTTTTCATTTGTTAAGAATATCAAAAATTACCCCTTTTAGCAAAATAAAAAAGCATTCACCTTTTTCAATTTATTTAATGCGTTTAACTGCCACCTTCTTTCTTTAGTAATTGCTCCCAAGTCATTATTTGTAATTAATCCAATAGTTTTTATTGCATAATCAGATGCCACCATAGCATGTTCTTTCATGTGTCCACTTGCTACTGCTTGTCCGGCAGTTCTGAAAGCAGATTTTTGTATCTCAGAATCTGAATCATGTGCCAGTTTATGTATTTTAAAACCTGCTTGTCTAACAGTATGCGTTCTGGCCTTACTGTTTTGCCATAATTCATTTACTTTAAATCCTCCTACAATAACAGCGATGTTTTTATAATCAATACCTGCCGCTTCCAAAATTCTTTTTGCTATTTTCAAAGACCATTTCGCTAAAACTATTTGATTTGTTTTTTGATATAAATCATCGATTTGGGTTCTTAACCCGTTGTTATCAGTAATTTTTATTTTTGTTTTCGTTGATGTGCTATTTCCCGCTAAATATCTAGCGGTATTAACATTCCGTATGGTCATAAACTGATAAAATTTGTGGCTGATTATTTTGTTCAAATGGCTTTTGTTGTAATTTTTCCTAGCAACATTCCAAAAAATCGCGCCTTTGACGTAGCGAATATCCATAAACTCTTTTTTAATTGGCAAATCGTCTATGGTTTTCTTTAAATCAATTTCGGGAAACAAGTAAGCAACATCGGTTCGTTGTTCGGTATCGTTTTTCCAGCTTTTTGGTATCGCTTCGGCTATGTTTATTAGCTCTTCTTCTGTTTTAACAAGAGTTGGAATATTAAAACCAAACTCTTTTTTAAAATTTAATTCCAATTTTTTGCGTATTTCCGGTTGCTTATCTTTTCCTTCAAAAATAACATTGCCGGAATTTATGTAGGTTGAAACATTGCCATAACCCAGAGATTTAAAAAGTGCCTTGAGTTTTTTCATCTCAACTCGTTTTTCTTTTCCAACATTTATTCCTCTAAGCAACGCAATAAATTTCATGTTTTTTATTTTTTACCCCAGCGCCATTTGGCCGGCTCACCCTTTTTGTAACTGATATAGATTAATAATCCAGTAATAACAAAAACTGCTATAAAATAAAAAACTGAATATTTTTTAATATTGGTTTGAAAAATATAAGCTAATATGCCAAAAACTATAAAATACACCAAAATAATCAGCCAGCCCTGCCATGTGGCAGGAGTCCAGCCGGTCACCGTTGCATTTTTGGCTCCTGACAACCTAAAATCTTTGGCCAAGGTTGATCTAAACGAATAGAGTTTTCTAACGGCA
>Ga0172379_10011872_pt1 | contig 10293 bp, 12 predicted proteins | sample GrowelOW334metaG_FD_119756 | JGI IMG/M metagenome (GOLD analysis project Ga0172379, IMG submission 119756) | Groundwater microbial communities from an aquifer near a municipal landfill in Southern Ontario, Canada - Groundwater well OW334 metaG | ecosystem: Environmental > Aquatic > Deep...
GATTGTTTGGTTTCCCTGGTTAAAAAATCTTCCCCTTTAAAAGCATCTCCCAATTCTGTTTCATATTGCGCAATGTCTTTTATGGTTTCCTGACTTGTGGGTTTTTCTTTTTCTTCGCCTGTTTCCATGGAACCATACGCTATTCCACCGGCCACAATCAAAGGAGCAGCTACTTCAGCGGCTTTTCTAAACAAGCTTTTTTCCTTTTTGTAAAAAATAGATTTTTTTCTTTCATTGAATCCTTCCATATTAAGCGCTTACCATTTTATAAAGATGATCGCGGACAAGAGCGAAGGCGGCCAAGGTTTGGCCATCCCAAATTTTGCCGTCAATAACCATTTGTTCCAATTCATCCACTCGGCGATAAATCACTTCCATTTTCCCGCTATCGTCTTCCTTTTGCGGTTCGTCTATTTGTTTGAGATCGGTACCGAGGAAAAGATGGGTTTCGTCTTTAACCATGCCTTTTATACCGCAGAAATTGCCTATTTTGATCAAATCCCCGCCTTTGTAGCCGGTTTCTTCAAGCAATTCACGTTTGGCGCCTTCGGATGGGGCTTCGTTTTCCAATAACTGTCCGCAAGGAAATTCAATGCTTTCGCGGTCTTGCAAATAGCGATATTGGGAGACCAGTACCACCCGGCCGTCATCAAGTACAGGCACGATCATCGCGCTGTTGTTCGTTTGCGCGTAAAAATAATCCCCTGCTGTTCCGTCTTCTTTTTCAAATTTATCGTGTTTGTAGGTCCACCACGGATTTTGATGGATTATTTCTTCGTCTGTTTTTTTTGCTTTACGCATAAATTAAAATAATTTTATCAATTCCTCCGGTTTTATATCCCCGGGATTGTTAATTATTGAATGTACCGAACCACCGCCACCATCACCAGCATATCGAGGTAAGATGTGCCAGTGCATATGCAGAACAACTTGTCCGGCAACGGGTTTATCGTTCATCGCGATATTCATTCCGTCGGGTTTGAGAACTTCCTCCACCCTTTTAGCGGCTTTATATACCGCAGTCAACAAAAAATTCCATTCTTCCGCACTCGTGGCATCAATATTTTCAAGATGTTTTTTTGGGATAACGACCGTGTGGCCTTTGGCATGAGGAAAAATATCCAGGAAAGCCAAGGCGTAATCGTCTTCGTAGATTTTATGGCTTGGGATTTCGCCGGCGGAGATTTTACAGAAAATACAGTCGGTCATATTTTAATTTATTTTTAAAATTAGATGTTTGAATTCTTTATCTACTGGTCCATTATCTATAAAACCAAATGATTCGTAAAGTTTTATTGCCGGATAATTAACTCGCTTAACTTCCAAACTCACCGAATCAAGCCCAAGATCGTTTATAGCGTAATCAATCAAATATTGCAACGATGTTTTTCCAATTCCTTTACCTCTAAATTCATTCTCCCCTATCATGATAAAAACCGAAGCGGATTTTTTATCCAGATCGATATTTGATAGACCCATCAAACCTATCGGCGTTTCATCGCTATAAATAGTAAAGAATTTTTTAGCCGGATTTTTTTCGTATTTATCAAACCATTCTGTTTCTTTCTCTAAAGTCGTCTCAACTTCCGGATTATCAATAGCACAAGCGTTGGCTTTCTTATTGTTAAACCACTTTACTCTAAAAGGTATGATCTCCCTACTATGGGACTTAAACGAAATCATAATTTATTTTATTTTTTTTATTCCCTCAAATATACCCCAAGCCAGGGCGAAACTCAAGCCCAAATCAAGTATCAATCCTATTGCCGGGCTACCCAAAGCAATAGACTGATATGGTTTTGATGGGACAGCTTCAACAGAAAAAGAAAATTCCCAACCGTCTTTTTTCAACTCCCAAAATCTGTCGGTTTTTATCCTACTCGCCTCTTCGTAAGTTTCTACGGCTTTATGCAAAGATAGGTATGAAAACGGCCAGCCGTAATATCTGCTCGCGCTAAACATACAGCAAATATTGGAATAGGAAAAGGAGGAAAAAAGGAGAAAAATAAATATGGCAAGAAGGGTTATTTTTATTTTGTTCTTCTGCATACTATCTAACTAAATCTGCTTTTTCCTTCGCATACAAACTTTTTTGAAAATTAAAGAATACTGAACGAATTTGGTCCACATCTCCAAGAGATTGTACTGCGTCAGCGATTGCATGATATTTTAAATTTAACAACCATGGCAATTTTTCTTCACCTAATTCTTCCACCCCATTATCAATGTACTTAGCTAATACAAATTCCAAAAATTCTTTCTGTTTGTCGCCCAAATCATCCAAAACATCTTTCTTGGAGTATTTCACACGATCTTCTCTACTTATTGGCTCTACTGAATATAAAAAATAAGACAACACATCAAACAAATCACTGTTTTCTGCATCTATCATTTTTTGTAATGTTTCTAATTCGTCTTTTCCATATCCAGCCTCAGTCATTTTTTCTAACAATGTTTTTCTGGTTATTGGGTTAGACCAAATCTTCCGCAATTCTTCTTCGTTTTTGAAAAATTCCGGTAATTTTCCATACATACTATTCAATAATTCTTGCAGGGTAATAGGCCTGCCGTCTGCACTCCAAAAAGAAGTCGAAACCATGTATTTTATTTCTCTTTCTTTTCCATCTCTTAACTTTATTTTCAAAGTTTTTCTAGGTTCTTCTCCCCCTTCTTCGATTACTTCATATTTAACTTTTGGTTCTTTGACCTTGTCTGTTTTCTTTTTGGTAACTTTTTCTTCAATCACTTCAATGGGTTCGCCATCCCATTCTGGATCAGAAAAATGTTTATAAGCGTCCACAAAATCTAAAATGGTGAAAAATTCTTTGCCGTCAAAAAGACGAGTTCCGCGTCCAATGATTTGTTTAAATTCAATCATGGAATTCACCGGCCTCATCAAAACAATATTACGAACATTTCGCGCATCCACACCAGTTGAAAGTTTTTGTGAAGTGGTCAAAATTGTCGGAATAGTTTTTTCATTATCTTGAAATTCTCGTAAATATTGATCTCCTCGTGCGCCATCATTGGCTGTAACACGCACACAATAATTTGGATCTGCGCTTTCTTTCAGTTGATTTATCAAATCACGAACTGCCAAAGCATGGTCTTGAGTAGCACAAAAAATAATAGTTTTTTCATTTTGATTAATTTCTTTCAAAACTATTTTTACCCGTTTTTCTTCTCTTTCTTTTATTTCAATAATTCTATTAAAATCCGCTTCTTCGTAAACCTTTCCTTCTTCCACTTCTCCTTCAATAATTTGATCATCCGAAGTATAAACATAGTCGTCCAGAGTAGTTTTGATTCTTTTTACTTTGAACGGAGTCAAAAAGCCATCGTTTACACCTTCTTTGAGTGAATAAGTATAAACAGGATCACCAAAATATTTATAAGTATCAATATTATCTTTTCTTTTTGGGGTAGCGGTTAAACCAAGTTGCACTGCTGGCGCAAAATATTCCAAAATTCCTCGCCAATTTCCTTCGTCGTTAGCTCCACCTCTGTGACACTCATCAATAATAATAAAATCAAAAAAATCCGCTGGATAATTTCCATAATAAGAAGTATTATTCGGACCACTCATGAAAGTTTGAAAAATAGTAAAGAAAATACTGCCACCGGTCGGCACTTTGCCTTTTTTACGAATATCAAGTGGATTGATTCGAACAAGCGCATCTTCTTTAAAAGCAGAGAAAGCATTGTAGGCTTGATCAGCCAAAATATTTCTATCAGCTAAAAATAAAATTCTTGGTCTACGCTCACCGTTTCTTTGTAAATTCCAACGAATTTGAAAAAGCTTCCAAGCAATTTGAAAAGCCACGGCGGTTTTACCCGTACCGGTCGCCATGGTTAAAAGGATTCTGTCTTTACCCTCGGCAATAGCATTTAAAACATTATTAATTGCAATTTCTTGATAATAACGACTGCCGTAATCACCTTCGCTTGGCACACTAGAAAATTTTTCTTTCCATTCATTAGTTTTTGCATTCACCCTATTCCACAATTCTTCTGGTGTTGGAAAATCTCGCACTAATCCTTCTTTACCTGTTTTCATTGATATTTCATAAATAGCATTGCCATTAGTGGAATATGTAAAATCAATTTGCATTTTTTCCGCATAAGTTTTTGCTTGAGCCACACCCTCGCTAGCGGCCAAACTTTCCTTCTTCGCTTCAATCACCGCCAACTTTTGATTTTTATAAACCAAAATATAGTCGGCTATTTCCGGCTTCGCGCGTGTTCCACCTGTTTGGATACGACCATCGGTGATATGATGTTCACGTAAAATTTTTGAACCTTCTATTTCTCCCCAACCACTACTTTTTAATTTTGGGTCAATGAGCTCAGCTCTTGTTTCTGATTCGTTCATAAATATTAATGTTTAATATCTGTGAGATATGTACTAAAAAAAGTTTCGATGGCATTTGTCGTAGCATCTTTTAATTTAGGATTGCTTTCAGCCACCCAACGCGCGAAATTATACAATTCTTGATTGTCCACTTTCAGCCATTTACTGTTCTTGTAAAAAAAATAAAACGTCGTGGTCATTGCTAAGCGTTTATTACCGTTTTGAAAAGGATGGTTTTTAATCATCAAATAAAACAAGATAGCCGCCTTTTTTATAATTCCCGGATATAGTTGTCTTCCGCCAAAAGATTGAAAAGGTGCCTCAACACATCCTTCCAACACGCTACCAAAACGCGTACCAAACTCAGGAATTGGTTCGTTCCAAGACATTGTTTTACTTGCAAGCGTGTGTGCAACGTATTCAACATCAACAACACTAATGGTTTTAATACGCATATTATTCTTTGCCTAAAAGTTTTAATGTTTCCCCGTATTCTTTAATAACTTTATCCACAGCCTTTTTTATAACTTCTTTTTGATCTTCTGACAGGGTTTTTAAGGTATTTCCAATAATTTCATCGATATTATCTGTTTGAATAACATAAGAACGCCCAACTTTTTCCGCTGGGACTTGTCCTTTTTGAATGCGCTTAAACACAGCTATACGACTAATTCCAAGAATTTTCGCTAACTCAGCGACTGAAATATGTGGTTTTTTTGCTTTGTTTTGCATAAATTTGTTGTTAACCGTAAATATACTATAAGGTTAACATATGTTAACCTATTTGTCAAACGAACCTTTGTACCTATTTTAATAACTTAATTTTATTTTTTAGATCTCTTCCAATTGTGTATGCACTAATTGGTTTGCGTCTAACAAAACATTTTTCTATATTTGCCTCATTTACTACATAGTCAACCAGGGTCTTCCCTTGCTTAGTGCCACAATGAAACTGATGAATAAAATCTTTTTTATAGTTAGGATCATTTAAATCACAATAAAACAAAATATCATCGGTACATAATTGAAATGTATGAGAAGTGCCGTGTCCACAAAAATAAACTTCTCTTACATTTTGATCACTCATGATGTCGCGTACATCTTTTTGACTTGCCTTGGTATAAAAAGAAAATTCTACCCCTTGCTTTTTTAAATATTTAACCAACAATTTTATCTCTCCTAAACTAAAATTTGGTTTAATCCACGCTTCTAGCTTGAACCAATTGGCATGACCCAAAATAATTACTGTTTTTTTATGAACATTCTGAGGAAATTTTTTAAGGTATCTTTGTAATCTCATATAATCGACCAACAAAAATACTGTTATAAATGGAAAAAAGAAATTTAAAATTAATTGTTTACCAAAATACAAAAAACTTAAAATTAACACCATTATCAAGTGCAAATACAATAAAACTTTAATTCCTCCGCCAAAAAACAAAACTGCTATTAATAATCCTATATACAAGACATAGACTACTAATTTATATTCTGCTTCTACTAAAAATTTGTTCAATTTTAATAACATATTTTTACAACTCCCCACTAAAAGCCTTTTTAAGCACCGACTTTTTTAATTCCTCCAAATCCGCTAATTTTTGTTTATAAATTTCCTCTAGTTTTTTGGTCTCAGCCGAAAGGGCATTAAGTTTTTTAACAATAATTTGTTGTTCTTTTAATGGTGGTAAAAAAAGTCCCACACTTTGCAATTTTTTTATAGTCAACGTGTCCACGGTTGCACCATTACCTCTATCGAGCTGGTCAAAAAACAAATTAGATTTGAGCCAAAATTTAATGAACTCGCTATTTACATTAGTAACTCTTTTCAACCACAAAACACTCGCATCTTTAAAATAAAACTTGTCACTCTCGCGAACAATATGCAAGTTACCTATTGTTCCAATAGCGGTTATGACAATATCACCAGACTTCGGAACCCCTGTCTGCTTAAGCAACTCACTGTAGTGATTCTCGGAGATAAACAACTCATTATTTACATATCCATCAGTCGCCAATCGGGTTATTTCACGACCTCGGTAGAAAGGAATCCCCTCTCTTCGCCATTGTGATTTTAGGACTCGCTTACTAGAGCCAATTTGATAAACTTTACCCAATTTTTTCTCTTCCCAATCTTTTTTTGGATTCAAAAAAACGCTCTGTAAATACGATCCAAAAAGATCTTTGGAATTTTGAAGATTTTTTTCAACATTTTCTTTTGCTTTCGCAATATTTTCAAAAACTTCATCTAAAATTTTTACAATACGGTGTTGTTCAGGGAGTAGTGGAAGTAAAATATTTAAATTTAAAAGTCCTTTAATATCCAAATGAGGTATGGCGGTACCCGTTTTTTTACTTTTTAAATATTCCATTACTAATAATAGAAAAAAATTTAAATATTTAGTTGCAATATTATTATTGTGAACAATTTTGCCCATTGTTGAAGAAATTATCCCTTTAAAACCAAAAAATGTTTCTCCTGAATTTGAACCGTCACAAATAATAATTATTTCGTCATTATCAACCAAAATTGATTTTTTATCAGTAACAGAAGCATATTCGGCAACATTTGTGTTACGCAAAAACTTTGCCGATAAATAAGGCAGATACTTTTCTTTTTTTGTTGTATGTAAAATTGGGTTTTTACCTTTTATGATTTTACAAACTTCGCTAAGTTTTTTTGTTTGCCAATTAATTTTCATAGTTTTAACCATTTTTTAATTCTTTTCCATAAAACTTTCAAGTCTATCCCAATTCCATAAAATTCTGGCTTCAGTTTTATTATCTCTTCAACTTCTTTTACTTTAGGAACCATTTCATTAATATTATTTATATTACTAAAATGACTTTCGGTATTCTCCCACTTCAACAACTGACAATCGTCTAAAGCAACAAGCCCTTGAGAAACATTGTGAACTCGCCCAATTAAAGAAATTTTTGAGCCCTTATTTAATAAAGACACTTCAACGCTAACTGGTCTTGTAAAATTACAGGCAATTAAAATATTATCATCATCATGAAAATTAAAAGAAATATATGATGACATTAGATCAACACTTTCAATAACTCCTGATGTCTTTATAGATAATCCAAAATAATATTGTTCTATAATAGTACGAGCTTGTATTGGTGGATTACTATCAAAAACACCAATCATTTGTTTTGGGGAAATATCTGATATTAATTGTTGTTTTATTTGCCAATTATTTTTCATAATCAGGTCATTCATTTTGTTAACTCAATTTTTCTATATTTTCTTTACTTTTTCGTACGCAATCATTCCAACCATTTTTATACAAATTAATTGAAGGTATTTGAACTTCCCCGCTAAATCTTTTCATTATCTCCTCTTGGAGTGCGATGTTCAAAATTAAAGATTCCTTTGCAAATTTTTTGACAACTTTAATACTAACAAGCGTTGCTATAGTATGTACCATTTTATTTCTTTTTTTTCGTCCTTCTTCTAATTTTTTATATAATTGTTCATCGTGACTAATGGCAAAATATAACAAATTTATATTTTTAATATTAAGTTTATCTATATCTTTAGGTAAACTAATTTTAAGAATTTTTATTATCCAACCAATAAGTTTAGGCAAAAGAATTTGCTCTATCACAGACCATGAAAGAGCTTGTGCTTCAATCACATGTTTACCCACAACTGCTTCATTGATCAAAATCATTATTTGACCGTGGGTGGTTTTTGCAAAGTCAGAATCCTTCCAATCCGGAAGTATAGAATCTTTTAATTGTGGGGTTTGTTGCCAATTAGTTTTCATACTTAAACTTTATTGCAGTAACACCCCTTTCGCTTTTACTACTATTATAAGTATACACTTCGATTATATTTTCTTTTTCCAATTGTGCAATCAAATCTCTTGTAAATTGAAATTCATAACCCTTGGAACCCAAAATATTTAATATAAAATTTTGCAACCCTACAAAACCATCGGCTGATTTAGTGGCCCATGCAATACTTCTACTTAATTCTTCTATAAAAATTTCTCGAGTAATTTGTTTAAATTCAATAAAACTTCCTAAAATATATTGTTTTTCTTCAACACTAAAAGACAACTTATCCACTTCTTCATTAGCCACCTTAATTGTATTCATTAGATTAGTAATTAATTCAACACTCTGATTTTGGTCTTTTAGAGTAAATAAATTGTTATGAGCTATTTTATGCCTTATTTTTTCTAACTCTTCCCAGTTGCTTTGAAAATTATTTTCTTTAAACGTACTTTTAAAAAATTTATTGTAATTTGTTTGGGTTTCTTCTTTAAATTTTTGTAAAGCCTCGACAGTGTCTTCAAGTTTTATAATTTTATTTACTATATCGTCTTTACTTAAATTTCCTGACGATTGAGAATATATGAGTTTTCCAAGTTCACCAAAATCAATAAGATAAACTTCATTGTCAACATATTCTGAAAATATAGTCTCGTTATTTTTTCTTTGATTTGTTTTCTTTTGCATTTCAGAATCTGCGGTTAATCTCCACCATTCCGGCCCTAATTTTAGGGCAAAAAATTTAATTACGTATTTTCTTAAGAAAGATTCCACTTTATATATGTTAGGATAAATATTTTTTGCAATTGATAATGATATATGATCTTCTAAAACATACATTGAATCGAAATTTAATGTTTTTAAATAATGAAGCAATGATATTCTAAAAGGTTCCATTGATCCAAACTCGCCATTTACAGTTAAAATATAGGATTGTTTTAAACCAATTTCATTATTATTTTTTTGTATATCTGTCTTTTTTACATGTAATCTAATTTTTTTATTATTATCAACAATGTAGTGTTCTGGTTTTATTTCTGCAGAACCCCAAAGAGTACTATTTGATAATAAATTATAACAAAAACTTTCTTCATTTTTTATAATAACATCTCCGTTTGTATCGGTAACTAAAATTTCAAAATAAAAATCATCAATCTTTGGTTTCATATATTTTAACTAAATTATTTTGCTAATTTCCTTTACTATTTTATTTATTTTTTCATCATTTTTTTTCATTTCTTCCAAAATCTCCTTTGGCTCTCTTAAAACATTTTCTTCTTTTTTATTCGGATTTTTAACTGATAAATCAAAGGTATTTTGGTCTATATTCTTAATATCTAAACTCCAAGAGTTTTCACTATCGGCTTTGGTTTTTTGCAATTCCACAAATTTTTCCAAATCTTTTTCGTTTAGCGGATTGCCTTTACCGAGATTACGATCAAGGTTGAGTTGATAAAACCAAACTTTTTTGGTCGGTTTACCTTTTTCAAAAAACAAAACTATAGTTTTTACACCTGCGCCTTGAAAAGCCCCACCCGGTAAATCCAAAACCGTGTGAAGGTTACAATTTTCTAGAAGCAATTTACGCAAACTAACCGAGGCATTATCGGTGTTGGAAAGAAAAGTATTTTTAATAACAATACCCGCTCGTCCACCGGCTTTGAGAATTTTGATAAAGTGTTGAAGAAAAAGAAAAGCGGTCTCCCCTGTTTTTATGGGAAAGTTTTGTTGAACTTCTGGGCGTTCTTTTCCGCCAAATGGAGGATTTGCAAGAACAATATTATAACGATCTTTTTCTTGAATATCAGCTAAATTTTCTGCAAGAGTGTTCGTGCGTTTAATATTAGGAGCTTCAACCCCGTGTAAAATCATATTCATAGTACCGATAATATATGGAAGAGAGATTTTTTCTTTTCCATATAAAGTCTTTTTCTGTAAAATTTTATCTTGTGTTGTGGAGCGATCTTTATTTTCATTTTTTAGATAATCAAAAGCTTCTACCAAAAATCCCGCACTTCCGCAGGCTCCGTCATAAATAGTTTCACCCAATTTAGGATCAACTATTTTTATAATGGTTTTGATAAGTGGCCGAGGAGTATAATATTGTCCTCCGTCTTGTCCTGCATTGCCCATGCCTCTAATTTTACTTTCATACA
>Ga0172379_10011873_pt1 | contig 10293 bp, 8 predicted proteins | sample GrowelOW334metaG_FD_119756 | JGI IMG/M metagenome (GOLD analysis project Ga0172379, IMG submission 119756) | Groundwater microbial communities from an aquifer near a municipal landfill in Southern Ontario, Canada - Groundwater well OW334 metaG | ecosystem: Environmental > Aquatic > Deep...
GGGCGGGATCACGATTGAATATTAAAGTATTTAGGCAAGATTTGCAGCTCACATTGCCGTTTGTGTGAAGGGCGGCGGGGTAAAGTTGGAAGGGTGACGGACATGGGTTGGATCGGGCCGAGGGGTGCGTAGCACAATTCAATGAACAGGCAACCGGCGCGAAGTCGCCGGGCCGGCCGCAGGCCCGATGGGCCCCATGTCCGGCAGGACCCTGAACTTGCAGCCCGCCGTTTCATTAAAATTTTCCCGGGACAGCCCTGCCAACGGTCCAGGCCTATTTTCCGCCGGGACAGCCGTGTTAACGCACGGCTGTCCGACGACATTTTATTTGGTCTGGTACTTGTAGGCGAACTTGGATCGCTTGTGCGGGGGGGTTATCTGATGCTCCGACCATTCGAAGTTTTTGCCGGCTATCCTTATCTGGTCGCCGGGGAGAACTCCCGCCTTCTTCAGCGCTTTGTCCAGGCCGATAAGCTTGAAGATGCGCCTCAGGCGGTTGATGGAATCGGGCTGATTAAAATTGGTCATGGCTATGATGGTGGTCAGAGCTTCGCTGTTCGCCTCCATCAGGCCGTCTTCCGCTTCGCTTATCTTGAAACCTTCTCTCACGGGCTTGTGCAGGGCCGTCGCATCCCTGTCCAGCTCCGGTTTGTATACCGCAGGCTCTTTTATTTTGGGCAGCAGGGCTATAATGTAGTCCAGCAGGCCTTTTATCCCCGCGCCTGTGGCCGCTGAGATAAGGAACACCGGGTGTTTCTTGTATTTTTTTGCCAGGGCATCGTGCACTTTTTTGGCCTCGGGAAGATCGGCTTTGCTGACCGCCAGGATGCGCTGTTTTTTCGCCAGTTCGGGATGATAGGTCTTGAGTTCTTTGGCGATCACGGCCACCGAGTCCACGGGTTTGAATTTTCCAAATCCCGCGGGGTCCACCAGGTGGATCAGCAGTTTGGTCCTGAGGACATGCTTCAGGAACAGGTCCCCCAGACCCCTGCCTTCATGCGCGCCTTCTATGAGGCCGGGAATGTCTGCGGCGGCGAAGCTCTTGCCCTTATGGGACACTATGCCGAGGTGCGGGGTAAGCGTGGTGAAGGGATAGGCCGCGATCTTGGGTTTGGCGGCGGAAATGGTGGAGAGCAGGGTGGATTTGCCGGCATTGGGAAAACCGACAAGTCCGATATCCGCCAGAACGCTCAGTTCCAGGTCGGCGGTGAATTCCTGGCCCGGTTCGCCGTTCTCCGAGATCTTGGGGGCGGTGTTGAACTTGGTCTTGAAGGAAGTATTGCCGCGTCCGCCGCGCCCGCCGCGCGCCGCGAGGAAACGGTCGCCGTGGCGTTTCAGGTCGGCCACTACGCGGCCGTCGAACTTTACAATGGTGCCGCAAGGCACATGCAGCAGGATGTCCGAGCCCTTGAGTCCGCTCATGTGCTTGCTCTGGCCGGGGCCGCCTTCCGTGGCCCTGATATGGGGGTGGTTGGCGATCGCATGCAGCGTGGTGATATTGGTGGAAGCCTCGAAATAAATATCGCCGCCTTTGCCGCCGTTCCCGCCGTTGGGGCCGCCGTAAGGCACGAACTTTTCCCTGCGGAAGGACGCGCAGCCGTCTCCGCCTTTGCCGGCCCGGAGATAAACCCTGGCCGTATCGATAAAATCAGTGCGTTCCGAGCGCGTCTGGTTCTTTAGAATTCCGGGTGCGGTATTTAAATCGTTCTTCATAGGTAAATTCCCCGGGAATAACGCCCGGCCCGGGACGCGTTCCCACGCGCATAACAAAAAACCTCCTAATTGCTAGGAGGTTTTAAGCGGCGGCGGGGGTTATTTCGCGACCTGAGGATAAACGCTCAACTGCTTCTTGTTGCGCTTCGCCCATTCGAACTTGACCACGCCGGTTACTTTGGAAAAAAGAGTGTCGTCGGAGCCGATCCCCACATTGAGGCCGGGCAGGAATTTCGTCCCCCGCTGTCTTACCAGCACTTCGCCGGCTTTGACGGTCTGGCTGCCGTAGCGTTTGACGCCGAGGCGCTGGCCGTGACTATCTCTTCCGTTAGTAGATGAACCCTGGGATTTTGTTCCTGCCATAACTTTCAAACCTCTGGATGTTTAATCGGATAGCCAGAAACTTATGACAACTGAATTTCTTTGATCTGAAGTTCAGTCAGTTCCTGACGGTGGCCCGAGCTCTTCTCGTAGGCCTTTTTGGGCCGTTTCCTGAAAACGATAACTTTGTCGCCTCTGAGGTGCCTTACGACCGTAGCCGTTACTTTGGCCGAGGGTGACTTGCCGGGAACCGCGTTTTTTTCTTCCTGCGACGCCGTCCACAGAGCCTTGAACGTGACTTCCTCGCCGGCCTTGGCCGTGAGCCTTTCGACTTGCAAAATCTCGCCGGGGATGACCCAGTACTGCTTACCGCCTGTTTCGATTATTGCGTACATAGTAGATATATGTTAGCAAAACGAACGCTTTTTTGCAATTGAAATCACAAGCGGAAATAAAGGATAATAAAACCTTAATGAGCGCACATCAAAAGATCCCGGTGCTGGTCTATCATAAGATAGCCGAACCTTCGGCTCATGACTCCAATCCCAATACCTGCGTTACGCCGGCCGATTTCAGCAATCAGATGAGGTTGTTGTCGATGCTTGGATACAGGACCGTGGACCCGGGGCAATATCTCAACTCCAGGCTTGGACTGCCTGCGGATCTTCCGGATAAACCGGTGCTGATAACATTCGACGACGCCTTCGAAAGCGTGAGGACCCGCGCGCTTCCGGTCCTGGAAAATTATGGTTTTCGCGCCGCGCTTTTTATGGTGTTCTCCGGCTTCGGCCGAGGCGCCTTCTGGGACGGGGAACCGGACGATTCCCCGAACCTCCTGCTCGGTCCCGGCGGGCTGAGGGAACTTGGCGGCGCGGGCTGGCTCATCGGGTCCCACGGCGTTTCCCATTGTAATTTCAGGGACCTGGACGCACCGGCGCTGGCGAAGGAAGCCTGCCGTTCAAAAAGCGGACTGGAGGACGCGCTCGGCCGTGAAATTACCTGGTTCGCATATCCTTACGGCGCTTATACCCCCGCCGCCAAACGCGCGCTGGCCGAAGCCGGGTATAAGATAGGTTTCGCCACGGAGGAGGGCGACGGGGACATCTTCGCCGTTCCGCGGCGCATCATAAGCGGGAAAAGCGGACTATTAAATTTTGCCTTGCGCCTGCGCCAGGCGGGGAGGAGCTCCCTTCTATGAACCTGGCACTGATCCTTCACGCGCTTTCCGTTAACAACGGCGTCTCCCGGGTGGTGCTGTCCCACGCGCGGGAATTTTCCGCCTGCGGCCATACGGTCCATCTCTACGCTTCCCGCCTGCTTCTGCCGGAAGAGGAGAAGAGAGCCCTGCCCCCGAATATTTTTCTGCACAGGTTCCCCTGCCTGCGGGGCTCCAACAGGCTCTGGGCCACGCCTTTCGGCGCCCTCCTGCCTTTTTTGAACTCCGGCCATGACCTGGTCGTCAGCCATCTGCTGACGGTCCGGCAGGATGTCATAGTGATGCATAACGATCCGCAGCCGGTTGAGGTGGAAAAGCTGTCGGCTGTGCCGTTCACCATCGACCGGCCGCGCCTGCGCACCAGGAACAGGGTCATCCGGACCTTTATAGAAAAAAAACGGTTCGCGCCGGGGCGCTATAAAAGCGTGGTAGCCCTTTCCAGGCGTTCCGCGGGTGAGATCTCCACGGCATACGGCGTGGAGCCCGGCAGGATACGGACCATACGGCACGGGGTCGACGCCTTGCGGTTTTCTCCGGCCTGGCGCGCCGCCCGCCGGGCTTCGGCGCGGGCGGCGCTGGCCCTGTCCCCGGAAGAGCTGGCTTTTGTTTATATCGGAGATTCCTGGAAAGGGCTTGAATTCGCCATCAGGGGCCTGGCCGCCGCCCGTCGCCCCGGCAACAGCGTCCTTGTCGCGTCCGGGCCTTTCCATGAGCAGCCGTTCTCCGACCTGGCGTCGGACCTGGGGCTGAAGCTCATTTGCAAGAACGATTGGGCCGATATTCGCGACCTTTACAGCGCCGGTGATGTGTTTATCAATCCTACGCCCATGGACACTTTCGGCCTTGCCGTGCTTGAGGCGATGGCTATGGGCCTGGCCGTCATTACCACTAAATACGCCGGTGTAAGCGAATTCTTCAAAGACGGAGAGAACGCCTTTATCCTTGACCGGCCATGGGATACGGGTGCGATAGCCGGGCTGGCCGACCGCCTCGGCGACCAGGATTTGCGGCGGCGGCTCTGCGCCCGGGGAGTCGAGCTTGCCTCCGCCCTTTCCTGGAAGGAGCCGGCACGGGAGCATCTTGAGTTGTATGAAGAGCTGGTAAAGCGCAGGAGGAAGTGACTTGTACCCCCGGCAGGACCCGTGAACTTGCAGGCCTGCCGTTTCCATGAAATTTTTATAGACAGCCGTGGCCCTAAGGGCCTATTAAATTCAGGGTCGTTAGCCACTTCTGTATTTCCGGATTTTAAGTCATACTATAAAGGTAACGATACGGAGAGATCATGGCGACAAAAAAATGTTTCAAATCTGCGGCTTTCTGTGCGGCCCAGCTTTTTGTTTTTTCCCTGTTTACCGGAGCCGCGGGCGACCTCAGGCAGTTGACGGCTAGGCCTGCCCCCGTCAAGACTGGAATTACTCCCGGATCTGCGGCGGGGTCCGGAGTCAAAGCCGGCGGCGCGGCTTCCGCGGCTAAAGCGCCCGCCGGCGGTACCGGCGGCGCCGGTTATACCGAGTTCGACGATTTTAACAATGTGAGCGATCCTCTTTACAGGGAAGGTTCAAAAGCCCTTCTGAAAATCGCGATAGAAGACGACGGCGCCCCCAGGGCCGCCGGAAAAGAGAACGGCGTTCCCGCCGCCGCGCGGACGGCGGGCGAACGGCCGCGCGGGCCCGCCTTCGGCGGAAAACCGGGGCTCATGAGAGACGCTCCGTCCGACACCCCCGCTGGTTCTGTCCGGCCGGTCCGGATGCGGCCGGGCGGGGCAAGAACTTTTCCGATATTTCCGGCGAAAAAAAACCGCGTTAAAAAGCTGGCCCCTGCGGATCCCGTAAAAGCGAAATCAACCTTGTAATCCCGTAGCTCCTTATACGCCTTAAGCTTGCGCTATGCGCCGGGAGTTTGCACGCCGCCTTGAGAATTAATAAAATAGGGACGCAGGTAATTCTCGGCCGGAGGCAAAATGCTCAGAGATACAGCCGACCTTTTTATAGACCCCGTTCTTCACATTTGGACCACCTTCGTCATCTACATCCCGGCTATCGTAGCGGCTTTGCTGTTCATTATTTTCGGCTTGTTCATCGCCAGGCTCCTGAGCTCTCTCCTGGAGCAGTTCCTAAGGAAGGTAAAACTGGATTCATACACCAGCCAAGTCGGCATTAACGAGGTAATGGTCCGTTTCGGCTTCGGACGTTCGACTTCAGCCATCCTTGGATTTATAGTTTACTGGTCGCTTCTTATGGTCTTTTTCGTCACGGCGGCCAATATCCTCAATCTTACCGTGATCTCGGTCATTCTTCAACGGTTTATAATCGGTTTTGTTCCTAGGATAGTGGCGGCGATCTTCATCGCCTTCGGCGGCCTTATGTTCGCGAAGTTCATCTCCGATGTCGTGACCAATTCCGCGGCCGCCAATAATCTCCGGGGGGGGAGATCGCTTTCAAGGATAGTGAACTTCGTCATCCTGGTGTTCACCGCCATAGCCGCGGTGGAGCAACTGGGCATAGAAATGAAGATCATCCGTTCCAGTCTGAACATCCTGTTCGCCTCCCTGGGCCTGGCCTTCGCCATAGCGGTCGGCCTGGGCGCCAAGGACATCGCCCGTGATATCATCAAGGGCATGTTCACCGAGAATAAGGATGAAAAATAACCCGAAAATCCGGGTCCAACCGGATTTTCGGGTCCAGAAAGGAAAAAACCGCCCGCTTGTATAGCGGGCGGTTTTTTTAATCGATATAATCCCTGAGCATCTTGCTGCGCGAGGGGTGGCGGAGCTTCCTGATGGCCTTGGCCTCTATCTGACGGACCCGTTCGCGCGTGACCCGGAAGATCTTGCCGACTTCCTCAAGGGTCCTGGGGTAGCCCGATTCGATGCCGAAGCGCAGCTTTATGATCTTGGCTTCCCTGTCGGTAAGCGTATCCAGGATCTTAGTCACTTCACGGCGTCTCAGCAGGTCCAGGGCGGAGTGGGATGGGGGCAGGCCGCCTTTATCCTCGATAAAGTCCTCAAGGTGGGAATCCTCGTCTTCGCCTATCGGCGTGGAAAGCGAGATGGGGTCCTGCATGATCTTGAGCGCGTTCTTCACCTTGTCCATGGAAATGTGAAGGTGTTTCGAATACTCTTCTATGGCCGGGTCTCGCCCGAATTCCTGCCGGTATTTCCGGGTGACCTTCATCAGTTTGGAGACCATTTCCTTCATGTGCACCGGGATGCGGATGGTGCGGGCCTGGTCCGCTATGGCGCGGTTTATGGACTGGCGGATCCACCAGGTGGCGTAAGTGGAGAATTTGAAACCGCGCTTGTACTCGAACTTCTCCACGGCTTTCATAAGGCCCAAGCCGCCCTCCTGGATGAGATCGGAAAGTTCGAGATTGGAATTAACATGTTTCTTGGCGATGGACACCACGAGCCGCAGGTTCGCCTTGATAAGTTTCAGCTTGTCCTGAAGGATCTGGTCTTCGAGAAAGGTGATCTTGTCGTTCAGCGTCATGAAGTCGTCGGGGCTGATCGGCAGCGTACGGATGAGGTGCTTCTCCCGTTCCTTTAAGGCCGCGATGTTATCCAGGGCCGCTTCCACTTCGGTCGGGTTATAGCCCCACTTGGATTTAAAGGCGCCGGGCTGCATGCGGTTCCTGCGCACCAGTTCGTAGTCGATCCTCAGCTTGCCGAGGTCGCCGTACTGTTTTTGGTATTTTTCCAGTTCGTTGCGGTATTCCTTTATTTTGTGGGCCAGGTTCTTGATCTTGTTGGTCAGGCGCTTTATTTTTTCCTGGTTAAGGTTCAGGTTGATTATGGTCTTGACGATGTCCTTGCGCTTCTTATCTATGATCCCGGCGATATTCTTTTTCTGTTCGTTCGGCAGCTTCGGTTTGTTGAAGCGCTCGGTGAGCTTGGCTATCTCTTTTTCGGTTTTTGTAATGAGCGCGGCCACATTTTTCATCTTGCGCTTCATGGCGGAAAGTTCCTGGTTGGATTTGCGGCCGCGCGGCATCAGTTCCTTGGTGGTCATTTCCTCCTGCTCGATGAGGTTCTCCCAGTTGCGGATCTCGCGCATGGTGATGGGCGATTCCAGCACCAGCATCCGCAGTTCTTTCTCGCGCTCGCGGGAGTTCCTCGCCAGCGTGACCTCTTCGTCGCGGGTCAAAAGCGGGACTTTGCCCATTTCGGAGAGGTACATGCGTATGGAATTGGAGACATCCGGCGCGGAGTCCCACTCTTCGGTGTATGCCTCGCGTTCCGCCGCCGCGACCATCTTGAATTTTTTCCGGTCCACGACCTCTATTCCCAGGTCCTCCAGCGTCCCCATAAGGGTGTCTATTTCCTCGCTGGACATGGAGGCGTTCGTGAGAGAGCGGTTTATCTCTTCAAGGGTGATGTAGCCGTGCTCCTTGCCGAGTTCCACGAGATCTTTTAAAGCTTTTCTTGCCTGTGCCATAATGTTTCTCCTTCTTTGTCGCACCTCGCGCTGAATGCGCGAGGCGGATTACCGCCGGACCTCAAGAGGAAGTCGGTCCGGTGCCTGCTCTGCTGAATTGTGTCCATTAGCAGCGCAGGACTGCCGCTAAGTCCACCCCACGAGGGGAACTATGTTCCCCTTCGTCGCTCGCTTCATCGCGCCATTAAGGCGCGATAAGCGAACTGAACCCTTCTAAGCGGTCCCCGCGCTTGCTACGAAGGAAACGCGCGGGCCTATTGTCGCACCTCGCGCTTGTCGCACCCCGCGCTGAACGCGCGGGGCGGTTTTACACACTCCGCCGGACCTCAAAAGGAAATCGGTCCGGTGCTCCACAAGGGGGGCTCTGCCCCCCGTTTCATCGTCGCTTGCTCCCTGCGCTTCGCTTGGTTGCTGCGCTGAACCCCTCGAAGCGGAAATCTCTTCAGTAGAAAGGAATCGGCCCTTTCAACTTGTCGCACCCCGCGCTGAACGCGCGGGGCGGTTTTACACACTCCGCCGGACCTCAAAAGGAAATCGGTCCGGTGCCTGCTCTGCTGAATTGTGTCCATTAGCAGCGCAGGACTGCCGCCAAGTCCACCCCACAAGGGGGGCGCTCGGCACCCCTTCCCGGGGATTGCCACAGGGGACACCGCATTGCGGTTTCCCCTACGCTGCGCTGAACCCCTCGAAGCGGAAATCTTTTCAGTAGAAAGGAATCGGTCCTTTCCGCTTGTCGCACCCCGCGCTGGATGCGCGGGGTGGGGATTGCTGTGTTACTCCGTGTCGGCCCGGGCCGTGGTCTTTAGGAACGCGGAAAGCGTCCTGAACTCCTCCAGCTCCGACGGGGTCAGCGACCCCATACGGCTCTTCAGCTCCTTGCGCCTGCGGTCCATCGAAAGCTTTTTGAGCGTTTCCGCGGCTTTGGCCGCGTTCTGGGGGGTATTCATGTCCGGACCAAGCTCCATGACCGAAAGTTTCATTATGAGCGCGGAGTGTCCGGGGAAAAGTTCTATCAGCCTGGAAATAGTCCTGGAAGGGTCCGAACCTTCCATCTCCCTGACAGCCGAAAAAATAGCTTTTGAAACCGGGCTTAGAAAATCGGACGCCGACAGTTCTTTCGCCTGGGCGATCAGGGAAGGGTCCTTCAGCAGCAGATGTATGAAGCCCTGCTCAAGGGCCGGCAGCTCCGGGAGTGTCGGGGTTTCGGTTTCCCGGCTCCTGAGGTCCCGCGTTTCATTGCCGGCGAAGGAGGTTTTTTTCTTAAGCTGGCGCAGGATGGATTCCTGCGGCACATCAAAGCGGGCTGCGAGCGTTTTTACCCATTCGCTTTTAAGGATCTCGTCGCTCTGCCTGGCCACTGTGTCCAGGAGAGTTTCTATCAGTTTGGCTTTGTCCTGGGAGGCTATGACGCCGGGACGGCCGCGCAACAGGGCGGAGATCCGAAATTCCAGGGGATCGGCGGCCTGGGCGAGTTTGGCGTCGAAGGCTTCCCGCCCGTATTCGTTAAGGTATTCGTCCGGGTCTAGGTTTTCTCCTAGATCCGCGACTTTTACATACATGCCGGCGTCCATGAAGATGTCGGAAGCCCTGACGGAGGCGTTGATGCCGGCGTCGTCCGCGTCGAACATGAGAATGGTGTCCTTTGAGTACCTTTTGATGAAAGCGGCGTGGTCCGTGGAAAGCGCCGTGCCCAGCGGGGCCACCGCGAAGGTGACGCCGTGCTGATGGGCGGCTATCACATCCATGTAGCCTTCCAGGATCAGCATGCGGCCCTCTTTACGGATCCTGGGCAGCGCTTCGTAGATCCAGTACAGGGTCCGTCGTTTTGAAAAAAGCGGGGTTTCCGGGGAATTAAGGTACTTGGGCTGCTGTCCGTCTTCCAGCGCGCGGCCCCCGAAAGCGGTGATGTCGCCGGCGGCGTTGCGTATGGGGAACATCAGGCGGTTCCTGAAATAGTCGTATACCGAGCCGTCGGCCCGCAAGGCGCCGAGCCCGGCCGTGACGATCAGTTCTTTTGAAAATCCGCGCCGTTCCAGCTCCGATGAAAGGACCCGTTCGCCGGGGGGGGCGAATCCCAGGCCGAAATGTTCGACGGTGGCCTTGTTTATCTTCCTGCCGCCCAGGTATAAACGCGTTTTTTCTCCGTTGTCGGCGAACAATAATTTCCCATAAAATTCCGCGGCGGCGGCCATGATCTTTTTAAGGTCGAGGCGTTCGCGTTCTTTGTCGCTCAATTGATGATACTCGGTTTCGGTCCATTGAACGCCGGCTTTCTGGGCCAGTTTTTTCAGGGCCTCCACGAACGAAAGGCCTTCTATCTTCATCACGAATGTAAACATGTCTCCGCCCTCGCTGCAGCCGAAGCAGTAGAAGAACTGCTTATCCTGGCTGACATTGAAAGAGGGGGTTTTCTCGTTGTGGAAAGGGCAGACGGCTTTGTAATTGCGCCCTGCCTTCCTGAGTTCCGGGATATAATCCCGCACGACATCCACAATGTCGAGTTTTTCCCTTATGGAGTCGGAGATCCCGTGAGAATTCATGGTATGTAACGGGGAGCTGATATGGGTAAAATATCCCCGCGCCGCCTTGCGGGGCGCGGGGACGGGGCGA
>Ga0172379_10011875_pt1 | contig 10292 bp, 13 predicted proteins | sample GrowelOW334metaG_FD_119756 | JGI IMG/M metagenome (GOLD analysis project Ga0172379, IMG submission 119756) | Groundwater microbial communities from an aquifer near a municipal landfill in Southern Ontario, Canada - Groundwater well OW334 metaG | ecosystem: Environmental > Aquatic > Deep...
AGTGTTCAAGCCACGATAAATATAATGGTCGTACTGGGAATTGTTCCGACCACAGGGATCCCGCTCCCTTTTATCAGTTATGGCGGCACCGCGACGATCATGAATCTCTTTGCGGTCGGTATTATTTTGAATATTTCAAAGAAGCAGAAATAAAATGAAATATGCAATTGTTTCGGGCGGGACCGGCGGGCATATTTATCCGGGGATCGCGATCGCGGAGGAGCTTATTGGGGACGATCCTAAGGCAAAAATTGTTTTTGTTGGCAGCGGGGAAGGGCTTGAAAAAGATATTATTCCGCGCCAGGGATTTAATATAAAGATAATAAGTGCCAGAGCTCTCCAGCGAAAAATATCCTATAAGGCGATCTCGGCACCCTTTGTTTCGATCATTGGTTTTTTTCAATCCATATTCTTCTTACGGTCGTTCGCTCCAAACGCATTGATCTCAACCGGCGGATATGTTAGTTTGCCGGTCGTTTTTGCCGCTTTGCTGCTCCGAATCCCGGTATATATTCATGAACAAAACGTTCTTCCCGGGGTGACGAATAGGATTTATTTTAAATTCGCAAAAAAAGTATTTTTTTCTTTTGAGGATTCCCTTAAGTATTTTCCGGCCGGTGTTGTTGTCGGCAACCCTGTTCGAAAAGAGATCCTTAATGCCGTCCGCGCCAAGGATAAGAAAAGGGTTGTTCTAATTGTTGGAGGGAGCCAGGGCGCAAGGACGATCAATAATACGGTCATAGGTTCACTGCCTAAAATTAATGGTGATGACCTTAAGTTAGTTCATATTATAGGCAAAAGGGATTTTAAAGATCTGACAAAAGAGATCGATCTAAAAGAATATCCGTTTTATCAACCCGTCTCTTACCTGTATAATATGAGTGAGGTACTTGCATCCGCCGATCTGGTCGTGAGCCGCGCGGGGGCGACAGCTATTGCTGAATTTTTAGCCAAAGGGCTTCCGATGATCTTGGTCCCTTTTCCGTTTTCGGCGGAAGGGCATCAAGACCTGAATGCGGATTACATTACAAAAAATGGAGCCGGAATAAAGATCAATAACGCTGACTTTGGCCCGGAGACATTTTTGAACATTTTAGAGCTTGAGGATAAAGAATTAAATAAAATGCGAAGTTTTGCTAATTTAATAGCGAAGCCTGATGCCGCCAATAAAATAATTAACTGGATAATAAATAATTCATGAAACACGATCTGCATCGATATAAGAGTATCCATTTGCTGGGGATCGGCGGTTGTGGAATGTCCGGGATCGCAAAAATACTCCATGAAATGGATTTTAAAGTTAGTGGGTCCGATGCGAAAGAAGGGCCGAATACTGTCCGATTGAAGGACTTGGGAGTTAAGGTTTTTATCGGACACGATGCCTCGCTTGTACGAGATGTTGACTTGATCGTCTATTCTTCCGCAGTTACCAAGACGAACCCGGAAATGATGGAGGCCGAAGCAAAAGGGATCAAGATCATTAAAAGAGCAGAGGCCTTGGCTTGGATCATGGAGCAATCGACAAATCGGATCGCAATTGCCGGAACGCACGGAAAAACAACCACGACCGCCATGATCTCCAAGGTCTTTGATGCCGGTAAACAGGATCCGACCTTTCTTATCGGCTGCGATATGGACTATTCCGAGGGGAATGCCAAAAAAGGGAACGGAGTATATTCTGTCGCGGAAGCCGATGAGTCCGACAGCTCGTTTCTCTTGCTTTCTCCGACGCTTGAAGTGATCACAAATATCGAAGCGGACCATATGGAACACTTCGGCAGCATGCGGACGCTCCTATCGACCTTCGAGAAATTTATGGAACGTTTGTCAACGGATGGAACGATCGTCATTGAAGGGAGCGATCCCAATAATAAAAAATTGATGAACAAGGTCAAAAGAAATTATATTACTTATGGTTTTGATCCCAGCATGGAATTCAGCGCAAAAAACATGACCTACGATACTTATTTCTCGCATTACATGCTTATGCATAAAGATAAAGAGCTTGGGAAAGTAGAGCTCTCCGTTCCGGGCTGGCAAAATGTCGTAAATAGTCTGGCGGTCTTTGCGGTAGCGCTTCAATATGGCTTGGATTTTTCTACGATCGCCGGCGCTCTGCACACCTTCATCGGCGCAAGGCGAAGATTTTCTACCGTTGGAGAATACGGCGGCATCCTGGTCATTGACGACTATGCCCATCATCCGACGGAAGTATCGGCAACCCTTTCTGCCGCCAGGGCAGGATGGCCGAGCAATAGGATCATTTGTGTTTTTCAGCCGCATCGCTATTCAAGGACAATGCTTCTGAAAGATCGGTTTGCAAAGGCCTTTGAAGCGGCCGATCTTTTGGTCCTTACGGATATATACGCGGCTTCGGAAGCGCCGATCCCGGGCATTTCCGGTAAAACTATCGCGGATATTGTTACCAATGAGAATTCAAGATATATACCTAAAAAAGAACAGATCCCGGAATTGCTGATCAAAGAATTAAAAGAAGGGGACATTGTTTTGACGCTTGGCGCGGGGGACATCCATACGGTCGGGAAAGAGATCCTTGCCAGGCTGAAAATGAAAGATGCAAAAGAATGAAGATCTTAAAGAATGAACCATTAAAAAAACACACGACTTTTCGGATCGGCGGGAATGCGGACCATTATTGCCAGCCGAAAAATGTTCAGGAACTTTTGCAGGCGCTGGCCTTTGCCAAACAAAATAGAATTCCGGTGTTTATCATGGGAAATGGATCCAATCTGCTGGCGCTTGATAACGGCTTTAGGGGATTAGTCGTTCAGGCGGCTGACAGCAAAAAAGGGATCATTTTTGATGGCCATCTTGCCCGCGTTTGGGCGGGGACAAGTCTGCCTAAATTTATTAAAGCAATATCGAAAAAAGGTTTTTCCGGACTGGAATTTTTGGCCGGGATCCCCGGGACGGTTGGCGGGGCAGTTGTGATGAATGCGGGCGCATGGGGAAAGGAAATTGGGGCTCTCATAAAGGAAGTAAGTGTAATTTGCGAAGACGGGACCATAAGATCCTTGAATAAAAAAGAGCTTCATTTCAATTATCGTAAAAGCAGTCTTCAGAAAATGCGCTGTATCGTTGTTGAAGCTACCTTTAAGCTGAATAAGGGGAAATTATCGGAGATTAACGATCGGATCCGCAATTATTTAGAAAAGCGGCGCGAAGGCCAGCCGCTTGGAATGCCCAACGCGGGGAGCATTTTTAGGAACCCTCCAAAACAAAGTGCCGGAAAATTAATTGAAGAAGCCGGCTGCAAAGGAATGCGGAGCGGAGATGCCCAGATCTCGCAAAAACATGCCAACTTCATTGTCAATCTTGGCGAGGCAAAAGCGTCGGATGTCCTAAAATTAATGACAAAAGCGCAAAAAGCGGTAAATGATCGGTTTAAGATACGCCTTGAGCCCGAGATTAAAATTATGGTAAAATCACTGCATGCTTTCTAAAGAAAAATTAAAAGAGCTGAAAACTATTGCCGTTAAATTAAGACGGCATATTATTGAAATGATCTGCATTGCTTCGTCCGGGCATCCCGGCGGATCACTGTCCGCGGCTGACATTGTAACTGTACTTTATAATTACAAACTAAAAATTAACCCAAAAGATCCGGGCTGGGTCGATCGCGACAGGTTTGTTATGAGCAAGGGGCATGCGGCTCCGGTCCTTTATGCTGCCTTGGCGGAAGCGGGTTTTTTCCCGGTAGAATATTTAAAAACTCTCCGGAAGATCGGAAGCTCTCTTCAAGGGCATATCGATATGCTTTCTCTTCCGGGTATTGAAATGTCGACCGGTTCGCTTGGACAGGGATTATCGGCCGCAAATGGAATGGCGCTCGCGGGAAAGATGGACAAGAAGAATTATCGTGTTTATTGTTTGATGGGAGACGGCGAGTGTCAGGAGGGCCAAGTTTGGGAAGCAGCCATGACCTCCAGCTCGAAAAAATTGGATAATCTGACCGCGATCGTTGACCACAATAAATATCAGATCGACGGCAAAGTAGAAGATATTAAAAATATTCATCCGTTCATCGATAAATGGAAAGCCTTTGGCTGGGAAGTTATTTCTTGCGATGGTCATGATATTGGCGCGATCGTAAAAGCGTTTGCCGAAGCAGAAAAATCCGTTGGGAAACCGGCGGTAATAATTGCCGATACGATCAAGGGGAAAGGGGTCAGCTTTATGGAGCAGAACCCGCTTGATTTTCATGGAAAGGCGCCAACCCTGGATGAACAAACAAAAGCAATTTGCGAACTATGCAGAATCGAGGAATTAAATTAATGAATGAAGAAAAAGCGGTTGCGCTAAGAGACGTTTACGGTAAAACTTTAGTTGAGCTGGGGAGGGAAAATCTAAATATTGTGGTCCTTGATGCGGACCTTTCCTGTTCAACAAAAACTGCCGGATTTGCAAAAGCATTCCCCGAAAGGTTCATTAATATGGGGATCTCTGAACAGGATATGATCAGTACCGCGGCAGGTTTGGCGACCTGCGGGAAGGTCGTCTTTGCATCAACCTTTGCGGTTTTTGGTTCTGGACGGGCATGGGATCAGGTCCGGATGTCGCTGGCTTATACCAGGCTAAATGTAAAGATCGTTGTGACGCATGCGGGGATAACGACCGGAGAAGACGGCGCCTCGCATCAGGCGAACGAAGATATTGCAATCATGCGTGTCCTTCCTAATATGACGGTCGTTGTTCCTTCCGACGGCATTGAAACGGAAAAAGCTATTCGGGCGGCTGCTGATTTTTACGGGCCAATGTATATTCGTCTTGGCCGAGCAAAAACACCTACGATCAACACAGGCGAGGGTTATGATTTTAAGATCGGCAAGGGGGTGGTAGTCCGCGAAGGAAAAGATATTGCCATATTTGCCTGTGGAATAATGGTGAAAATGGCTCTCGATGCAGCCGATGCTTTAGCGCAAGAGGGGATAAAAGCAAAAGTCATTAACATCCATACTATTAAACCGCTTGATAAGCAATTAATAATCGACAGCGCAAAAGAATGCGGCGGAGTAGTTACTGCGGAAGAACATTCGATATTAGGCGGACTGGGGGGCGCGGTTGCCGAGACCTTAGTTGAAAATTGCCTGGTTCCGATGGCAAGGGTCGGGGTAAAAGATGTTTTTGGAGAATCGGGCCTGCCGGATGAATTACTTGTTAAATATGGATTAACTTCAAATGAGATCGTTAAGGCCGCAAAGGCTGTTATAGCGAGGAAAAAATGAAAAGGCCTTCCTGGGACGAATATTTCCTGAAAATTACTTATGATGTAGCCGAGCGCGCGACCTGTATTAAACGAAAAGTCGGATCAATTATTGTAAAAGAGCATCGAATATTATCTTCAGGCTACAACGGTGCGCCAAAAGGATTTTCGCACTGCAGCGAAGATACATGCATCCGGAAACAGATGGATGTCTCTTCCGGCCATCGGCACGAACTATGCCGCGGCTTGCACGCCGAGCAAAATGCGATCATTCAAGCCGCCTGGCATGGAGTAAGCATTGAAGGCGGCACGCTTTATTGTACATATCAGCCCTGTGTTATCTGTGTTAAAATGATGATCAACGCAGGGATAGTGAAGCTTGTTTACACCGGTTCTTATCCTGATGAACTTGCAGCAGAGATGCTCAAGGAATCCAAAATGGAGGTTGTTAAGCATGAAGGTCGGATATCTCGGGCCTGAAGGGACTTTTAGCGAAGAAGCCTCTCAAACATACCGCGACAAACTAGAAGGGAAAAATATTGATCTGATCCCTTATGCATCCTTTCGCGAATTAATAAAAGCCGCTTCAGCCGGAAAAGTAAATGAGGCGGTCCTTCCTATCGAAAATTCAATTGAAGGGACGATCGGAATTGTTGTGGATATGCTTGCCAGCGAAGTGAATTTAAAAATAAGACAGGAGATCGTTCTTCCGGTCTATCATCACCTGATCGCGCTTGACGGAGTAAAATTAAAAGATATCACAGATGTTATTTCAATCCCCCAGGCGCTTGACCAATGCAAAGAATATTTGCATAAGATCCTTCCCAAAGCAAAACTTCATCTATCATATAGTACGGCGGATGCGGTAAAAAAAGTGGCGGAAGAAGACATGCTTACCCTAAAAGCGGCCGGAAAGGTCTTTGCCGCGATCGGGACAAAGGCCTCTGCAACGCTGTATGGACTTAAGATAATTGCTTCAAAGATCAATGCGGTAGACAATAAGACCCGCTTTGTTGTCCTTGCTAAAGGCGACCATCCCAGAACAGGTGATGATAAGACCTCGATCGTGTTTTCAATAAAAAAAGATCGTCCCGGCGGCTTGCATGATGTTTTAGGCGAGATCGCGGCCAGAAACATAAATTTAACCAAGATCGAATCGCGCCCCTCAAAAAAAGCACTGGGCGAATATTATTTCTTTATCGATATGCAGGGCCATCGCGAGGACAAATTAATTAAAGAGGTACTAATTGGGATGAAGAAAAAGACATCCACTTTGAAAAATTTGGGATCGTATCCTAAGGTGAAACATGGGTGATTGCTGTGGAGAAGAAAATAGCTGCTGCAGCGGAGAAAAAAGCGGAAATATTCTTGAAGGCCTTTTGCTGGGCGGGTTGATCGGCGGCGCGATCGGGATATTATTTGCTCCTTCAGCCGGTGAGAAAGCGAGGGCTGAAGTTAAAGATCGGCTGAAAGAATTTCATCTTGATGAGATCATGAGCCGTTTTTCGGAAGCTTTTGAAGAAGGGAAGAAAGAAGCGGAAAAGGTCCAGAAGGATATGGGAGAATAAAATGCTAACTAGTTATTTGATAAATGCTTTGATCTTTTGCGGGATCCTTTTGCTTTTGGCATTAACGGTTGCCGTTATTCAGATCGTATTAATGTTATTGGATATTCGCAGAACATACAATGAGATCAAAAGAAAGCTGGAGCCGATAATATCTCTGCTGGACTTTGTCACCCTGATCGCCGGAGGCCTTGGGGGATTAAAAGGGCGGATGGCTTCGAACATGATGCCGCAAAAATCAACGATGATCGCGTTTTTTGCCGGATTAAAAAAAGGGATCGAAGTATTATTTAAAAATAAGGAGGAAAAGAAGTGAAAAGACTGTTAAAGACGATCACATTCGGCGGGATATTGGGGTTTATTGCCGGGATATTATTTGCTCCGCAAAAGGGCGAGGAATCCAGGAAACAGTTGAAAGATGCGGTTGAAAAAGGGAAATCGAAGATCGAAGAAATAAAGAACGAAATGAAGCAAGGATAAAAGTTCCAGCGTGATCGATAAGATAACGGACTTACTTAAAACGGCTGCGGGCAGCCTCGGAATAAACGAAGAATTAGCTTTTAAAGTTGAAATACCTCCGCGCAAAGACCTGGGAGATTATTCATCGAATATTGCGATCCTTCTTGCCAGAAAACTTTCTCAAAAACCGCTCGAACTTGCCAAGACTTTATCGGAAAAAGTTAAGGCGCAGGATCTGGATAATGTATTCCAGGATATCGGCGTTGCAACTCCAGGTTTTATAAATTTCAAATTATCGGAGGAGTACCTGATCAAGCAGACAAAAGATATTCTGGCTCTGAAAGAGAGCTGGGGAAACAGCAGTTTTGGCGCAGGCAAAAGAGTTTTGCTTGAGTTTGTTTCGGCCAATCCGACCGGTCCGCTCCATGTTGGCCATGGAAGGTGGGCGGTTATCGGGGATGTTATTGCCCGCCTGCTTAGAAAGACCGGCTTCTCTGTTGATACCGAATTTTATGTAAATAACATTGGGAATCAAGTTGATAAACTTTATGCTTCGGTCATTGCCAGGAGAGAGGGGAAAGATATTCCCGAAGATGGTTATGGGGGAGCTTATGTAATGGATGTTAAGGGAAAAACGATCGAAGAGATGATCGATTTTCTCTTAAATGAACAAAAAGAGACTTTAAATGCGCTGGGCGTTAGCTTTAATAAATACTTTTTGGAAAGCGCTCTGCATGCGGATGGCGAGGTTGCCGGTGCGGTTAAAAAAGTTGAAGAGTTGGGAAAATCATTTGTTGAGGGTGGAGCGGTCTGGTTCAAGTCGCAGGAGCTGGGGGATGATAAAAACCGCGTTTTGGTCAGAGAAGACGGCAACCCAACTTACTTTGCGGCTGATATTGCCTATCATTTGAACAAATTCTCAAGGGGTTATGATTACCTGATCAACATCTGGGGAACGGACCATCACGGTTATGTTAAGCGATTGAAATCATCACTTGCGGCTTTGGGGCAGCCGGTTGAAAAATTTGAGGTGATAATTGGACAACTAGTCTCTTTATATCGCGGAGAAGAACAGATCAGGATGAGCAAGCGGACCGGCGAGATGATCACTTTAAAGGAACTTGTCGATGAAACGGGGAGCGATGCCACGCGTTTCTTTTTCGCGGCAACGGATGTGAATTCGCATCTGGACTTTGATATGGAGCTGGCCAAGAAACACTCGTCAGATAATCCAGTGTTTTATTTGCAATATGCTCACGCGCGTATTTGTAGCATCCTTCGTAAATCCCAAAACCCAAATCCCGAATCCCAAATAATTCCAAATATCCAATCACCAATAGAAAAAGCAGAGCGTGATTTAATGCTAAAAATAATTGAATGGCCGGATGTGGTGGAGAATGCCGCACGTTTGCGCCATCCGCATATGCTGACAGAATATGGTAAAGAGCTGGCAATAACATTTCATCATTTCTACGAAAAATGCCGGGTGATCGGAAATCCTTTTAGAATAATGTTGTCAGATGCATCTCGAATTACATTATCCAATATGTTATTATTACTGGGAGTTTCAGCCCCAGAATCAATGTAAAATATTTATTTGGAGGATCGTATTATGAGCGATGAATATAAAAAAATACAGATCATGTTTGAAGAAATAAAGGGAGATATTAAGGCTATCGCCGAGGGGCATTCCGTTCTATTGAACGGAATTGATCGCGTAGATAATAAGCTGGAAGAATTCAGGGCGGAAGTTAATCAAAACTTTGACGCCCTCAGTAAAGATTTAAAAGGGCATATTCGTCAAATAGTTCCCCCGGCGCATGCATATAAATAATCATGAAATACGCATTTTTTAAAGGCAAGATCGTCCCATTTTCCGATGCAAAGATCGGGATCGCTACGCATGCTTTCAACTACGGTACCGGAGTTTTCGAAGGGATCAGGGCTTATTGGAACGAAAAGGATCAGCAGCTCTATCTTTTAAAATTAAGAGAACATTATGAGCGGCTCCAGCGCTCTGCTGCGTTAGGACTTAAAACCACAATAAAATATTCGATCGATGAGTTGATCGATATTACCGTTGAACTGGCAAAAAAGAACGATTATAAACAAGATATTTATATCCGTCCGATCGTTTATAAATCATCCGAAAAGATCGGGCTGGGATTAATTGGTGTTGAAGATGATTTTTGCATGTTTATCTCTCCTTTTGGGGCTTATCTTGATGTTACGAAAGGTATTCGTGTTTGTGTTTCTTCCTGGTGGCGGATATCCGCGCAATCCGCACCGCAAGGCGCAAAAATAAATGGGACGTATTTTAATTCCTCTTTAGCAAAAGCTGAAGCGCTCGAAAAAGGATATGATGAAGCTATATTGTTGTCGCATGAAAAAACGGTGGCTGAAGGGTCGGGCGAGAACTTGTTCATTGTTAAAGACGGGATGCTGATCACACCGCCATTATCGGAGACGATCTTGCCGGGGATCACAAGGGTTTGCATGATCGAGTTGGCAAAAAATGAGCTTGGCTTAAAGACAATTGAGCGGCAAGTTGAGCAAAAAGAGCTTTATACCGCGGACGAGCTCTTTTTTTGCGGTACCGGCGCGCAGATCTCTCCGATCATTGAAGTCGATGAAAATATTATTAAAGACGGGAAAGTCGGGCCGATAACAAAAAAGCTTCAGCAAATATATTTCCCTGCCGTAAAAGGCGAAAATCCGAAGTATAAAGATTGGTTGCTGCCGGTTTATTGATACGTTTTTTTTATTCCATTGAAACCCCACAATAAATTGTGGGGAATTGATGATTCAAAAAACATTCCCCACACTTCAGTGTGGGGTGTCAAAATTGTCCATAATTAACAAAGCTTTTTGTTATATATATTATGTTATAATATTTCCAAATGCTAAAAGGTATTGGCGTAGATATCATTGAGATCGACCGGGTAAAAGATGCGATCGAGAAGCACGGTGAAGCATTTTTAAGCAAGATCTTTACCGAAAAAGAGCTGAAATACTGCCGAGGATTGAAATCTTTCAAAATTCCA
>Ga0172379_10011876_pt1 | contig 10291 bp, 20 predicted proteins | sample GrowelOW334metaG_FD_119756 | JGI IMG/M metagenome (GOLD analysis project Ga0172379, IMG submission 119756) | Groundwater microbial communities from an aquifer near a municipal landfill in Southern Ontario, Canada - Groundwater well OW334 metaG | ecosystem: Environmental > Aquatic > Deep...
CAGTTTCCTTGTACTGCTGAAACGCCGCCGATTGGTCGCGGACCCCCTGCGCCTGCGCCTTTTTAAATTTCTCAAATTCCGTTTTTTCATCGTTCGCCTGTGAAAGAAGCCACGAGAATGAGATAAATGAGCAAATTGGATGCAACCGAAAGCAGGATTATTTACGCAGTTAAACGCTTATATTTTGCGAGGTTAGAATGATAAATGCAAATTATTTGCCGGATGGGACTGGATTAAAACTCCACCAATTTGAGACGTGACAAAGCAGAAAATTAAAAAATATTCACCGGTTTGAGACAAAAGATGTTAAATTGTCAAAAATAATTATTGTTTACAATTTAACATCTTTACAAGTACTCAACAATTACTCATCTAACCATAAAAATATTTGAATAAATGCACATTTGAGTACCTGGCAAGTACTCAAATGTGGTAGGTGTACTCAATTATTTAGTAGCTAAAAATAATGCGATCGAAGAGGCAATTGAAACGATAAGCGTTGCAACGTATATATTGTATGTCTTAGTCTGAACATCTGCAATCCGTTGCATGTAAAAAGCCGATTGTGATTGTGGATCGTTTATAGCGTATAATTTTGTAACATCTCGACCGAAAGAATCTGTTATTTGATTAATATTGTACTTACTGGTCCGGAAAACAGTGAATATATTAATGCCGACAGAATTATTCTTAACGAGTTCACCTTTTGTATTCATAATTTGATATGAATTTAATGTTGAGTTCCAGTTTTTGTTATCATTTGAATATTCAATGAGAGAATCAACCCTAGAAATTGGTTGTTGTATTTTCGCAAAATAGAGATATTCCGCATCTGTCATTTTTAGAATGCATTGATATTTCGTAGAATCCCTCAATTCAATTACCACTTTTCTATAAGGCAACTCAACAGAATCTCCCAATGGTGGTAGGCAGCCGGTCAAAACAAAACACAAAAAAAAGACAAAAGAATAACTCTTAATTGTAAGCATAATATTGCCCCCATTAGTAGTCTCAAAATAAATTATCACATTAAATACACTCAATTTTTAACGTTTCAATAAAGTCATTTCCGAATTTTCATTTTCTTCTCAGCAACCAATGACAGAATACTAGGAGCAATGTAACTGCGCAGCACATTGTTTTCATTCCTCAATTCCGCTAATTCTTTTTCAAGTTTCGCAATCTTCAACTTTGTTGATTCATCCTCTACTTGTTTAGGTACCTTTCCGTCAACCAGCCAGACAATATCAATCCCAGAATTATTATTCATTAAACTTTCAACAAGATTTATCGGATCTAGCTTTCCCGAAAAATAGTTATTTACATGTTGGGGATGAATTCCAGCAACTTCGGCAAATTTTGATTTAGTCCACCCGGTAGACTCCCACCACAACCGTAGGCGAGATCCGCGTTCAATTTGTTCTTTTTGTGACACAACAATTTTTGTTATCTTTTTACTTGACATGATTAACAATTTTTGTTAGATTGCTTTCAATCTAAAACACGGAGGAAATATGAAAAAAACTCACACTAAAATCAAACCGATTATAAACTACTCTGAGATTGGACGCCGATTAGGAATTACCCCTCAGTATGTCGGCCAGCTGCTGGATCCAAAAAACAAACGAAAGAATCCGGAGCGAATTAAATCGATACGGGATTTAGTCCACAACGAGCTTCAAAATTTCAAACATGGGAAGGCAGCGTGATAGGCATGATTGTTGTCCTGATCGCAGCAATGGGATACGCTCTAAGTAAAATGCGTCATCGTAAATAATTACTTCATGAATTCCAAATAGGCAATAACCAAGCCGGCAACTCCTAAAATGATAAATAGAATAGTAATCCAATCAGTTTTTAACTCTTTCAACTTTTCATTGCTGCCGACTTTCTTTATCACTTTCGAAATTTTTTCGCTTTGTTCGCGCTCAGCTTTTTTGAAATCAAACATATTTCCTCCAAAGGTTTGTGAAATAGGTACTCGCAAGGTCTAAAGTAGCGAACCGGAAAGAGGAACTCAATGGCGCTCTCGGAACCACTCATAAAGGGTTACAATGAAACCTATCAAATTTGCCAATACAAAGAAAACCGTGAATGAGACGAAAGCGATGTCCCATTTATTAGTTAGGACATTGGGAAATCGAATCAAATTGAATATTCCCGAAACAAAAGCAATAAAGGCGATTATCGCAACAGTTTTATTACTCATGGGAAACGAATTTGTTTGTTTGGCGTTATTGTTTTTTCGATTTGATTTTTTCCGTGAATACGCCATCCACGCAATTAAAGTTAGCAACACATTGATCCCAGTGTTGGCAACATCGGTAATTGTTATATCAAGAAAATGATTCATACTTCCTCCAAAGGTTTGTGAAACAGGGTCCCAACAACACTAAAGTAGCGAACCCGAAAGAGGAACTCAACAGATAATCGGTCACAATAAATTTAGAAATCTAAACCATGACAAATAATAACTGGATAACAAAAAGAGATCTGTGGGAATTTCTAGGGAGAGATAAAAAGTGGTGTGACAATTTGTTAGCGCGAAAACCGATAACAAGGAACAGAATAAAAGATTCTAAGGGTAGTCATGTCGTAATATCGATTCTATCATTGGTCGAAAATAATGTCGTCACACAAAATCAGATCGACAGCCTGGCGATGAAACAATCGATACAGATTGACCGGACCGAGGGAAATCAACTGCTGGCATCATCGGCAGTGCGAAAGCAGTTTAACAATCTCACCGAATCAGAATTGAGTCTATTGCAGCGGATACCCGATTGGCAAAAGATGTCAAGAGATGAGATTGTAAAATTATTCGTTTCGCTGCTCGGGAAAAGCCGGGCATGGTTTTACCGTGACCATTCAGCCGACCGGCGAAAGGAAAAAGATTCAGCGATCACCCGGCTCGAGACAAATCAGCTGACAATTGTCGAACAGATTAGAGTTAGCTGCCGAATGCAAAAGGCATTTATCGACCGCTGTATGAATCACAGAGATCTTCCCGATTTTTCGAATTCGACGTGGAGACGGATCTATCATGATCTCGGAGTCGGGATGCAGAATGAAATAGCGTACGTAAAAGATGGTCCGCTAAAGATGCGATCGAGACTTGCCCCGATCATCCGGGACAAAACATTTTTGCAGCCGCTCGAAGTTATCGTCGGCGATTTTTGGAGAGTGGATCTTGCAACAAAGTGGGTCGACGGATCCCTGGTCCGCCCGAGCTGCGCGGTGTGGGTCGACTGGAGAACTCATAAGATCGTCGGCGTTGCGTTGACAAAGTTTCCGAACAGCCTCGGCGTTAAGACATCACTGCTGAATTGTTTCATCCATCATGGAATACCTCGGACAGCATACATCGACAACGGAAAAGAATATCTGGCTCACCGGGTTGTCGGCAGGAAAATTGAACAGCAGATGGTGAAGCTGGACATTTCGGACGTTGAAAATAAATTACAGGTGTTCGAGGCAAAGGGATTTCTTCCATCGCTTGGAATCAATCATAAGAGCGCGCTGATCAGGAACCCTCAAACGAAAGTGATCGAGCGATTGTTCGGCCGGGGCGGATTCACCGATTATGCAAAAGATTTTTCCAACTGGATCGGCGCGAACTACTGGCAGACACCGGAGGCGGTCGCCAGAGCTGCCAGGAAGTTTCGCAAGGGGGATGATAAAGAATTCTTTGACGAACGGACCGGAGAAATCATTCACTTTATGGACCTCCAGGAAATCGCATCGGCAATCAGTCAATTTGTGGTACGGCATAATGATCGGCCCTCGAACGGTTTCGGGATGGACGGCAAGTCGCCAAATCAGCTTTGGGATGAATTGACGGCACTCAATCCCCCGCGCCGCGCACCGGTGGAAAAGATTGCTTTTCACTTCATGGAGGGGAAACCGAAAAAGGTTCGCGCGTCCGGGTATATCGAGTTCAAAAAGGATTTCTTTTTCACGAGCGAAACGCTTCTCCGGAATTCGGGCCGTAACGTTCACATCCGGTGGAATCCGATCGACGGTTTTTGGTGGGAGCGCGGCGACAAATTGCAGTATGAATTTTTGCCGAACAATATTTTCGTTTACGATGAGAACGGCGAATACATGACAACAGCAATGTTCGTTCACCGGCAGCATCCGACCGAAACGCCGAAGGAAATTATCACTGCGCTGATGCAGGGAAAAATGTCGCTCATCAAGGAAGCAAGTGAAAACGTGAACAGCCGGTCAGATACTTCGACGCCGGTTCCGGTCCCGGTGGTGGATGTAAAAACCGAACCGACTGAGATCCTCCGGCAGAAAGAAGAAAAACAAAAAGAGCAGCGAGACAAAGAAAAAGATCCACTAAAAAATAACAGATTCGGCGAATCAGCATTTGGGAATATTTAATTATGAACGTTGAAAAAGATAAAAAGATAGAGCTTACGCTTGCCCACGAAATGTTTGTGGACAGGTACAATAAATTTCTCGAGCTGGTAATGAAGAATATCGAGGCGAAGGTCGACGAAATTTCTTATGAAGATCTGCTCAAGATTCTGGAAAAGGTAAAAATGGAATCGAAGTACGTCCGGATGCACATCGAGGAGATGGACCGGATGTTGACGGATAACGGATTGTATCACCGGATTTATTATGTCTCGGACAAAGTCCGAAAGGAGGCTGCATCCCGTCCGATCAGCGATTAATTTTTTTCTTCCAGGCGTCAGTCAATTAAACAACGGTCAATGTGACCAACAAATACTAACCTTACAGGGAGCAACGAAATGAACCAAAATCAAAACCATTCTTTCCGGCACGATGAAGAACTCATCGGAACTTTGGTATACATCTTCATCACACAAAAACGGTACGATATTTTAAGACTATCGCAGCAACTCGGCATGGATTACGCGGATCTGTACGCGTATGTTGCCGGCCGCCGGACGATGCCGATCACTCTGCTTCGACGGATTACCGAACTTACCGGCGATAAGATTTTCTTCGATACGGTTTTCACCGGATCAAATATCGTTTGGGGATTCAAAGAACATAACCGCGTTCACTCGAACAATCCGTCCCAGGAAGCCCTTGAAGCTGTTGAAGCGGTCGGCTCGATCTGCGGTACACTCAAGAGAGCCCTCGCCGATGGAAAAATTTCTAAGGCAGAATTGGTCGACGTGATTCACCGGATCGGATTTGCGCAGCAAGAACTTGGCGATCTTTTAGAGTCGGTGAAATCATCGGCGGAGGCGGCATAATGGCGCGATCAATCATCCAGGAAGTAATTCGGAAAGCGCGCAGTCAGAAGAATTATAAATTCACGATTGCGTCGATCGCCGGCGTCGACATGAAGGCGGTCGACAGTCTGATCGACATCGGAGACGAGAAAGTACTCAACGCTGTGCAGCTTATGACCGGCAGCGGCGGAGATGTACCTCTGATCCCGACTTATCCGACCCGCTTCATACAAAAAATTATCGACATCTGCCTTTGGGATCAACGCAGCTATATGCTGTGGGGACCTCCCGGATGCGGTAAAACAATCACATCGCGAGAAAGCGTTCGCACTCTCCAAAATGATATTAACACGATCGGGCTCGTAACGGTGAACGAATTTAATAAGGGAAACGCAAAGATGTTCATGCGCGATGCGACAGGCGGATTCGGGATAGTGACAAACCGAAATACAAATCGACGGGCATACATTCCCTACACGCTGATCACCGATTATTTCAAAGTGAACCGTGGGCTCTTGATCATCGATGAGGCTCATCGTCTCCGGACGAATGTGTATAACGCTGTCCGGGATCTTGTGGATGCGACAAAGCTTTCGCTGATCATGCTCGGGACCGATGAGTTCACCGAGAATCTCGATAAACAGTTCCTCGGCCGGCTGAAAGACAAATACGAGATCCCGATGCTGACGATTCCGGATGTGAAAAAGTTTATCGGATTCTACGGTATCGAGATTGACGATTCGGAATCCAGGTCGATCATCAAAAAAATAAAATCGTATAGAAATCTTGCAACATTAAAATTCAGCATGGACTTGATCGCCGAAAATGCGAATGAGGGAGATTTTTCGTGGAAGAGCGTTGACGGACAGACCATTATCGATGCTATTGATAGACACATAAACAAATTTCCAATTGTGAAATCAGTCGATGATCAACGCGCAGCTTAACAGAAAACTTCACGCCCTCGCCGGGGGAATCTCCCCCGGTGAGGCGCACAAGTTCTTAAAGGAAATCTCGGTCGAACGATACAGCGCCGAATATTCCAACCTGACGGAATCCCAGGTCCGTGATCTCGTGATTCATCTCCGACAAATTAAAGATAAGGTGCGGACGAATATTTACCGGGCGCTCAACGGAGCCGAGGGATCGCCGATCACGGAAGAGCAGATCTCGAAGGTCCGGGAATACAAAAAGCTTTTGGGATGGAGCGAAGATTACATGTGGAAGCTGATCAATAACCGATACGGCGAAACATCGCTCGAATCGATGCCGAGCTGGAAAGCTTTCAGACTTGTCGGGCTGATGCAGAAACGATGGCATTCTAAAAAGAAACAATCCACAATTAGCAGTGAGAATGAATAATGGAAATATCATTTCAAAAATCCAGAATTGAAATTTGCGGCCGATGCAAAGGAACCGGAGTGGAAGATTTCATGGAGAGAACATCCGGACATGAATTCGAAATGAAAAAAAATAAATGTGCGAAGTGTAGCGGCAGCGGACGAATAAAAGTAACGACGAAAGTAATTACAGAACCTTTCACCCAATTGGAAAAACAAGTATGAGCGGCGAACCCTACAACGAACGGCAATACAGAATTTGGATTCATACATCATCCGAGCAACACCGGCGGTGCGGCGAATGCCAGTCTGAAATTATCTGGATGCGCACCGAACGCGGGAAGAATATACCGGTCGATCCGCGCAAAGTAACGATGAAAACATCGATCATAAAAAAATTACTCGATTGCGATGGAGTGATCCGCAACGAACAATCGTTTTCCGGGTTTGGGTGGGTCGTTCATTTTGACACATGTGTCAATAAATCTCTCCTTCAAAAAAATAAAAATGTAGAATCGGATGAAGCATAACAGAACAATCTTAATTTCAGATCATGCGATCGACCGGTTCATTGAACGGTTTGAATTTGCCGGAAAGAATTCACAACGGAACGGAGATATGAGAATTGCCGCCGAGAACGCTGTCCGGGAAATCTGGCATAGTGCAAGTTACATGAGCGACGACAACGGCGGGATTCTTTTTCGAAATCGGGATTTCGGAATTGATTTTATCGTGAGAGATAAACAGATCACGACGCTCTTCCCCACCAAAACCGGCGAGCAGCCGGAGAATCACTCGCGAACAGAAATTGAAATGCATTCAAATAAAAACAATTCACGATTTCGCAAACATAAAAGATAGGAGTCCAAGATGGAACAACTTTATTTCCTGCTCATCAACGTTGTGATTCTCGCCGTGATTATCTCTGTTGCCGTTTGGTTCGGCGCGTCGGCAAACGGAAGACAAGACGACGAGGTCCGGCTGAACAGTCTGATCGCCGACGGAGAAAAACGATTTCCGAATTCTCCCAGAAAGAGTCTGCTCGAATTTATTCGGCGCGACCTTTACTACAAAATCAGGCTCACCGCGAATAACGGTGAAGATATTGGAGATCTTACCGAGGATTATGCGGTGATCCTGGAAGCGCAAGAACAGCTCGAGCGTGCTGAAACAGAAATATCGTCTGCGTATTCTCTCCGTCGCGATACATTAATTTCATGAAAGGAAAACAAATTATGGAAACGATCAGCGTTACACAAAACGATCCCATGCCGGTCATAGCCAAAAAACAGGAAGAGATTACCGAGCTCCAAAAGCAGGATGAACGGCTCAGCGCGAAAGCATCGAATCTTCATACTCATGTTGTGGAGTACAACGAAGCATTATCGAAACGGAAAGAAGTCCGGCGAATGATCGCATAAAAGAAAAAGGATCTGAAAATTGTAGCGGAATTCTTCAGCGGATTGACTGAGTTTGAAAAAGCATATCCGCTCTTCGCTCAAGAAAATGAGTCACTAAAAAAATAATCATAAGGAGTAATACAATGACAGTTAGAACAAAAATAGACGAAAGAGTATTGCCGGATGTGCCGCAGCCGGAACCGATCCGCAGCTTTACAGATGCAGATCAGACATTATTAAAGATCGCGGACTGCGAACAGCATCTTCAACGCCAGGAGGCGGAAATGAACGAGCAGATCCAGAAGATCCGCGATGCGTTCGAGATGAATTCTTATCTGGTTCGCACGACAAAGAGCCTGCTCGAGAAGGAGCTTGAGAAGTTCTGCATCACGAACAAAGACGAGTTCGAAAAGGTCCGCAGTAAAGATCTCGTTCACGGAGTGATCGGTTTCAGAATCACCCCGCCGAAGCTCGCCCCATTGAATAAAAAATACAAATGGGACACGATCCTTGAATTGATAAAACGATTCAAATGGTCGTCGCCGTTCGTCCGGACAAAACAGGAAGTCGACAAAGAAGGACTCCTGGCAGCTTATTCGGCGAAAGAGATCGACGATGCGAAACTTGCCGTGCTCGGCATTAAAGTCGACCAGGATGAAAAGTTCTTTGCCGACGTGAAGTGGGAAAATATTCCTGACGGTAAATAATGGAATCCCAGTCGACACTCTTTGATGCATCCGGAAACCGCGATGAAGTGTTTCGCGAGATCCAGAAACATTTAAGCGAATCCCGCTTTCAGGTTCTCACTGCATTATGGCAACTTGAAAGCGGGACCGATAACGAGATTGCAGAAAAGCTCGGGTGGGAGATCAATAGAGTAACCGGGCGAAGGAATGAATTGCTGGAATTGAAGCTGATAGACAACATCGGCCAGGAGCCGGGGCCATATCGGTACCCGCGGACGATCTGGAAAGTGAATGAATTACAAGTCAATTATTTTTTAACACAATACAAAAAGGAGAATTGATCATGTCAAAACAAAAATATGCATTCGGATTCAACATCTTAAAAGATGGACAAATCGTCCGTCAGGAAAAAGTTGAAGCCGAGGGAGATACACAGGAATATGCATGGCGGAACGCAGTCGACAAAGCAACGTCGCTGTGCAAAGAAGGTGAATCGCCGGTATACGTTGGCCGATTAGCCGATGATGCGCCGGAAGAACCACAAAAGCAGGGATCGACTGAAGCGTCAGACGGGAAGCCCGAAGAACCACCCGCCGATCAATCGCCGAACGGTGATTCTTCCGATGCAAAGGATGATGAAAATAAAAAAAAAGAAGAGGACGAACCGGAAGATCCGCAAAGCGCGGCAGCGTAAGAAATAAATAGTTCAATTTCCGGCGAGGCGCGGGCGGATAACGCATCGATTTCGGTCTTTCCTATGGTGTCCGAAAGAGATCTTTCCTGGTTCGAATCCGGGCGTCGGAACAAAAATTAAAATATGATCTGTCCAAACTGCAAAAAAGATTATCGCGATGTGCCGCATGACCGGCTGAAAGGCTTTGTTTACAAAGTGGACGATAATTATTACATGAAGAAAAAACGGTTTGGTATGGTCTGCACGAACTGCGGATTCATCGCCGAGTTTATCACCGATTCGACCGGCGAACCATACTTGAAGCGCGAGAGAAATAATGACCAGCGAAGGAAGCCGGATGTATTCACAAAGAGGCGGCGGAAATTTATGAGATCGTTACGTCGTCGGTGAACAAAATTAAAATGGCTCTCTTAAAAAAACATATAAAATGTGCTTGTAATAATCCTAACAGACAGGAGTTCAGCGGGGCGATTCCCGCGCAACAGCGATTTGGAGCTAACCCGCGTTTGCACTAAAAAGGATTATTATGGAAACCATTGAAACCGAAATAGAAAAAACTAAAACCGCCGACGGTGCAAACGTCGGCGTTGAGCGACTGGTTAAACGGCAAAACACCTCTTTACCGCTTTTGATTTATGCGTTGACAGGGTTAAGAGATTTACCAAATTTGAATTTTAATGTTGGAAAAAAAGAAGAAACCTATGGCAGCAACAAAGTAAAACATTTTGATAAAGTTGAATGGAAAAATAGAAAACCACAACAGACGAGAAATGATATTTGTAATTGCGGAAGTGGAAAAAAATATAAAAAATGTTGCGGTGTTTTGTCCGTTTAACGGGACTGAGCTAACCTGCATGGTGGACAGAATAGAACGTTCCACCATGCCAACGCGCCCACCATGTCACGGTTAAGCGATTGGTTAGGCAGTTGCCGAAAATTGAAGAGGAAAAAAATG
>Ga0172379_10011877_pt1 | contig 10290 bp, 6 predicted proteins | sample GrowelOW334metaG_FD_119756 | JGI IMG/M metagenome (GOLD analysis project Ga0172379, IMG submission 119756) | Groundwater microbial communities from an aquifer near a municipal landfill in Southern Ontario, Canada - Groundwater well OW334 metaG | ecosystem: Environmental > Aquatic > Deep...
CCCCGATGGAACGGTGTTTTTCGGGTGCGTAGAGGCGCAGGTCGAATGCATTGTGATGTTCGGTCGTGTAACGGAGTAACACGACCGTGATGTCTTCGGGTATTTTCGATCTGTCGATCGACGGCGCCAGCTCCGCCATCAGTTGCACGAATGGACCGTATGGTTCGGAGAGTTCTTCCGTGAGGGGGAGCCCGAGGAAGATCCTCAGTCTGTCTGCCGTGGTCATGAGGGCCTCCCCTCGTTGGAGCCAGGTGTTCCGACATCGTACCGTTGAAGCAGTGTGCAGATGTCCTTGAATGCTTCGCAGAGTCGGTCCAAGGCATGCTCGTCCGGGCCACGTGGGGCCCAGTAGTGGTAGGTATCTTCGAAGTCTTCGTCGTCTTGGGGTATCTCTTCGCTTTCCTGTGCGAAGTCTCGCAACAGGATCTCGTTGGCCGCCGTGGCGATTGTGGTGATGACCGCCGGGTCGGCCTGGATGGTGAAGCGGGTCCAAGAGATGGGCTCGATCAGGACGTCGCTATCGGATATGCTGTTCCCGAGTCGTGCACTTTGGGTCTTGGTCATTCCGGATCTACCGATCCCGATCTCGGCCGTGACGTCGAGCATCGGATTCGGATCTGCGAGGCGCAAGTGCCACCAGATCGAGATCCCGGCCATGTTGTGGATGCTGTGCGACTCAGAGAGCCAGATTCCCACGGTGGGGGATTTGTATTCGACTGTGTACTTCAGCTCCTTGGCTTCGTTACTTGGCTGCCAGCCGAGCGCAATGATTTTTCCTGACTTGACAGACTCCAATTTGTAGAGCAGCTGCTCGATGTCCTCGTGGACGGACCGTTCAATGTCGTCGAGGAGGCTCTTTGGCGCTGGGAATGGGCCATCGGTGTGGACGGTCGCCGCCAGGACCCCTTCTCGGGTCTGGTACTCGTCATCTTCCTCAGAATAGTCGTCCGTCGCGTAGTCCTGTTCATGTCTGTGGTCCAACCACCAGGCACGCCCGGGGAAGGGGGCCGCGGTCATGGTCGTACTGATCGCCATACGCAAGCTGGTTCTGCGGTATTCTTCCTCGCCTGTCCCATCCAGGTTCGCTTCGATCTTTCGTAGGGACTCGATCAACTCGTTGAGCGGCAGCAGCGCGAGCGCGTCCCTGCCCATCATGGAGGCGTCGCGCGGGCCTCTGCTCTTTGTCTCTCCACTCAGAGGCATGTGTATCCGGACGAAACGCAGCGCCTGGGCGTGCGCGGGGTGCGGTGGACAGAGCAGCATGTCCCGGCGGCCCTTGAGTTGATGGATCTCTCCGTCGATGGCCTCTTCTGAGGTAGCTACAGGCTCTCCCTCAGGCATCCGCAGTGAGTGGAAGACTCTGCTACCAGCTTGCCAACTTTGGAAGTAGCCTGTGGTGTGGCCGATGCAGTGCCCGAGCGCGGCGCTCTCCTGCTGGAACTGCTCCCAGGTCTCCAGCCGAACCACATACCAGCCGTCGTCCCAGCGCCAGATCACTGGTTCCTGGATCTCTGGGATCCTTGATGTTCGTTCCGCGATCTCCTCGTGCCAGGCTCTCGCGTGGGTCGCGGCCATGCCGAGGGTGAGATCGTCGGACAGCGGAGGTCGTACAGCTGAGTACCAGTCGACCACGTCGAGGAACGTAGTCGTTCCATGACCCTTCATCCATTCCCTGAGCCACGACATATCCATTGAGAGATGGTCGGTCGGTTGCCCCAACATGGAGACTCGGCGCGCCAGCCACGGCAGTAGTGGGTCTACTGGTTGTGGATCTGTTGCTCCTGGATTGATCCCTGACACGGCAAGGATCGCCCCGATGATGTTGGCCATCGCCGGGTTGTGTTCATTCCGGATCCACGCCATCCGTGCTGCTGTTCCCACCTGCGCTCGCTGCACGGGACGGGTACCCAGGCGTCCGCGCAGCTCGTGCAGCGTACGACGCGGCTCGATGCTGCAGACGAGGGGCAGGAGGAGCTGGAACATGCGCGCATCGTAACACGAGGGTGGCGCTCTGTGCTCCGAGCATCCATGCCGATATCTACCGATGTCCCCAACCCCACCAGCTCCAGACGTCCGGAGCCAAGTCCTGCAGGCGATCCATGTCTTCCTTGATGTCGCCCAGCGTCGGCCAGATATCTATCACAGCCATATCCGCGTGCAGTCCGCGTATGACGTCGAAAACGTCTCCGATGAGTACTTCGATGGATTTACCTTCAGGCAGAAAGGGGCAGAGCCGCGGCAAGATCCAGTCGCAGAGATCCTGGCTTTCTTCGATGAGCGTGATGCGGTCCACGTTCGACAGGTTGGCTATCTTGCACAGCAGCCACCCCATCCCAAGTCCGCCAATAATGACGTGTAGACCTCGATTCTTTCCGCGTGGAGACATGTCCCGACAGGTTTGCACCGCTGGAATCTGGCTCATGATCTCCATGGGGGTGAAGCTCATCCATGGAGTTTTCAAATGTGGCCGTTCGAACAAGGACGGAACGATGATGTCGCCGTCGAAGATGACGTTGCCATTCTCCGGGTCATTGTACTCGTCCAGCAAGACCGTGGAAAGCATTGTGCCACGAGGCAGCACCCGCTTGACATAGACCCAGCGTCCCGATGGCGAGACAGAACGGTAATGCTCGGTATCTGGCAACTCCCCGTTCATGACCTTCACGATCCCCTCCATCTTGATGTTGCTGGGCAGCGCCTCGACATCGGGGAAGGGGTCAAAGGGACGCCAGCTATCAGCCGAGATCGGCATCAGAGGCCTCCAGGGGACCTCGTCGTGCCAAGGCCAGGCGTCTTCCAATAGCAGATACAGCCACGTCTCGTGGGCATCCCCTCTGGTCAGCGCAAGACCCCAGGTGAACCGATGGGTGTCTTCCAGTATTGCGTTTTTGTCTTCGTCTTCCATCCAGGCCCAGTCGGGCCAGGAGCCGTAGGGGAATGGCAGCTCGTGATCGATCTGTTCTCCTTCGGTCAACACGACCGCTCCATAGCGAGCACAGGCCGCGCCGCGACAGGTCGGACACCAGTGCTCAATCGGGATGGGGCGCACAGAGAGACCATCGCCGCTCTCTTCGATCTGATCGGCCAGCCACGCCAACACCAGCGTTACAGGCGGAATTACGGCCAAGATCATCTACCTGTCTCCTCGATCTCTATCGCTCCGACGTGGCACTGCTTGACAATTCACTCTATCAGTCGAAGGGTGGTCCTGTTACTACCCGTTTCCCGTCCGGGATACCAAGGCGTCTATGCAGATCGTGCAGCGTGTATAGAAAACCCTCGTGTTATTGTAGTCTGAGGCGCAAAGGTCTGCCAAGCGGGCCGCACCGGGCAGGGCTGCACCGGGCAGGGCTGCACCGGACAGGGCTGCAATTTACCGCAAAGAAAGCGAAGGAGCAGAGGGGCAAAGAACAAGGGGGAAAAGGCAAAGCCTGTATGGCTGTCAGCGTTTGCCAGATCGCTTCTTCCCCCACGCGAACAGCCCGGCGAATCCGATCCCGATCAGAGCGATGAGCCCGATGCCGCCTGCATCCCCACCGCCCCCTTCTCTCGTGGAGACGTCCTCCCTCCGCTCCCTTCTGCGCCGCTCCCTGGACGGACTCGAGTCGTCCTCCGGGCCCGGGAACCAACCTGGCGCCGCAGGGCTCGGGATGGCTCCCTGAAAGTAGCTGCGCAGCCTGTCCAGGTCCTGCTGGGTCGGCTTCCACCCCGCATACCCGGTCTTTCCGTCTGCCTTGGGATAGGCGCGCAGGAACTGACCGCGCTTGTGGTAGTCCCAGCCGAGATGCAGGTGCCCCTTGTGCTCGTACCAGATGCACTGGTCGAGGCTCGGGAAGCGGTCCCGGTGCAACCAGAACCAAGCAGCCAGATCACGATTTTGCAGTGGTTTCTTGCCGTTGTGGCCCAGGTGCTTGAGGTCGGCGGCCTCACCGTAGCGATGTCGGCTTCCGCTCGATCCGCCGATGGCTGTGTTCAACCTGTCGGATCGATACCCACTGGTGACCGTGATTCCGCCGAGGGCGCTGCGCATCGGCTGCAGGATGAGCGTGACCCCGTTCTCAATGGCGGTCTGCGCCCGTTCCGATGGACAGTCCTGCTTGTCCTGAGCGGATCCAGAGACCATGAACTCGTCCATCGAGAAGTTCTCGCCCAGCTGTCGGTCCGGGGTACCACAGAATCGCTGCATGAGCGATCCGTTGCCATGGACGATGAGTGTCGGGCGACGCGTCGTCGTCGGCGCGACGCCTCCCGGTTGGCTGCCCCGCTGGGCTTCGATATCAGCCAGGGGCGGCCCCGACCCAGGAGCAGGGACAATCGCACCGGCTCCGACGAGGTCTGGGAACAGCAGCTTGGCGAAGCGCCGGTTCTGCTCGTCCGGCCGTGCCAGCTCGCCGGTCTCTGGGTCGGTGTAGCGCTGGATGTAGCGCGGACGCTCGATCCACATCCCGAAGTAGGCAGCCAGGTGGCCGACGTCGCGCACGCCGCGGGCCCAGGCCAGCATGGGGTGCTCGGTGTAGTACCAGGGGGTCGGCCCGGCTCCTGACCCATCCTCGTGGCTCGGCGGGGCCTTGTAGGTGGCCCGTTCGTTGAGCGCTTGGGCGATGCGCGCCGCGTTCCTCCGTGGGTCCTTGCGCTCGGTGATGCTCATGCCTGCACCGAGGCCCGCGTCGTGCAGCTGGAACAGCCCGACCGACCGCGGATTGCCCTGGGCGTCTCGGTCCCCCTCTGCGAGTGGGTCGAGTCGGGACTCGCGGTAGGCGTTCACGATCGCCGCGGCGGCCAGCTCGGGAGGGAGTCCAGCTTGTTCGAAGGCCTGCGCGATGGCGGTGACGCTGTCGATCTGGTTGTAGGTGCCACCGCCTCGGCGGGGGGCGTCCTGGCGCAGCACACCCGCCAGGTAGTCTTCAACAGGGTACTGAGCGGACTGGACCATGGTGTTCCTCGGGGTCGATCAGGCGAAGATCAGGAAGCTGGCGATCTCGGTCCCCTGGAGGATATCACCGCCAAAGCTCTCGTCGATGGGGATGTCGTATTCCCCTGGAGGGATGGCGTGCTCCCGCCAGGGATCCGTCTCGCGCAGGGAGGTCGCCCGCGGGTCTCGCTGCTGATCCACCTCGCGCAGGGAGGTCGCCCGCGGGTCTCGCTGCTGATCCACCTTGCGCAGGGAGGTCGCCCGCGTGTCTCGCTGCTGATCCACCTCGCGCAGGGAGGTCTGTCCTCCGGTATCGAGCAGGCTCTGGAATGGCACGGGGTACGATGGCATGCCCTTGAGTATAACATCTCTGCTTTGTCCGGATCTTTGCGTCTTTGCGTCTTTGCGGAAAATATGCTCGGCCGGTTTTTGCCGCAAAGGCGCAAAGACGCAAAGGAACGAGAGAACCGTCAGGAAGTAGGTCTTACGTTACCGACCACCCGAACGTCTCGGAGATCCACACCTTCAGGAACGGGAAGATCTCCCTGTCGATGTCCAGGGCGTCCCCCGAGGCTCCGGCGGCCTGAACGTGTTCGGCCACCCACGCGATGTCCGGCAGGTCGAACCGCAGGTAGCAGTCGGTGTGCCGTGAGTCCCGGTCATCGGACGGAATAATGTCCACTACTGCAGGCAGGGTGCGGTCCTCGTTCAACTTCAGGTAGCTCTCGACCGTCTGCTCGTAGTCCTCGATGCAATTCTTGTCGTCCTCGAAGTTGTCCGATGGGTGGGCGGCGCGTCCACGGTCGTCCGCGCAGCGCAGCTCGAGGCTGGCCGGGATCTTCGGGATCGTGAGCGGCTTGCGCGAGAATGCATTGTCGTCATCCTCGTACTGTCCCCCGACGGTCACGGTCGAGGCGGACCAGTACAGGTCCCAGGCATGGAGCAGCACCTCGTCCTTGTCGATGCGTCTGTTGTCGATCAGCTCGTCGATCGCGAAGTACAGCGGGGCGTGCTTCCAGTCGTCGCTCGGCAGGCGGCGCTCGCGCAGCTCGAACAGGAAGGTCCCGAGTCGCACGCGAGCCTCCAGGGTAGTGATGGGCCCATTGTGGGGGCCCTGCAGGTCCCGGGTTTGCCAAGCCGGGAAGGTGTCGGAGTCGTTCTCAACCTCGATCGTAGCCAGCGGTTTGCCCTCCGGGTCCCGGTAGGAGAAGATGCGGACTTGTCCCCGTTCGAGCAGCCGTGGGTGTCCGACGTCGTCCCGTCCGACGCAGTGGTGCATGTGCGCGCCTTCCCACGCGAGCCCGGTTGGCGTCAAGATCTCAACGATCTGGGCACCGTCTGTGAAGCTGACAACCGTTACGACATCCGTGCCCTCTTGCGCTACGATCTTCTTCGGAGCCTGGGTTTTACTGAACAGGAACCCCTCGAGGTGCCAGTCGAGCACCTCGTGGACTACATCACCGATCCGGCGATCTCCGAGTATGTAGTTCGGGTGAGCTCGTAGGAAGTCGAGTAGTTGTTCGGTTATGAACCAGCGCACCGGGGTACAGATCCAAGCGACCTCATCGATCCAGACAGTGAATGCTTGGTAGACTTCGTCGAGAAGTCGGCGAACCCCCGCTTGATACTTGCTTGGGGCCCTGTCGAGTTCTGGGACTCCCTCCCGCCCTGTGATTCTTAGGAAGTCGTAGGCAGACCACGATTTATAGGTTGGATCACCCTCAGGATCGTCTTTTGTCGGGACGTTATGGGCTTTGGCAGAGACCCTTTTAGGAATGTGATAGTACGGATCATGGATGAGGACCATCACACCGCGGAACGCGAATGTATCGACCAGCGCCTCCGGGTACTTCACATGGATCGTCGGTTCTTCTTCTTTTGAAGTTCCAAAGGAGAGTTTCCCGGTGACAACCGGACGGCTCTGCAGGGCTTCGACCGCTTTGCCTTGGTGCGTACCGGGTTGGAAAGGGGTGTAGGGCCAGGAGACCTTGAATCTGGATAGGTCAACATTTTTGTTTTCATCCCACCAGTGGCTACGCTTTCTGTACCATGAGTGAGGCAGGTCGCTACCGAACGGTTGTCCCCCACTGTGCTGGTGTTCGAGGAACGCGACATCGCTGGCGTGTCGAATCGCTGTGGGGATGTCGTTTCCATCGAAGAGATAAGTGTAGCGGTCGTAGCCTTCGGATATGAACCATTCGTGGATGACCTCGCGGACGAGATCGGCCCTCTGTGGTAGACCGTGCTTGGCAGCGCTACGCGCCAGCCAGGAGAGTGCCTGGCAGAAGAGTGGGTTATTTTTGTGGGCTCTTGGTCCTACCCCTCCCATACCTGGAAATCGTGGGAAGAACACGGTGTCCAGCCAGCCGAGAACCTCTGGGCGGCTCGCGTACTGCCGCTCCAGCCACGCCCAGCGCTTTTCAAGCAGACTGCGCGTGTCGGGCGCTGTGGTGAGCGCGGCTTGTCCCAGGCGCGAGCGCAGCTCGTGCAGCGTCCGGCGCTGTTCCGTCGGGGATGTCGCGAGGATCTGGGCGGGCTGGAGCATGTCTCGTATCGTAACTGTTTTCGTCCTCCTTTGTCCTGCCCGGATCTTTGCGTCTTTGCGGCAAATATGCCCGGCCGGTTTTTGCTGCAAAGACGCAAAGGCGAAAAGAACGAAAGAAACAGCAAAAAGGCCAGCGAGCTACGCCACTCACCACCCGAAGGTGTGCTCGATCCACACCTTCAGGAACGGGAAGATCTCTCCGTCGACATCCAGGATGTCTCCCGAAGCCCCAGCGGCCTGGATACGCTCGGCCACCTTCGCGATGTCCGGCAGGTCGAACCGCAGGTAGCAGTCGGTGTGCCGTGAGTCCCGGTCATCGGACGGAATAATGTCCACTACCGCAGGCAGGGTGCGGTCCTCGTTCAGCTTCAGGTAGCCCTCGACCGTCTGCTCGTAGTCTTCGATGCAGTTCTTGTCGTCCTCGACGTTGTCCGATGGGTGGACGGATCGCCCGCGATCGTCCGCGCAGCGCAGCTCGAGGCTGGCCGGGATCTTTGGGATCGTGAGCGGCCCGCGTGGGAACGCGCACTTGTCGGGGTCCTGTTTGCCGACGGTCACGGTCGAGACGGACCAGTACAGGTCCCAGGCATGGAGCATCACTTCGTTCTTGTCGATGCGTCTGCTGTCGATCAGTTCATCGATCGCGATGTACAGCGGAACGTGCTTCCAGTCGTCGCTCGATAGACGCCGCTCGCGCAACTCGAACAGGAAGGTCCCGAGTCGCACGCGAGCCTCCAGGGTCGCGATGGGCCCATTGTGGGGACCCTGCAGGTCCCGGGTCTGCCAGGCCGGGAAGGTGTCGGAGTCGTTCTCAACCTCGACCGTGGCCAGCGGTCTATCCTCCGGGTCTCGGTAGGAGAAGATGCGGACCTGTCCCCGTTCAAGCAGCCGTGGGTGTCCGACGTCGTCCCGGCCGACGCAATGGTGCATGTACGCACCTTCCCATGCAAGCCCAGCCGAGGTCAGGATCTCGACGATCCGGGCTCCGTCCGCGAAGCTGACGGCGGTCGTGAGGTCTTCGCCCTCCTTCACCGTGATCTCTTCCTGGTCCGGATCCTTGGTGGCGATGAAGGCCTCGCCATGCCAGGTGATCACCTCGTCGACCACATCGTCGATCCTGCGGTTCCCGAGGCTGTAGTTCGGGTGGGCCCGCAGGAAGTCGAGCAGCTGCTCGGTCACGAACCACTGGGTTGGGCCACAGATCCATGCCACCTCGTCGAGATAGACAGTGAGCGCCTTGCAGACCTCATCGAGTAGCGCACGGACTTTCGCCTGCTGTGGACTGGGAGTCCCGCGGTACTTGGACACTCCTACCCGCTCGGCAATATAGATGAAGTTGCCAGCGTACCACGTCGGGTGGGCTGGGTCGACGCCTGCCAGAGCCTTGACTGGGACCGGCGTGGCCCCGATCGAGAGCTCGCGCGGGACGTGGTTGTGTGGGTCGTGGACGAAGATCGGCACGTCGTAGAAGTTGAACGTGGTCTTGAGGGCTTCCCAGGTACGTACCTCGATCAGTGGCTCCTCCCCTTCAGGGGTCCCGAAGAGGAGTTTTCCGGTGACTACCGGGCGGCTCAGTTTGGCCGCCTTGACCGGGCGCACACCGGGCTGGAAGGGGACGTAGGGCCAGGAGACGCTGAACCTTGACAGGTCAACGAGGTTGTTACTGCACCACGTGTGGCTGTTCTCCCGGTACCAGCTGGGCGGCTGGCGTTGGTCAAACGGTTGTCCGTCGACGTACTCGTTCTCGGTGGCCGCGACCTCGGCGGCGTTGTAGATCGCATCGGGGGTCGCGTCCCCGGGGTAGCCCTCTGCGTACTCCTCGTAGCCTCCATTGACGATCCAGTCGTGAACAGCCTGGTCGACGAGACTATCCTTCGTCGGCAGGCCGTACCTGGCAGCGCTGCGCGCCAGCCAGGCGAGCGCCTGGCAGAAGAGCGGGTCGTCCTTGTGCATGCCCGAGCCATACTCGCCGCGCATGTTTGGGAAGCGCGGAGCGAACACGGTGTCCAACCAGCCGAGAACCTCTGGGCGGCTCGCGTACTGCCGCTCCAGCCACGCCCAGCGCTTCTCCAACAGGCTGCGCGTGTCGGGCGCTGTGGTGAGCGCGGCCTGTCCCAGGCGCGAGCGCAGCTCGTGCAGCTGTGCTCTGCGGTTTGCCATGGGTGAGGCGACGAGAATCTGAGCGAGCTGGAGCATGGCCTGCATCATACCCTGTTGCCCGTCTTCAGTCCCTTTGCTCCTCTGCCCCTTTGCCGCTTTGCGTTCTGCTGTGTCCGGTGTAGTGCCGTCAGGTATTGTCCCGTCCAGCGGCAAGAACACATTTTACGCAAAGGGGCAAAGAGGCAAAGACGCAAAGGAATGAAGAGAGGGAGCGCCTATTCCTCTCCCTCGTCATCATCTCGTCCTCGGCCGAGATCCCTCGCGATGTAGGCCTTCATCTCGTCCAGGTCTCCGTCCGGCGCGAACTCGTCTATCCTGGCGTCAGCCCTCTCGTAGGCGCGCTGGGCGGCCAGTGCCGCTTCCCTGGTGGGGTAGTTCGCGGCAGTCCATGGGAGCAGGTCTTTCAACTCGAGTTGATCGATCTCCTCCACGGAGGGACTCCCGGCTGTCCCCGAGGCCAGCTTCCCGGCGCGGCGCAGTGACTTCAACCACCAGGCAATCCGGCCCTTCGTCGTCGCGCTTTCGATCTTCCTGTTGTGCGGACCGCGGATCTGGCGCACGGACCACAGGTTCACGTCCGTGTCGGTCCGCACCAGCTCAAAGGTCGCCTCGGGGGTACCCCAGGGCGCCTCATTCGGACCTCCGCGATAGCTCACGACGAGGCTGGTACCGG
>Ga0172379_10011878_pt1 | contig 10289 bp, 6 predicted proteins | sample GrowelOW334metaG_FD_119756 | JGI IMG/M metagenome (GOLD analysis project Ga0172379, IMG submission 119756) | Groundwater microbial communities from an aquifer near a municipal landfill in Southern Ontario, Canada - Groundwater well OW334 metaG | ecosystem: Environmental > Aquatic > Deep...
ATGGTTGAATCGACGATCATGCCCACCGCCAGCGCGAAGCCGCCGAGCGATATCAGGTTGAGCGAGACGTTGAACAGATACATCAATATGAAGGACAGCATGATGGACACCGGCAGGGAGATGGCTATGATCAGGGTGTTCCGCAGCTCGCCGAGGATCAGGAACACGATGAGGATGGCCAGGGTGCCGCCTATCAGCGCCGCCTGGACAACCTGGTCGATCGACCGGTTTATGTATTTTGCCGGATCCACGTACAGGTTGAATTCCGTATCGGCGGGTACGAGGCCGGAATCCCTGGCGTCGTTCATGATGGCCGACAGCTCCTCGGTCATGCGGTTGAGGTTGCCGCCTTCCACCGGCGTCAGGGTTATCTGGATGGCGGGCCGGTCCTCTATCATGAAGACGCGGCTGGGCACCGTGTAGCGTATCACGATGTCCGCGATGTCCTCGAGCGAGACCAGCGTATCGCCCGAGCGCTTGATCTCGAGCCCGGGCAGGGCCGCGAGGTCGCGGTCGGCGCGGCTGACGCGCACGCTGAAACGCTCGCCCGATTCGCGGAGCGTGCCGAGCGGCTGGGGCGAGAGCCCCGACTGGAAGGCCGCGTTCACGTCGCTCACGGTCAGGCCGTACGAGAGCATCGAAGCCTGGTCGAGCGTCACCGTTACCTGCAGCTCTTCCAGCCCGAACAGGCCGAACTCCTCCACATCCTGGATGGCCCGCAGGCGCGGCTCGACATTGGCGGACAGCAGTTCCATGAGCTTTTCCGGGGACGTTCCGGCCGAAGTGGCGCCCATGACGATGAATCCGGCGTTTTCACCTTCCCTGAAACGGATGCTGTACCCGTCGCGTATCTCCGACGGGAGCCCGCCGTTGATGGAGAACATGGTCGATTCGACGGAAGCCTTGGCGTCGTCGCTCTTGATTTCCCAGTCGAAGGTGAGGGTGATGCTGCTGGAATCGCTGGAGTAGGTCGTCTCCATCATGTCGACGCCGTCGAGGGCGGAGAGCCGCGGCTCGATGCTGTCGGCGTATTCGCGCTCGAAGTCCACGGCCGAGATTCCCGGATGGTTGAAGCGGATGGTGACCATGGGCCGGCGGGTCTGGGGGTACATCATCACCGGCAACCTGAGCGCCAGCACGATGCCGAGGCCGCAGAGCAGGATGGCGAATATGATGAATCCGGTGGTCTTGCTGAAGATCAGCTTGAGCATCTCAGGAGCCCTTCTTCAGGGCTTCCCGGTATTCCTGCAGGCTCAGCCCTTCCTTCTCGAACCCGGTCAGCTTCGCGGGGTAGCGGGTGCCTGGTTCCAGGCCGGCAGTTATCAGGATATCGTTACCGTAGGGCTTGCCCGGCGTTACCGGCACCTGCCTGAGCTTGTCATCGGCGCCTACTACCCACATGACGCTGCGTCCGAAACGCCTGACGAGCAGCGTCTGCAGCACGAACTGGCCGCTCACTTCTTCCACGGGCAGATCCAGGAAAAGCACCATGCCTATCCTCGCCCCGGCCTGCGCGGCGAAGCGCAGGGTAGCGCTGAACAGCCCCGTTGCGTAATCGGGTTCGGCCGAGACCGAGAGCAGCACGCCCCGCAGGCTTACGCCGTCGGCGGAACTGGCCGTTACGGTTGACTTGCCCATGCCGGCCACCCTGAACGCGTCCTTGTCGCTCAGGGCCGCTACCAGGCGGTATTCCGAATCGTCGATAACCGTCACGGCCGCCGCTCCCGCGCGCACTTCGGCGCCGGCCATCAGCTGGACTTCCGACACCCGCCCGGCGATGCGCGAGCTCACCACCAGCGGCCGGTACGACTCGCCGGGCGCGTCCCGGCTTACCGTAACCAGCGCCTGCCCCTCGGCCACCCTGTCTCCCGCGCGTACATGGACGGCTTCAACGAAGCCGGCGATGCCCACCGTGTGGCTGATGCGCCTCGCCGGCTCGAGCCTCCCGGCCACGCTGATCGATGTCGTCCTCGTTTCCATCTTCGAGACGGCCACGGGCGCGCCGCCCTGACCGCCCGATCGCGGGCCGGCCTGCCCCGGTACTTGAGGCGCTCCCGACGAACCACCGGGAGGCCCTCCCGAAGAACCGCCGGGAGGCCCTCCCGACGAACCACCGGGAGGCGCCCCCGCGCCAGGTTGCTGGGCATTCGCCAGCGCAGCGGCCAAAACGAATATGGAAATGACGGACACAGTTCTGGACATAGAGTCTCCCGGTCGTTTTCGATTCAGGCAGGTATGCGCGAGCATGATAATGTACCATGGCAACAATACTTCCGTGTAGCGGTTGCTCGTTTTAACGTGACTCCGCGGATCGCTTCCATTATTGTATCAATACGTAAAAGGAGGAAGGAAATATGTTGACTGAAGGAACCCCGGCGCCGGATTTCAGTCTCGAGGACGACTCAGGCAAGACCGCGAGCCTGTCGTCGTATCGCGGCAAGACCGTCGTCGTATATTTCTATCCCAAGGACGACACTCCCGGTTGCACCAGGGAGGCCTGCGGCTTCCGCGACGCCAACGATCTCTTTCTCGCCAAAGGCGCCGTCGTCATCGGCATCAGCCCGGACAAGCCCGCCTCGCACGTCAAATTCCGCGCCAGGTACGACCTGCCGTTCGTGCTTCTCGCCGACCCCGGGCACGCCGTCCTGGAGGCCTGGGGCGCCTGGGGCGAGAAAGCCATGTACGGCAGGAAATACATGGGCGTCGTCCGCTCCACCGTCATCGTCGCCCCGGACGGCATTGTAAAGAAAATATTCCCCAAGGTCAGCCCCGAGGGCCATGCCCAGGAGATACTGGCGCTGCTGTAGGCCCGTTCGGGCGGTCCGGCGCGCTTTCTGGAACGCGGCGGAAACCTCCCCCTGACAACGCGCCGTCGCTCTGTGCGGGGCTTCGGTCGGGAGTACCCGACCCCTCCGGGCCCCTGCCATCGCTACCGCTGGAGGTGATCAGATGCATGATACGGACGACAGGGAGGCGCGATGCCGGAATCGTTGAGCCATCGGGAAAAGCATGCTCGCCTGTTCGAGCGCATCGCCGTTCCGTACGCCTGGTTCTTCGCCGGGCAGATACGGTCGTATGCGGGGTGCTTCGACCTCGGCCGCTCGTCGCTGCCCGATCCGGCCGGCAAGCGCGCCCTTGACCTGGGCTGCGGCACCGGAGCCTTTACCTCGGCACTCCGCGCGGAGGGCTGGGACGTCCGGGGCGTCGATGTCTCCGGCGGCATGGTCGCCCAGGCCAGGCGCAGGGGGGTGGCCTGCGCCGTCGGCGACATCCTGGGCGGCCTCGGGCACGATGACGGAACTTTCGACCTCGTGAGCGCCGCCTACGTGGCGCACGGGCTCAAGGCGGACGACAGGCTGGCGCTTTTCCGCGAAGCCAGGCGCCTGTCCCGTGGCGTCGTGCTCTTCCACGACTACACGAACGACAGGCGCCTCCTGACCAGCATCATCGAATACGCCGAGGGCGGCGATTACTTCAATTTCATCCGCACCGTACAGGATGAACTGAGGTCGGTATTCCCTTCGCTCAAGGTCGTCCGGGTAGGCAGGCAGGCCGCCTGGTACATCTGCGACGCGCGCTGAGCCGCATCCAGCAGTCCCCGCGGCCAGAGCCGCTTCTCGAGAACTCAAGATTGCACTCCATATCGCATAAAGCGGCAGGCGATGGAATAGCCGGAAAGTTTCTTGCCATCCGCAACCCGAACTGGTAGGTAAACCCTTGATGCCCGCAGTATCTTGATTGCATGAACCATACCGGACAAACCGACGCCATGCTGCCGGCCGAGTATCATGCAGCCTATCTCCCCGAACCGGCGCGCCTCGCCTGGCCGCTCCGTATACTGCTGCGGTCGGTCGAGCGGAAGCTGGGCAAACGCCTGGCGGCGAACCGCATCCTGGGCTGGTATCCCAAGGCGCTCATCGGCTCGGGCCTGCTCGAGGCCTTCGTCGCGCACGACGAACCGGAAACGCCGCGGCGGCTTCTTGCCATGGTGCGCATCTTCGTGTCGTTCCGGGTATCCTGCGCTTTCTGCATCGATATGAACTCGCAGCATTTCAAGGAAGCCGGCCTCGCCGAACCAGAACTCGAAGCCCTGCGAAGCCTGGCCGCAGATTCCGGCTCAGAAGCTGGAGCGGTGTTCTCAGACAAGGAACGCGCCGCGCTCGCATACGTCGCTTCCATCACCGCAACGCCGGTCTCCTTCGACGCGGACAACATAGCCCTCGTCCGTACCCTCTTCGGCGAACGCGGCATGGTAGTACTCGCCAGCACCGCCGCCCAGGTCAATTTCTGGGCCCGCCTCATCCAGTCGCTCGGCGTAGCGCCTGCCGGTTTCACCAAAGAGTGCGCGGTGCTGCATCTGGAGGAGTACGGGACGCTCCGGACCAGCCGCCCGTCAGGATGAAGCGTCCGGCTCGGCGAGGGTGCTTCTCGCTATAAGGCTACCGTTAGCAGGGTCTCGGGCGGTCCTGCCGCGCGTTCCGCGCGGCCGTCGCTCTGCGCGGGGCTTCGGTCGGCAGTACCCGACCCCTTCGGGCCCCTCCCGTCGCTACCGCGGGGAGAGGGGCGGCAGTCCCGATACCCTTACGGCAGCCTCTGGAAGGCCACGTGAGTGGGATATAGGCCTGTGGGGAAATTGAGCTTGATCGTCAGGGCTCCCGTCTCCGCCGCGATGGCGTACACCGATGCATTGGTGGAATTGCTGTTGGCCACGACCAGGTGGGTCCCGGTCAAGTCGACAGCCACGGAATTCGGATATACCCATGTGGCAGACGATGAACTCGACAAGTCTCCGTTAATCGGCGTCAGGGCTCCGTTGGAGATAGAGTAGGCCGTTATGGTATTGCCGCTGCCGTTGGTGACGTACGCGTAACGGGACGAAGGGGCGATCGCCACGCAGGTCGGATTGTCGCCGGTCGCGTACGTGCCCACGTTCATGAGCGTCCCGTCCGCCTCGTCGATCGAGAATGCCGAGACGCTGTCGCCGTTGACGTTCACGACGTACAGGTATTTCCCGTCCGCGCTGACGGCGCTCTTGTAGGGATAGTCGCCGGTCGTATAGCTTTCGGCGAACGTCAGGACGCCGGTCGCCGCGTCGATCGAGAACATCGATATTTTATTGCTATTGGAATTGGATACGTAGAGGTTCTTTCCCGAAGGATTGACGGAGAGCCACCGTGGATTGCCCGAGCCGCCGGCGCCGTCGCTGTGATAGACCAGGGTTTGCGGCAGAGCCGATCCGATAGGTAGGTACGACAATGCTCCCGTAGTATTGTTGATCGCGAAGGACCCGACCTGGCCAACGCTTCGGAAGGTGCAGTAGACGAACTGCTGCCCGGCAGGGCCATTCGGGGAAGCTACCACAAGACCTTCAGTGAGAGCGCCCGTATAAACGCCGTTTATGAACCCGAGCGAGCCGCTCGTCTGGTTTATTGCATATCCGTCGACACCCAACGCGCTGGTGATCGGCCCTGCGTTGGATTCATAAAGGAATTTTCCGCTCGCGTCGACCGCGGTGCAACTGGGACCGCTGCCGACGATGCCCGTGCCTACCGGGCTTTTGGTCCACGCGTAGGGGTCTATCAGATCATAATCCATGTAGTCGCCGAAGTTGGCGAGGTAGAGTACCTGGTGCGCCGGCGTTATGATCACCTGCTCTGACTCAAGGGATTCCGCGCCTGCCGCGTTGACGGCCATTAAGGTGTAGTAGTATGTGGTCCAGTTGGTTGCCGTACTATCGATATAATTTGAGGTCGTAATGTTACTGCCGTTGATCTTGCCGCCGAGCACACCCGGACTGGTCGACCTGTAGATGTCGTAATGGTCCGCGCCGGCTACCGCGGTCCAGGGAAGGTTTACCGAGGCGCTGGCGGCATTGCTGGCGGTAATCCCCGACGCTGTTATCGCCGGCGCAGACACCGTTATATTACAGGCCCCGCTGATGCCCGTGTTGTCGGTACTCATCGCCGTTATGCTCGCCGACCCGCCGGCTACCGCCGTAACGACCCCGCCGCTGTTCACTGTGGCTATGAGAGGGTCGCTGCTCGACCACGCCACAGCTGGAATCGAAGCGCCTGCGGACACATTGGGGGTCAGGGTCTGGGTACCGTTAGCACCCAGGAAATACATCGTAGCGCTGGAAGGTGTCACCGAAAGGCTGGTGACCGGCGTACCCAAGGTCTGCCATGAAATAGTTTGCGAAGTGAACGTGGAATACAAATCATGGTTGATAGTCTTGATTCGATACCAGTATACGGTTCCGGGCACGCAACTGGTATCGGTATAGCTTGTGGTGGTACTACCGCTGACCTGGAACTTCGTAGCGTAGTTGCCATACTGAGAGACATCCCGCTGAACCTCGTAATCGGTTGCAGGGGTGACCTCCGACCACGTCAAAACGAGTTGGGTCCAATCCGCGGGAGTGCCGCCAGGATTCGTTACCGACAGGTTGGCCGGCGCTTCCGGCCGTGAATATGCAGAAACGATGGCGACCAGCTTCAGGGTGAATCGGGGCGTGTTGACGTCGTTGCTCGTTATGGTCAGGGTGCGGGTCGCGTTGACGGCCGTCTCGCCGGACAGGTGGATGCCCACCGTGTCGCTGCCGCCCACGGGTATGCCGTCCGTAGGTTGGCGGCTTACCGAGAACGGGGCGGCATCGCCGATCGAGACGGCCCCGTCGGCGATGCTCAAGGCGCTCTTGCCGCCATTGGCGATGGTCAGTTCGACATCGACGGTTTCATTGATGGCAATGACGCCGAAATCGACGGTGCCGCCGCTGTTCAGCGTCGTTCCGTCGGCCAGTTTGACCGAAATGACCGGCGTAACCGTTTCCGCCTGTATAGCCTTCGCCGCCTCGACCAGCGCGTTCTGGCAGCCTGCGAGGGCGAGCAAAAGAATGGCAACGGCAAATCCAGCGGCTTTCAAGCCTATGCGGCAAGTCATCTTGAAGCAAGTATTCCTGCTCATCGAAATCTCCCTGAAATTTCTGTACAATCATCACAAACTATGTAGAATAAAAAACAAGAGATGTTGAAAAAAACTTACGCCGCTAAATGCGGTGCTTTTATTTGGATATCCCCCGAACTTCCCTTGTGCCCTTGGATCGAGGGGTATTCATCAAATCAGAACTGGCGGATAGGTCTTGTGACAACATTACTAGCAGTATAAATTTCGGAAGAACCGGTCGACATTAAACCAGTATCTAATTTATATGCATACATATAACTGCCACTTGATTCGAGTTGAGACGATGATTCAAATAAACCCCAAGTAGGTTCGAGGCCTGAAAGAATACTTGGTATCGCTATGATTAATTGTGTCGCTTCGTCTTTACATGGCATAAACCAATCATTGTAGCCATTTAAACTATATTCCGTACATATTCTCGCCATATATAACCCAGTGCCATAAACCGCAATAATTGCAGCGGTATTGGATTTCCCTGTTCCGATGGCTTGACCTTTCGCACCAGGAATATCTTGTGAGCTATTGCACCAAGGGTAACCTGCCCCTACGTTTGTAAGTGCAGCTTCCATATATCGCCATCCATCGGAATAATTTCCCTTGTCATAAAATAATTTCCCACCAGCCGGTCCGGGCGTATTCGTGCCAAAAAGAGTATTCGTCGCCGTGAAGGTTTGTACTGTCGCTCCCTGTCCATCAGCGGGAGAAGCCGTGATTGTCGCCATTCCGTGCACGCCGGTCGGGTTGGCGATCTCACCCCCGACTCCGGTAGCGGTGCCGCTGGAAACCGTCACGAATTCCGGATGGTCGGTTCCCCAGGTCACGCTGGGCATGGTGGCGTCGATAGGTTCATAGGTAAACGTGACGGTATCTGAATATCCAGGCCAGAGAATGACACTTGATTTACTGAGCGTGATCGATGTAAGCGGGACTCCAACCATGGCAGGAGTACTTGAGGCTGAAGGTGTGCTAGACCCAGTGGCATTCTTAGCCACGATCCATACATAATAGTTATTATAATTATTAAGCCCTGTCAGAGTGCAAGAAGTTGTAGGTAAGTCATGAAAACTACTATAGGCTATACCAGGTTTGGAATTTGAAGTACTACAATACACATCATAATAAATTGAAGATCCATTAACAGCAACCCATGAAACAGCAAGCTGTCCACTCCCTGTTGGAGAACGAACAGTCGCGGTTGCAGGTGCCATAGGAGTAGAAGGTAATGTGGTGAATGATACTTGGGAGCCATATCCTGTTGCTACTCCATTTGAGGCGAAAGCCCTGACATAATATAATGTACCAGTGGATAGACCGGTCATCAAATCAGTATATGATCCCAGTCCGATTCCTCCATTGATTATCTTATTATCTGCAGTCGTAGGATTGGGGAAAGTACTCCAACAAATTCCTCTAACCGTTACAGGAACTCCACCATCGTCAGTAATATTGCCTCCGCCCGTTGCTGTAGTCGTAGAAATACTCCCTGTTTCTACATTGGTCGTCAACGTAACAGGCCAACCAGTTCCACTAGCAGAAAAGCTGAATGATGGATTGACATAATCATTGGTCTGGATCGTTACCGTCGCAGTTTTTAGTCCTCCTGAAACAGGACTGAAACGTAGCGAAAAAGTAGAAGAAGCATCTATTTCTATTGGGGAAGTTGGTAAAGCGGAGAGCGTGAATGAATTGGCTTCAGTAGTTGATCCCATTTCTAGCTTGATATTAGCAATATCAATGATAAGAGTACTTTTACCATCGTTATTAATAGTTATGATAGTATCACAGCTACTTCCCGCTGATATTTGATCAAAGTCAATAGTAGCTCCAGACGCAAGTATGCTATTGTCAGCTTTAATTAATGAAATGATAGGTGTTACAGTCTCCGCTTGTATCGTCTTTGCCGCTTCCACCAAGGCGTTCTCGCAACCGGCTAGCGCGATCGAGAGGAGTATGACGAGGACCCCGATGACCGTAGTACGCATTGATTTCCATGATATGTTCATAACAGTCCTGCTCATATGCGTTTTCTCCATAAGGGTCGATGTTCGCGGCTCCTGATTCAAAACCACAAAACCTCCACGGTTACGACTTCAGCCGCCCTGGTACCGCTGGAGCTTGCCTGCGCGAGGGAGGCGTACTGGTCGGCGATCTTGGGGTCGAGCTTGCGGACCTGTTCGAGGGTGGCGGTCACTTCGTCGAGCTTGCCCATGGCGGAGGCCACGCGGGCTATGTTGACGAGGAGGCGGGGATTGTCGGGGCTCTGCTTTGAGGCCTGCTGGTAGTAGGCGTAGGCGCCCTTGAGGTCGGCCTTGATGAAGGACAGGTTGCCCAGGTTGATGACGGCGGAAAGGAGGCCGTCCTTGGCGGCGGCTTTAAAGTCTTTTTCGGCTTCGGCGTACATGCCGTACTTGCCGTAGACGGTGCCGCGGGCGTTCAGCGACTTGGCGTCCTTGACGGCGCCGACGGCGGCCAGGCGCAGGGAGAGTTCGGCGCGGACCACCTTGTCCAGTTCGGCGACGAAGGCTTTCTTGACGGCGCCGGCGGGGGGCGGCACGACGGTGGAGCGGTCGGCGGGGAGGCCCACCGGCGGGTAGGTCTTCCAGGCGGCGTGGATGGGGTAGATGGCGGCGACGCCCTTGGCAACGGCGTCGCGCCACTGGCTGGCCCCCTTGCGCCAGACTTCGGTGAAGCCTGAGTCGCGCATGGTCGTCTCTATGGGCAGCCAGAGCCTGCCTTCGAACGCTATGAGCTCGCGGGCGTCGAAGGCGCGGGCGCGCGGGTCGTCGGCTCGCATCCCGAGGTCTATGGCCATGAAGATGTGGCCGGGTACGGTGATGAAGGCCGTCTCTATGCCGGCGGCTTCGAAGCAGGAGGCGTAGAGGACGGAGAGGTCGGCGCAGTCTCCGGCGCGGTAGCCCAGGGTCTGGCGGGGGAACTTGAGGCTGTCCACCGCGGCGGTGTCGAGCACGGCCTGGGCGAAGGGACGGCTGGGGCTGAGCACGTAGCTGATGCCGTACGCGCGCAGGCCCTCGTGGAAGGTTATGGCGGTCTGGAGGTTCTCGTTTACCTCGGCATTGCGCGAATCCTTGGTGGCGGCGGCTATGTTGCCTGACAGGTCGAGCACCCAGGGGTCCTTGCTGGAGACGAAGGCGGCGGCCTTGTTGTCGTCGTCCCAGGTGAGGGCGTTGCGGTCGTACACGAGGACGGTGGCGGTCTTCGACTGGGTGGAGTCTGCGCCGTATTCCACGGTGATCTCGGCGGTCACCTTGGTCGCTTCGGTGATGGAGAGTATGGTGTCGTTGAAGAGGCCGTAGAGGGGCACGCTG
>Ga0172379_10011879_pt1 | contig 10287 bp, 9 predicted proteins | sample GrowelOW334metaG_FD_119756 | JGI IMG/M metagenome (GOLD analysis project Ga0172379, IMG submission 119756) | Groundwater microbial communities from an aquifer near a municipal landfill in Southern Ontario, Canada - Groundwater well OW334 metaG | ecosystem: Environmental > Aquatic > Deep...
ACTGCCTGCTGCAATTCGGCGCTTCGCGCGTCTATGCAGCGGATGTGGGCTACGGACAGCTGGCCTGGAAACTGCGCAGCGATCCGCGCGTGGTGGTGCTGGAGCGCCTGAACCTGCGCCAGCCGCCGCCTGAACGCTTCCCGGAGCCCATCGACGTGCTCACCGCCGATGTCTCCTTCATCTCGCTCACGGCCATCCTGCCGGGCTGCCTGACGCTGCTCAAACCAGCCTGCGAGCTGGTGCTGCTGGTGAAACCGCAGTTCGAGCTGCCTGCCGGGCGCACGGACCGGGGCGTGGTGCGGTCCGAGCCGGACAGGCAAGAGGCCGTGGAGCATGTGCTGGCGTTCTGCCGGGACACCCTCGGCCTGGCGCTGGTGGGCGTCGAGCCCTCAAGTCTGCTGGGGCCGAAGGGCAACCAGGAATTCCTGGCGTATTTGCGGCGACAGGGCTGAGATAGGGCCTCCAGCGACCGGGGGGAATGTTCCCACGGACCGCCTCAACGTGGCCCACCAAAACTCACCAAAGCCGAAAGGGCTGGATCAGGTTCTTCCTGATCCAGCCCTTTCGGCGTAATGGGGATTCCAAAGGGCCTTAAGGCCCTTTGGCCGCCGGAGGCATCTTCGCTAGGCCGGCCTTGGTTCGCGGAAGGGGTTGCGGTGCGCGGCGGTCATGAACAGGTACGGGTAGTTGGCCTTGAGGTGGCGCATGTAGTCCAGCCACTGCCGGGCCAGCAGGCGATAGGCGCGCTCCAGGTCGCCGCACACGTGGGCGGCATCGGCAGCGTTTAGCGTGTTCAGGTCGAAGCGGAACTCCAGCTCCTCCTTGATGTGCAGCACAGCCCAGAGCAGGTCCGTGCAGGACTCGTGCTCCAGCAGGTTCGGGTTCTCCAAAAGCCGGATGAGCAGCGGGCTCTTCTCCGTCAGGAAGGTTTTGATGGCTTCCAGGTCTGCTGCCTTGGCCGCGACCTTGTACCCGTGCTCCGAGATGGAGTCGGCGTACTTGCGGAAGCACTGGTCGGACCAGCCGTCGGCCTCGGGCAGGCGTGAGCGCAGCCCCTCCAGGTCCGTGTCCAGCAGGGCGAACGTGCGCAGCAGCCTGGTTCCGGCCTCGCTGAAGAACACGCCGATGACCATGTTCAGCTTCTCCCTGCGCTCCTTCTGCGCGCGCCGGGTCAGCAGATGGTCCGAGGTGGCGGCCACGGCGTTCATGAACGAGCCCACGCCGGTGAGGATCATGATGCCCGCCACCACGCGGCCAGCGCCGGTGTGCGGCACCACGTCGCCGAAGCCAACGGTGGACATGGTGACCACGCTGAAATAGAGAGCGTCGGCGAAACCCAGAGCCTCCACGTGCATCAACGCCAAAGTGCCCGCAGTGAGCACCACGGCCAGCACGCCCAGGGCCGCAAGCACGCGTTTTTGTCCGGCATCAAGCTGCATCTTCAGCCCTCCCCCTGAGCATATCGGCGCACTTGCGCAGAATCTTTCAGCGCTGTCAGCGCACCTGCGGCCAGGGCGCGCATCTCCTCCACCTCGGGCAGCAGCACCACCGGAGCCAGCCAGGACACCCGGCGCGTGATGGCGTCGGCCAAAAGCGCGCTTCTGACCATGCCGCCGGTGAGCACCACCCCGGCCAGGGGCGATGTGTCATCCTCGAACAGGGCTGCGGCCATGGCGGCCACGGCCTTGGCCGCCTGGTAGGCCAGGGCCTGCACCAGGGCGGCGGCGCGCTCGTCTCCGGCGCGGGCGTGGCCTTCGATGACGCGCAGGTCGTTGGTCCCGGCGAGGGCGAAGAGCCCGCTAGTGGTGAGCAGCTCACGGCAGAGGGCCGCCGGGTCCTCGCCCCTCTGCACCAGCTTGAGCAGGGCCAGGCTCGGCAGGCTCCCGGCGCGCTCGGCGCTCATGGGGCCTTCGCCGTCCACGCCGTTGGTCACGTCCACTATGCGGCCCTTGTCGTGCGCGCCCACGCTGACCCCGCCGCCCAGGTGCGCCACGACGAACTTGGCGTCCTCATAGCGCAGGCCGAGGTCTGTGGCCGCGCGGCGGGCTGCGGAGCGCTGGCTGAGCGCGTGGAACACGCTGCGCCGCCGGATGCGTGGCAGGCCGGTCAGGCGCGCCACCTCGCGCAGCTCGTCGGTGACGGGCGGGTCGACCACAAAGGCCGGGCAGCCGGAGCCCGCCGCAAACTCCTGGGCCAGGGGCGCGCCCAGGTTGCAGGGGTGCTCGCCAAAGCGCGCCTGGGCCAGGTCGTCCAGCATGGGCTGGTCCACGGCGTAGACGCCGCCGGGCAGGGGCCTGAGCAGCCCGCCGCGCCCGGCCACGGCGTCGAAGCGCGATCCGCCCGAATGGCGCGATACAGCCTGGGCCACGGCCCCGCGCCGCAGGGAAAGCTGGCCCTGGACGGTGCCGCAGGCGTCAATATCCGCCTTGGCGTGGGTGATCTCCTCGGAAAACAGCTCGGCCTCGCCCTCGAAAACGGCCACCTTGGTGGAGGTGGAGCCTGGGTTGATGCACAGGATGCGTGGGACGTTGCGGGTCACTTTGCGCCTCCTGCGAGATAGGCGGCCAAGGCGATGGAGGCGAACTTGGAGTGCTCGGAGTCCCCGCGCGAGGGCACGACAACGGGCACGCGGCTACCCACCACCACGCTGGCAAGCGTTATGTTCATGAAGGAGTTCAGCGTCTTGTACAGAATGTTGCCGGACTCGATGTCCGGGGTGCAGAGGATGTCGGCCTGCCCGGCCACGGGATTGGTGACGCCCTTCATGGCTGCGGCAGCGGGCGACACCGCCAGGTCCAGCGCCAGGGGCCCGGCCACCAGGGCGTCGCCAAACTCGCCGGAGTCGGCCATCTTGGCGATGATGTCCGCGTCCAGGGTGGCGGGCATGGCCGGGTAGTTGACCTTCTCCGTGGCTGCCAGCATGGCCGCGCGCGGGCGCGATATGCCCAGCCTGCGGGCCACGGCCAGGGCGTTTTTGAGGATGTCCACCTTGCGTTGCAGGGTGGGGCGGATGTTCACCCCGGCGTCGGTGAGCAGCATGAGCCTCTGCCGGGCCGGTTCGCCTTTTGTCCCGGCATCGGGCGCATCGAACAGGGTGACGTGGCTGAGGATGCCGCCTGCGGGCATAAGCCCCGCCTCCTTGACCAGCACGGCCTTGAGCACAGTGCTGGTGCCCACCAGGCCCTTCATGATGAGCTCCGCACGGCCCTGGCGGAAATAGTCCACGGCCAGGGTGACGGCCTGGGCGTCGTCCGGGCAGTCCCGGCACTCAAAGGCGCCGAGGTCCAGTCCCAGGTCCTCGGCCACGGCGCGCGTGCGGGCCATGTCGCCCAGAAACACCGGCTCGGCCAGGCCCTCTGCTGCGGCGTGGAGAGCCGCGCGCAGCACGAACTCCTCGGCGCAGGGCGCGATGGCCACGCGCACCGGCCGCCCACGGGCCGTGACGGCCTGCACCACCTGGGCCAGGCTGGTCAGGCGCGTGGTGTCCACTAGTCGTCTCCGCGCTTCAGGGCTATCTTGCCGCTCCTGGCCATGCTCATGATGCCAAAGGGCGCCAGCATCTTGATGAGGCCTTCCACACGTTCAGAATCGCCGGAGAGCTCGACGGTGAGGCTCTTCTCGCCCATGCCGACCACGCTGGCGCGGAAGACCTCCAGGATCTGCATGAGCTGGGAGAGGTTGTCCGTGCCGCGCTCGATTTTCATGAGCACCAGTTCGCGGTCCAGGAACTCCTTGCGCGCCAGGTCGTCCACTTGGATGACGAAGTCCATCTGGGCCACGGCGCTGGTGATGACGTCGATATCGTCGTCCGGGGCCTCCAGGCAGATGACCATGCTTGTCACCGCATTGTTCTCGGTCTCGCCGCAGGCGATGCTCTGGATGTTCAGGCTGCGCTTCTTGAACTCGGTCGCCAGATCGGCGAGAACGCCCGTGCGGTTGGCTACCAGGGCGAAGATGGTGTGTTTCACTGCATGCTGCTCCTTGGCTGTGCGTTGTTCGTTGGAACGTAAAAGAATAGCTCAAGTGCTTGAGGAAGCAAAGTGTCTGTAGACCCTCGCAGTGCTCCGGCCAGGGTCTTGCCATTGCTGCGCGTAGCGGATATGCATGTGAACATGAGGATGCCGGAATCAGCGGAGAAATATTTGCCCAGGCGGGGCAGCCGGTGAAGGTGCGCTGCTGGGGCGCGCGTGGCTCCGTCCCGGTTTCCGGACCGGAATTTGTCCGCTATGGCGGAGACACCACCTGCATCGAGATCCGTTCCAAGAACGACGCGCTCCTGATCATCGACGCAGGCACGGGCATCCGCAGGCTGGGCTGCCAACTGCTGGAGCAAGGCCGCCAGGATCTGACGCTTCTGTTCACCCACACCCACTGGGACCACGTGCTGGGCCTGCCGTTCTTCAAGCTGTTGTACAACCCGAAAGTGCGCATTGATTTGTACGGCAGCCCCGGCCTGCAAGGCAACATCGCCAAGCTCCTGGCGCGGGTCATGGCCCCGCCGTTGTTTCCGTTGTCTTTCAAGGCGCTGCCGTCCAGGATCACGGGGTTTGAGTGGCAGGGCGAAAGCCTGCAGGTGGACAGCCTGCGGGTGACGCGCATCGCGCTCTCGCACCCGAACCTGGGCGCGGGCTACCGCATTGAGGAGGACGGCAAGAGCTTCGTCTTCCTCACGGACAACGAACTCTCGCAGCACCACCGGGGCGGGCGCAGCTTCGAGGAGTACGTGGACTTCTGCCGCGACGCGGACCTGCTCGTGCACGATGCCGAGTATACGCCCGAAGAATATCCGAACCGCAGGGGTTGGGGGCATTCGCACTTCGAGGACGCCGCCAGGCTGGCCAAGGCTGCCGGGGTGAAGACCCTGGGCCTGTTCCACCACAACCAGGAGCGCACGGATGACGGCATGGACGAGCTTGTGCGGCGCACCCGCGAGGCCCTGTCCGGTCCCAGCACGGGCGTCGGCCCTGTGCCTGCATGCCTGGCCTTGACCCAGGATTCCAGCTTCGACCTCTAGCCCTCCTCCCGTCTCAGGCGGCCCGAAAGGGCCCTGCCGACCGCGCACCGAAGCCCGGCTGTACTTGATTTCTGTCACAGGACATGCCACACCCGCAAGTGCCTTGCGAAAGGCAATCGGGGCAGGAACAAGGGGGAGTGTTTGATGCGCGTGCTCATCGTGGATGACGATTTCTACAGCCGGGTCATGCTCCATGACATGATGCGGCCCGTTGCGGAATGTCACATCGCGGTCAACGGCGAGGAAGCCGTTGGCGCCTTCAAGAAAGCCCTGGACGACGGACGTCCCTACGACCTGGTCTGCATGGATTTGGTGATGCCTGAAATGGACGGCCAGCAGGCCCTGCGCGAGATGCGCGGCTACGAGGACGACATGGGGCTGGACAATGTTCAGCGTTGCAAGGTCGTTGTGATCAGCATGCTTGAGGACTCTCGCGAGACCAATGACGCCTTTTTCCTCGGCGGGGCCGACTGCTTCCTGGTCAAGCCCATTGAGGAGGAGCGCTTCATGGCCGAACTCCGCGCCCTGGGGCTCACGGCCTAGCCGGGGCCTGGCCAAGGCGCCCGGCCCGGTGTTCGGAGGCGGGACGAGCGGACGGGTGCAGCGGCCTGGCCGTAGCCTTCCGCCGTTTTTTTTTGGGGCGCTGCCGCCCCTTGGCGACATTTGAACTTCGACGAAAAGTCGGCTAATGAAGCCTACGACGTCGCACGGCCCAGGCGGCCTAAAGCGACCCACAGGACAGGTGCATGAGTCAGATTCTCGGGATCAAATTCAGCGATCACGGGCCGGTGTGCTATTTTGCCTCCGGAGCCCATGTGGTGCGCGTCGGGCAGTCCGTACTGGTGGAGACCGACCAGGGCTTGGCCCTGGGGCAGGTGGCCACTGTGGCGGCCCCGGAGGCCGTTCACCAGGACGCCCATGTCGTCGTCATCACCCCTGCCGACAACGCCCCGGCTGACATCGCCCCGGCTGACGCCGCTGCGGCAGTTAAGGCCCCGGCTCCCTTCGAGGCGGTGCTGATCAGCGCGGAATGGCAGGCAGAGGCCGCGCAGCCAGGGTCCCCGGAGGCCGAGGCCCCCAAGTCCCAGGGGGGGGGAAGCCCCCAGGAGCGTCAGCAGGAGACTCCCAGCGGCGGCGTCTACTCCCTGGAGCAGGCCGCCCAGTATCAGCCCCGGCCGGTAACCTCCGCAGGGTTGCAGAGCATATACCGCATGGCCGGGCCGCAGGATCTGGAGACAGGGGCCGAGAACAAGCGCTTGGCGCGCCGGGCCTTCAATTTCTGCCGGGGCTGCATCTCCCACCAGGAGCTGGACATGAAGCTCGTGGATGTGGAGGTGCTGCACGACCGCAGCAAGATGATCTTCTATTTCACCGCCCCCAACCGCATCGACTTCCGCGAGCTCATCAAGAGCCTGGTGCGCGAGTTCCATACGCGCATTGAGCTGCGGCAGATCGGCGTGCGCCACGAGACGCAGATGATCGGGGCCATCGGCAACTGCGGACAGGTCGTCTGCTGCCGCCGCTTCCTGCGCAAGTTCGCGCCGGTGACCATCAAGATGGCCAAGGAGCAGAACCTGTTCCTGAACCCGGCCAAGATCTCCGGCATCTGCGGGCGGCTTCTGTGCTGCCTGAGCTACGAGCAGAAGGGCTATGAGGAATTCCACAAGCAGTGCCCCAAGATCGGCAAGCGCATCCCCACGGCCATCGGCACGGCCAAGGTGCTGCGCGCCAATTTCTTCAAGAAGTCCATTTCCGTTTGGGTCGAGGACCTCGGTGAGCGTGAATTCACCCTGGAGGAATGGAAGGACCTGGTGAGCCGCCAGCTCTCTCCCGAGGGTGCAGCAGAGGCCCCGGAGGGCCATGCCCCCGAGCGCCAGGGCCGCCAGGGCGCCAGCAGGCCGTCCGCTGGCCGTCCGACCAGGCCGGAGCGCTCCGCACGGCCCGAGAGGCCTGAGAAGCCCGACCGCCCCGAGAGGACTGAGAGAGGCGACCGGCCCGAGCCCAGGGCGCAGGCAGCCGCCAGCCCCGAGGCCGCGCTCAAGACGGCAGGCACCGTGCCGGCAGAGCCCGGAAGCGAACATCCCGCCAAGCCCGAGGGCGAGGCCGGACGCTCCCGTCCCAGGCGCAAGCGTCGCAAGGGCAGAGGCCCCAAACCCACCTAGGCCATGTGGGCCGTCACCTTTCCAGAGTCAGGAAACGCTTCAAGGAGTCGAGATTGAGCCGCTTCTTCGTCACAACGCCCATATTCTACGTCAATGCGAAGCCGCACCTGGGCCACGCCTTCACCACCATTCTGGCCGACGCCATGACCCGCTTCCACCGGCTCATGGGCGACGAGGTCTTTTTCCTCACTGGCACGGATGAGCACGGCGACAAGATCGCCAAGGCCTCCGAGGAGGCCGGGCAGTCGCCCAAGGAGTACGCCGACCAGATCAGCGGGCTGTTCCGCGCCCTGGGGCCGCTGCTTGGCGCCAAGCCCGACCATTTCATCCGCACCACCGACCCCGAGCACATCAAGACTGTGCAGAAGATTTTACAGAAGGTCTACGAGACCGGGGACATCTACTTCGGCGAGTACGGCGGGCACTACTGCTTCGGCTGCGAGCGCTTCTACACGGAGAAGGAGCTTGTGGACGGCATGTGCCCGGACCACAAGACGCGGCCGGAGTATATCGCCGAGAAGAACTACTTCTTCCGCATGTCCAAGTACCAGGCCTGGCTCATCGAATACATCAACCAGAACCCGGACTTCATCCGCCCTGCGCGCTACCGCAACGAGGTCTTAAGCCTGCTGGAGTCCGGCGCGCTGGAGGATTTGTGCATCTCCCGGCCCAAGAGCCGCCTGACCTGGGGCATCGAGTTGCCCTTTGACCAGGACTTTGTCTGCTACGTATGGTTCGACGCGCTTTTGAACTACGTCAGCGCGCTGAACTACCCGCGCGGCGAAAAGTTCAAGAAGTTCTGGCCCGCCAACCACATCGTGGCCAAGGACATCCTGAAGCCCCACGCCGTATTCTGGCCGACCATGCTCAAGGCCGCAGGCATCGCCCCCTATCAGTCCCTCAACGTGCACGGCTACTGGCTGGTGCGCGACACCAAGATGTCCAAGTCCCTTGGCAATGTGGTGGAGCCCAAGCAGATGGTGGACGCCTACGGGACCTCGGCCTTCCGCTACTTCCTGCTGCGCGAGATGGCCTTTGGCAGCGATGCGTCCTTCACCGAAGAGGCGCTCATCGGGCGCCTCAACGCCGACCTGGCCAACGACCTGGGCAACCTGTTCAACCGCGTGCTGGCCATGACGCACAAGTATTTCGAAGGCAAGGTGCCCAGCCCCGCTGCCGAGACCGAGGAGGACGCCGAACTCAAGCGCCTGGGCCGGGACGCCATGCGCAATTTCCAGGGACACTTCGCGGAGTTCCGCACCGCGCGTGCGCTGGAAGCCCTCTGGGAGCTGGTGCGCGCCCTGAACAAGTACATCGACACCACCGCGCCCTGGACGCTCTTCAAGAACAAGGACAAGGCCCGCCTGGGCACGGTGATGTACATGCTGCTGGAGCACATGCGGAAAATCGCCGTACACCTCTGGCCGGTCATGCCCGAGGCCAGCGTGAAGATGCTGGAGCAACTCGGCTGCTGCCTCGACCTGGACAAGGTGAACCTGGCCAAGGAGCCTGAAGTCTGGGGGCTGCTCGATTCCGGCCTGGCCGTGCTCCAGACCTCCAACCTGTTCCCCCGCGTGGAGATGCCCGAGCCTGCGCCGCCCACCATCCATGACGCGCCCGCCGACACGGCGAAGGCCCCCAAGGCCAAGGCCGCTGAACCCAAGCAGAAGGCCACGGCCAAGCCCGCTGAAGCCCCTGTCGGCCCTGCGGAGTCCATTGAGTTCGCTGACTTCCAGAAGCTCGACCTGCGCGTGGGCACCGTGCTCTCCGCCGCCAAGCACCCGGACGCGGACAAGCTGCTGGTGGTGCAGGTGGCCCTGGGCGAGAGCGAGCCCCGGCAGATCGTGGCCGGGCTGGCCGACCGCTTCAGCCCGGACGACCTTGTGGGCAAGCAGGTGGTTGTGGTCGCCAATCTGGCCCCGCGCAAGCTGCGCGGCATCCAGAGCCAGGGCATGATCCTGGTGGCCAAGGACGCCGAGGTCACGCGCCTCTTGACCGCAGCAGGCTCCGTGGACGACGGCGGCAAGATCGCCTAGCTAGCCCCTCAGGAACACATCCTCCGGCAGCTCACCCAGCCCTTCCACGCGCCGCGCCTCGGCCAGGAGCGCCAGGGTTGCGGCCTCGCCCTCGGGGCCGATATCCAGGCTGGCCTCAGTGACGAAGGTCTCGATATGCCGGGCAATGACTGCCGGGTCCATCTCCTGCGCGTGGCTGCGGATATACTCGCGGCTGGCTTCGGGGTGCGTGCGGGCGTATTCCAGGCTGGCGCGGATCGCCTCGTTCACGGCACGAGCCCAATGAAGTCCAAGCGACCGGCGCAGGACGATGCAGCCCAGCGGGATGGGCAGGCCGCGCGCCACTTCCCACCACGCGCCCAGGTCCAGCATCCGCGCCAGGCCGTGCTCGGCAAAGGTGAAGCGGCCCTCGTGGATGACCACCCCGGCCTTGCAGTCCCCGCTCGTCACGGCAGGCATGACCTGGTCGTAGACCAGCTCGACGAGCCGGGGCTCGATGCCGCGCTCCCGGCAGAGCAGCCCGAAGATGAGGTTGGCCGTGGTGCGGCGGCCCGGGATGGCCACCTTTTGCCCGTGCAGGTCCTCCAGGCGTTGCGCCTCACGGGTGACCAGAATCGGCCCCACGCCCCGGCCCAGCGCCCCGCCCGCGCGCAGCAGGCGATACTCGTCCAGCACCCCGGCGGCGGCAGCCACAGACACCTTGCAGACATCAGGCCCCCCGGCGCTCGCGGCCTCGTTCAGCCGCTCCACGTCGGCCAGGGTCACGTCAAATTCCAGGCCAGGTTCCACGCCAGGGACTGTCACCAGCCCCGCAACCAGGGCATGGAAGATGTAGGTGTCGTTGGGACAGGGCGAAAAGTGAAGGGACAGGCGCATGACTGATCTCCGGGACTTCTGTTTCTTTTCAACTGGTTGACGCGGGTGGTTGCCGCAGGCGGTTGACAGCGAAGGCATGGAGGCATACGAATGACCACCCGGTCATTTCTCCGGGCAGAGTACCCGGCCAAGGCCGGAGAGGCAAGCGCCATCCATAAGGGAAAATCGCGCATGGACACCCCACGCCAGGCCCCAGGTTCAACCTTCAGCAACCTGGATC
>Ga0172379_10011880_pt1 | contig 10287 bp, 9 predicted proteins | sample GrowelOW334metaG_FD_119756 | JGI IMG/M metagenome (GOLD analysis project Ga0172379, IMG submission 119756) | Groundwater microbial communities from an aquifer near a municipal landfill in Southern Ontario, Canada - Groundwater well OW334 metaG | ecosystem: Environmental > Aquatic > Deep...
CACGACAATTAAAGCATTCCAATATGGAGCGGTTTTAATTTTTTTAATTTTAGGTCGAGCCCAGTTTATGGTCCACATAATCATGGCCACGGTTAGTCCGCCAATCCATAAACCAGTAATTGTATCGTCAATTCCTAAATATCTAGATAATCCTAAGCCAGCTCCGACTGCCACGATACAAACCGGGCAAACAGCTTTCGCTGGTAAAGCCATTAAAGTTAACGCTCCAATTAAAATTGGGGTGATTGTTTTTTTCATTTTATTTTTTACTTGAAAAATAATTTATAATATCAGTATCGCCAACTAAACAATTTTTACCATCAAAGAAAAAGGGAACACCAAGACTGTCAGTGGAAAGTCCACAGCTAGTCGCTTTTTTGGCCAGTAGTTGAGCGTTAGCTTGGTTAGTTGAAACCTCTAACTTACGAAACGCTAGATATTTTTCTACGCCATTGTCATTCATGTATTGTTCAACAATCTTACAATGAGGACAAGTATCGCTATAAAATAAAATTTGTGTTGGTTGGTTTTTAATTAATAGGACAGTTAGTCCAGTAATAATTAATATAGCAACTACTAGCAGGGAAATCTTGAGGGGTTTAGTCATAAATATTTTTTAAACTTATATAAGTAACATAAGGTATAATATCATAAAAAGGCCACTTCGGAAATAGTTTCTATAGGTGGTCTTTTTATTGTTCTTTTATAAGTAATTCTCAATTTTTTCTTTAATTTCTTTAAAGAAATCTTCTTTACTGATTTCTCTAGCATCTCTAGCTCCACGGTCACGGATAGATAGAATTGGGGCACCAGCTTCTTTATCACCAATTACTAACATATAAGGGACTTTTTCGTTAACCGCTTTTCTGATTTTGTTACCAACGGTCTCATTATCTTCATCAACTTCAACTCTAATTCCCGCAGCTTTAAATTCAGCAGCTAGTGTTTGGCAAAATGGGAGATGAGTTTCTGAGACAGAAACTAATTTTACTTGAACCGGAGATAGCCAAATTGGGAAAGCGCCAGCATAGTGTTCTATAATAACGCCTAAAAATCTTTCCATTGAACCAAGTAAAGCGCGGTGAATTACGACGGGGGTTTTAGCGGAGCCGTCTGAATCGGTATATTTAAGTTCAAAACGAAGCGGTAGCTGGAAGTCTAATTGGATAGTTGCCAGTTGCCACTGACGGCCGATAGCGTCTTTAACTTTGACGTCAATTTTTGGTCCATAGAAAGCACCATCGCCTTCATTAATTTTATAATTAAGCCCAGCTGTTTCTAAAGCTTGTTTTAAATTTGATTCCGCTTCATCCCAAGTCGCTTTTTCACCTAAGAAATGTTCTGGTCGAGTAGATAGATGAATTTCATCGATTTGTAAATTAAAAATAGTGTAGATATTTTTTATTTTACCAAGAAGCTCCGAAATTTCGTCTAAAATTTGGTCTGGTCTGGCAAAGATATGACAATCATCTTGAGAGAGAGAACGAACACGAGTTAAGCCATGTAAGGTTCCAGATTTTTCATTACGATACAGAGTTGTTACTTCGGCTAGGCGCAAAGGTAAATCACGGTATGAATGGATATCACGTTTAAAGACTAACATGTGAGCGGGACAGTTCATTGGTTTGATTCCCATATCAATGTTATCTTCCGCGTGATGTAAACAGAACATATCTTCTTGATAGTGTTCCCAGTGTCCGGAGATTCTCCATAAATCAGCGTTAAGTAATTGTGGGGTTCTTACTTCACTATAACCTTCACCGTAAGAATGGGTGCGAACAAACTTAGTTAGTTCTTGTAATATGATCATTCCTTTTGGTAAAAAGAAAGGCATTCCCGGAGCAAAATCGTGATTCATGAAAATATTTAATTCTTTACCTAACTTGCGGTGGTCTCTTTTTTCGGCTTCAGCCATCATCGTTAAATAAGCCTCTAACTCTTCTTTGGTGTCAAAGGCTAAACCGTAGATTCGGGTTAACATTTTATTTTTTTCATCGCCGCGCCAATAAGCACCCGCTAATTTATCTAATTTAAAACTGCCTGGTTTTATTTTTCCGGTGTTATCAATATGAGGACCGCGACACAAATCTTTAAAGGTTCCCACACTGTAAAAACTAACAACCGTTTCGCCTTTTTGTTTTAAATCGTAGATGAGTTCAGCTTTGTAGGTGTCATTATTTTTTTTAGCTTCGGCGAGTGCTTCGTCGATATCTTTTTCACTGCGTTCAAATTTTAAATTTTGTTTAGCGTATCTAGCCATTAGTTTTTCTAGATCTCTTAAAACGTTTTCGGTGATTTTTTCTTCGCCGAAATCAACGTCATAATAGAAACCATTTTCAATGGATGGCCCAATTGCTAGTTTAGCCTCAGGATATTTTTCTAAGATGGCGGTCGCTAGTAAATGAGCTAATGAATGGCGCTTTATTTCGATAGTGTTCAATTCTTGCTCGTGTGACATTTCTTTGTAGAGTTAACCGTCATAAATTAGTCATCGGCTTTTATTTTGGCGGATAAATAAAAACCCGCCTCGGTAAAAACACAAACGCTAAATTTATGCAGTTACCGGGACGGGATTAAATAATCTCGCGGTTCCACCCGATTTTTTTCTGGAATTTTAGAACGCCAGAAAACTCTTTTTAAATTGTGGATTCTCTTAGGAGTCTAATTTAGACTCTGACTTTTGGTCAATTAGCTTGGTGGGCTAATCAATTGAGTTGCTATTAGTATAACAGAATTATTACTTAAATCAAGTCAGCCTTTGGCAATAGCGACTTTAATAACTTTTCGGGCTCCGGCAGAAATTAAGATGAGCTCCGCTTCGTTTATCGTAGCGCCACTAGTTATAATATCGTCAACTAGAATAATATCGTGACCGGCCAAACTTTTTCCTTGCCACGAGAAAACTCCAGCTTGATTATTGAGTCTGGCATCTTCGTTTAAATCAGCTTGAACGGCACTTGGTTTATTTTTAACTAAATTTAAATTAAGTGGCCAAGCGTAACATAAACTTATTTCATTGGCCAGTAATTTACTTTGATTAAAGCCCCGAAATTTTTGACGTTTTTTATGTAAAGGGATTGGGATAATTAAAATATTTTGCCATTCATTTTTACTTAGCATGTTTAGAAGAAGTTTTTGGTCGATTTTATTTTTTAAAAAAGCGAATAAGGGAATAACTAATTCTTGATTGAGATTAAATTTAAAGGCGGTAATTAAATTATGCAAGAGAGTGTCTTTGTATTCACCGGCAATAATTAAATCATGATTATTTTTTAAAGCCCTGGGTGTTTCTCCTTGATATAGTTGTAAACTTTTAAAACATTTTTGACATAACCAAGTATCTGGCGCGCGGCAGCCATAACATTTTTTAGGGAAGAAACAGTCGAGTAAGAAATTTTTAATTGACATAAAAAAACACCCTCGAGCTTAATTACTGAGGGTGTTTTTTAAGCGAGTTAATAATTTAATTTTATTTAAGTTTTACTTTGTAGAGGAGTCCAGTATTTTTATCAGAAAAAACTAATTGATCTTGAGAGTCGCTAACCATTAAATTACTGACATTAAAATTGCCGTCAGGCACCGCAATTAAAGTTTTTGTTCCTGTTTCTAAATCTATTTTATAAAGTTCATCACTAGCATTATCCGCAATTTCTCGAACTAGTCCAGCACCAGCCTCTAAAGTGGTAGGTACAGCGCAATAAATTTCGGTGTTGCTGGCAAAGGTGCATTTATCGGCCCAAGTATTTACTTCTAGACTGTGACGATTGGTGTTAATTGTATCACCCTGAGCATCAACAATCCAAAGTTTTGGTTTCATTTCACTATTAGTATTGTAAACACTGTAAAGTAAACGATCTCCGGTCGTTGACCAGGTATAATTTAAACCGCGCCCTTCAACAACAGTTGATTTAAAATTTTCACCGTTTAAGCCAACAAAGAACACTTCTTGACGATCGAAATCTAGACTTTTTGTATAGGTAGCCACAATTTGATTATTAGGTGACCAGCTCGCCTGAACTTTATCAGCATTTAAACCAATTTCTTCCAAGTTGGTAACTCGTGAACCGTCGTCAGAGGCGACTGTTAAAAAACGGTTATTAGGATCAAGTCCGATGCTTTTAGCAATGACTTGGTCACTTTGGGGGGAGAAAGAAAAATCTTCCCAGTATTTAGGGTAAGTAACTTGTTTTTTAGTATCAAAATTATAAAGTATTTTTGAGCCATCAGGGTATTCTAAAATAGCTTTGTTTTTACTTGGTGCCCAGGTAATTGCAGTAACGTCGTGAAAAACACGGTCACTCATTTTAACGGCATTGCCGTCTTTATCAAGTTTATAAAAGTAGCCGTCGTCTTTATTATAATATTGAACTCCACCAGTCGCCGATAGAGTCGAGCCAATTCCTGGTGATTGAGTTAGAGTTTCAACTTTAGTTAGTCCACCAAGGGCGGTGTCTGACGGAGCGCTAGTATTTGGTTGTTGGCTATTTATTGGATTATAAGTTCCACTAGTTGTTGCGTTTTCACTACCAGGAAAAAGTCCAGTTCCAGTGCTCGTTACTATTTGTCCACTACCTTCATCTGATCCTGGTAAACCACCCGTTGTAGTTGAAATATTTGTAGGCTCTGGTGTGATAAGTAAACTATTTGTAAAAAAAGCTTTATAAAGGAGCCAACCCAAGAGCACAGTTATGGCGATAAAACCAAAAACTAAAAAAAGTTTTCTGTATTTAGTAAATAAATTCATAATATAATTTTTTATTTTTCGGATTTTTTTATAAGCACTTTACGTCTTTGCTTTTGTCTTACAATTATTATATAATATAAACTGATACATATCAAACTAACAAGGTCCGCGACACCTAGTTTTATTTACGGACACAATTTAAAATTTTATGGGTTTGTTTTCGAAATCTGACAATTCTTTTTTGGGGGTTGATATTGGCGATTCCTCTTTGAAAATGGTTGAACTCAAAAAAAAGGGTAAAAAAATATATTTAACCAATTATGCATTTTCGGAAAATGTAAATGATGTTAAGTTCACTAAAATTGATGACAGTGCTTATTTAGCTAAAGCAATTAACAAAGTTCGGGCCGAAGCAAATATAACGGCTAAACGAGTAACCGCCTCACTACCGACTTTTGCAGTTTTTTCCTCTATAATTACTTTAACTGGAGTTGATAAAAAAAATTTGACCAGCGCTGTTCTTGAAGAAGCTAAAAAAGTAATTCCTCTGCCACTTGAAGAAATGAAAATTGATTTTAGAGTTATTCCTGAACCAGTAACTGGTAAAGTCGCGGTTAAATCAAATATCAGAGTTTTTTTAACTTGTTCGCCTCGAAAAATTGTTCGTAAATATATTGATGTTTTTCATGAAGCTGATTTGGACTTATCTTATCTAGAAACAGAAACTTTTTCTTTGGTGCGTTCACTTGTTGGCAGTGATAAGTCAACAATTATGATTGTTGAAATTGGCGCTAACAGTACTGATATTTCTGTGGTTCGTGAAAGTATCCCCGTTTTAAATCGCAGTTTAGAGATTTGTGGCACAACAATTACTAAAGCCCTGATGGAAAAATTAGATATTAGTTTTACTCAGGCGGAACAATTTAAAATTGATTTATCATTATCTGAAAAAGCTAACTCTGAACTTCCGGCTGTGGTAGTAAAGACGATAACGCCGATTATCAGTGAAATTAAATACATGTTGGATTTTTACAATATGTCTAATCAGGGCAATGTGGAAAAAATTATTTTGTCCGGTGGTAGTTCTTTGCTTTTAAGTTTATCACAGTATTTAAGCGATAAATTGAATTTACAAGTTATTATTGGCGATCCTTTTAATCGGATTTTATATCCTGATGAAATTAAACCAGTAATTAAAGAAGTCGGACCGAGGCTAGCTGTGGCCGTCGGTTTAGCCCTTCGTGATATTGAAAATTAATTTTTAAAATGAAATTTTTTACTAAAAAATCAAATAGTAATTCAAACCTAAAGGATAATTTTATTAATCCTAAAGTTTTGGAAGTCAACTTAGTAAAAGATGAAGTCGGTGTCGAGTTTAATTGGAACAGACACATTCTGTCTTTATTTTTAGTGTCACTAGCAGCATCACTGCTTATCTGGGAAATTTACTACGGTTTAGATTGGTGGCAAAAACAAGAAGAACAAAAAACTGTAGTTATTAATGCAGAATATGAAGATGTCGGCCGCCAAATACGTAATATTGATACCAATGCCAAAGATTTTACAATTTTTAAAGATAAATTAGCGCTAACTAAAAAAATGGCCGATACTCATATTTATTGGACTGATTTTTTTACTTGGTTAGAAAACAATACTCTTAATTCTGTTACTTATGATGGTTTTTCTGGTAACACTTTGGGGAATTATTCGCTGTCTGCTAAAGCTAAAACTTTTAGTGATATTAGTTGGCAAACTAAAACTTTTCGCGATAATAAATCTGTTGATTTAGTTAGTGTTGATTCAGGTACATCAGGACAAGGAGAGGATAAAAAGGTTGTTAGTGGTGAAGTAAGCTTTTCTTTAAGTTTAAAAGTTAAACCTGAAATATTTTATCGTCAACCAGAATAGTTATGATTAGTAATTTAGCTAAGAAAAATTTAATAAATACTTTTCTAAACACTTACTTCAATTTATTTGTGATTATTTTTGTTTCTTTTTTGATGTTTGCTTCTTATTTGTTTATTTTGCAACCTAAAATAGAAAAAACGACGTCGGCTATTTCAGAAAATATCAGTTCTCAGCAAAAATTATTACAGGCCCAAAAAACTAAACTGGCTAATTTAAAAAAAGCGATTGCCTCTTATGATAGTATTGATAAGGTTGATTCAGAACGAATTAATCGAATTTTACCAGATGATTATAATAAAGAATTATTATATGGCGAGATTGAAGAATTAATTACCCGCAACGGTTTTGTTCCTAGTTCAATTTCTTTAAATAAGGAGGGCGAAGGGGCCGAAGTGAAAGGGGCGGCGCCAACTGAGGCAGCTAAAATATCTGACAAAATTGGAGTGATTAATATTTCTTTAGGAATAGCTTCAGTTGATTACGCTGGTCTTAAAAATCTATTAAATATTTTAGAGAATAATTTGCGCTTACTTGACGTTAAACAAGTAAGTCTAAGCGGTGGACAAGCTGGCAGCTTAGAATTTTCAACTTATTATTACAAAAAATGAGAAAAGAACAATCAACAATTTTATATTTGTTTGTTTTCCTAATCTTGGCGGTTGGAGTTCTTTCGTTTGTTTTTAAAGATCAACTTGCTAGTCAATTTTTGAATTACGGTGGGGCTGATGAGGTTATAGCGGTAAAAACGGAAAATAACGTTCTTAATTTAGACATTTTACGTGATAGCCGAGTTAAGGCTTTAAAAAATTATATTAGCGTTTTTGATTATGAGAATTTAGATAAAACTCAGGATGCAATTATTGAATCTTTAAAGGTGCAAAATGAAGTGATAATTAGTAACCCAGAAGTAACAGCTACATCGAGCGAAGAAACTACTGTAAAAAATTATATTAGAGTGCGGGTTGGTAACAGTAATCCGTTTTCTGTTGAAAAAAAAGTTAAATAATCTATGGAAAAAAATGAACAATTACTCCGCACTTTAGTTGATAAAGGATTAATATCGGCTGAAAAAGTAGCGGACATCAGAAAACGAGGTGATGACACTAAGAGCAACTTAGCGTCTTTAATTATTGGATCAGGTTTAGTTGATGAAGAGACAATGGCTAAAATTAAAGCGGAAGTAGCGGGATTACCTTATTATAATATTCAAGATGAAGAGTTGGCTGAAGGAGTTTTGAATTTTTTACCAGAAGAAATTGCCAGGACTTATAAAATAATTTGTTTTAATCGGGAAGATAAAATTGTTCATATTGGTTTAGTTGAGGCGGATTTAAAGGCGATGGAGGCGGTAAATTTTTTAGTTGCTGGAGAACATTTACGTCCAGTTTTTTATTTAATTTCTGAAGGCAGTTGGCAGAGAGGAATAAAACAATATCAAAAAATTGAAGAAGAAATTTCTAGCGCCCTAGAAGTAAAAGCTAAGGAAGAGGGTGAAGAATTAGTTCAAGTAAAAACTGATTCCGAAGAGAGCGCCAATGATGAAGATATAAATAGCGCACCGGTTTCTAAAATAGTTTCCGTTATTATTCGTCACGCAGTTGAGGCTCGGGCCTCTGATATTCATATTGAACCATTTGCTAAAGAGAGTCGGGTTCGTTACCGAATTGATGGTATTTTACATACTTCACTAACACTGCCTAAGAGTATTCATGCTTCTATTATTGCTCGTATTAAAGTGCTAGCTAAATTAAAATTAGATGAAACTCGCGTGCCGCAAGATGGTCGTATTCGTTTAATTATTAATGGCAGGGAGATTGATTTTCGTGTTTCTACTTTGCCGCTAGCTTCAATGGAAAAAGTAGTAATGCGTATTTTGGATACAAATCGCGGGGCGCCAACTTTGGAGTCTTTAGGTTTTAACGCTAACACTACGGCCTGTATTAGACGGGGCATGAAAAAAACTAGCGGAATCATGTTAGTTACTGGTCCTACTGGTTCGGGAAAAACAACAACTATTTATGCGGTTTTAACCCTTTTAAATCAGGAAGATGTTAATATTTCTACACTAGAAGATCCAGTTGAATATGAAATTAAAGGCATTAATCAGGCCCAGGTTAGACCTAAAGTTGGTTTTACTTTTGCCTCAGGACTTAGGTCTTTGCTTCGTCAAGATCCAAACATTATCATGGTTGGAGAAATTCGTGATGAAGAAACTGCGGAGTTAGCTATTAACGCCGCGCTTACTGGACATTTAGTATTATCAACCTTACATACCAATGACGCTCTTGGTACAATTTTTCGTTTGCTTGATATGAAAGTTGAATTCTTTTTGCTCGCTTCAACTTTGAAAACAGTGGTTGCTCAAAGACTGGCCAGACAATTATGTAATACTTGTAAGCAGCCAACCGAATTATCAATTGAAGAAATGACCGAGATAACTAAGGAAATAAAACTTATTCCTGAAGCAATTTTAAAAATGGAAGTGCCTGATTTTACTACTACTGATGATTTTTTAAAGAAAATGGTTTTTTATAAAGCCGTTGGTTGTTCTCATTGTGAAAATACTGGTTATTTAAATCGAACTTCTGTTTCTGAGGCGATTGAGATTAACGAAGCTCTTAAAACAATTATTAATGAGGGAAGCAAGAATTTAAATATCGAAGCAATTAAAAAAAGTCAGGATTTTATTTCAATTAAACAGGATGGTTTCTTAAAAGCGGCTAGAGGAATAACCACGATTGAAGAAATTTTAAGAGTTATTGAAAGTTAATTTTATTTATTTATGTCAATTTTTCGTTATAAAGCACGAACTAAAAAGGGAAAAATTAAATCAGGAATCGACATCGGCTTAAACGAAAACGATTTAATTACAAAATTTCGGCGCAAGGAAATGGAAATTATTTCCTTGATTCCAGCTGGAAATGATTTTGAAACAAAATTAAAATTATTTGTTGAAAGGTCAAATACTAAAGATTTAGTAATTTTTTCCCGTCAATTTTCGGTAATGATTTCCGCTAATGTGCCAGTAGTTGAATCTCTTCTAATTTTAATCGAACAAACCGAAAATTTTTCGCTGAAAAATTTAATTGCCGATATTGCTTTTGAAGTTGATGCTGGTTCGCTATTGTCAGATGCTTTTGAAAAAAGACCAGCAGTTTTTTCTAACTTCTTCGTTAATATTATTAGGAGTGGTGAAACTTCAGGAAAACTTGATGAGGTGCTAGATTATTTAGCTAATGAAATGGAAAAGAGTTATGATATGGCCTCAAAAGTAAAAGGAGCCATGATTTATCCTATTTTTATTTTAACAGCTTTAGTTGGCGTAGCGATAGTTTTAATGGTTTATGTTATTCCAAATTTAACTTCAGTACTTACTGAGTCTGGCGGGGAGCTACCTTTTGCGACTAAAGCGGTAATTGCCGTTTCTAATTTTTTAACTAAATATTTGCTCTTCCTTGTTTTAGTTGTTATTGGTTTGGGATTTTTAGTGAGAATGTATATTAACACCCATAACGGTCGTCGTAACTTAGATATTGTTAAATTAAATATGCCAATTTTTGGAACGCTATTTAAATATATTTATTTAATGCGATTTACTCGGTCGCTTTCAACCTTGCTTAAAGGGGGTGTAACTATTACTAAGAGTTTAGAAATTGTGGCTGAGGTGGTTAGTAATACTATCTATGAAGAAATAA
>Ga0172379_10011881_pt1 | contig 10287 bp, 10 predicted proteins | sample GrowelOW334metaG_FD_119756 | JGI IMG/M metagenome (GOLD analysis project Ga0172379, IMG submission 119756) | Groundwater microbial communities from an aquifer near a municipal landfill in Southern Ontario, Canada - Groundwater well OW334 metaG | ecosystem: Environmental > Aquatic > Deep...
AGTAGAAATTGTTTTACAAAAAACTCGGCCCAGCGGTCGGGTTTTTTGTTGAGTGCAAATATGATTAGACAACGATATATTTTTCGAGCAAGGTGTGATTTTTTGATTTTGTAGTAAAATTAAACTGTATGATGCTTCGTGCTAATTTTAACTTTTTCCCTTGGCTCTCGGTGTTCCTATTTTTTTTACTTAGTTTTTATTTGCCCTCATTCCTCCAAGCTCAAACCGTAGTTCCTTTGACTTGTAGCTCCGAGACGGCGGGGAAATCTCGAGCCGATCTCGAGTTGATTTTAGCTCAATGCGAAGTTGAAATTTTACAACAGAAATCGATCTTGGCGACCACCAAACAGCAATCAACCTTGCTGGAGAAAGCCATTGCCGAGCTGAATTATAATATTAAAACATCACAATTAGAAATCAAAGCGCGCAGTATTAAAATCGCGGATTTACAGGATGATATTAAAGGCAAGACCACGACTATCGGTCAATTATCTTCCAAGATTGAAGACGTTAGAAACTCGATTGCCAAACTGATTCGCGAGACTAATGTCATAGAAAACTATTCTTTTTTAGAGACCATTCTTTCGGGTCAAAGCCTGTCAGATTTTTTGGCGGATCGCGATAATTTTTCCGTCATGAACACTCAATTGCGTGAGTTGGCCGGTCAACTTTCGGGCTTGAAAACCGATAATGAGGAAGAAAAACTGACCTTGGAGGCCAAGCAAAGCCAAGAGCAATCCTTGAAATTTGCGCAGGAAAAACAACAAAGACTGGCTGAAAGTTATAAGTTGGAAAAACAGCGATTACTGAAATTTACTAAAAATCAGGAAAGCACTTATACCAAAGAAATTGCCGAGCGGGAAAGGATAAAAAATGAAATCCGGAATCGTATTTTTCGAACCGTCGGTGGTCAAGAGTTGCGTTTTGAGGATGCTCTGAAGTTGGTTTTCCCTTATGAAAATCTGATCGGTGTGGACTCGGCCTTGGTGCTTGCGGTTTTGTCTCAGGAATCGGCTGTTGGGGGTATCATCGGCAAGAATTTGGGTAAATGTTTTTACAATCAGACCGCTACAAATAGCAATGGCACCGTCATGGCCAACAGTCAGAAGAATTCTTTTTTGGCGATTATGACTGAACTCGGTATGGATCCAAATACAACACCCGTCTCTTGTCCGATTTATAAAGACGGACAATATGGCGGGGCAATGGGACCGGCTCAGTTTATGCCAAGCACTTGGTGGAATATCGCCACCAATTCCGGTTATAAGAATCGTATTGCCAATGTCACCGGCAGTTCTCCCGCTTCACCCTTTGAGAATCGCGATGCTTTCGTCGGGACGGCACTTTATTTGAAAGACGCTCAAAGTGTTTGTCGAACGGCTTTTTCGCGAACCACTGATTTGTGGGCGTGTGCCGCCGCTAAATATTATGGGGGTTTAGCCTTAAGAGGAACCACTCTTAGTAACTATATGTATCGCACGAGCGGTTATGGTTTTCAGGTGGCCAAACGCGCTCAACAATTTCAAAAAGATATTGACCTGCTGATGTCCGGGGTTTAGGTTGCTCTGCTCCCCTTTTTAATAAATGAAATGTGTTTGGCTTGCCCAGCACTATTATTGAGAATTGGTCTTCCCTAGATTGAATGTATATTTATCACTAATGAACTTTGATTAATCACAAAGTGTCAATAATAATAGGGCTGGACGGCGCAAAAACCAGGCACTTATGAGGCGCCTGGTTTTTGCTTGCACCCCGTAGTGAATTTCGGCATTGTTTAGAAATTGGCTTGCCCAGCACTATTATTAAGAATAGGGTTCTCTCTTAATAACCGTCTGTTAACTAATTTCGGCAACTTGGTATTTATTGTGATTTAGTAATAATAGGGCTGGACTAAGCAAAATATAGTCGCCCGAGGCGGGCTCGTTATTTTGCTTGCATTATCTCCATTTATTTGTTAAAGTTTGGAAGTTATGAAAAAAGACATTCACCCAGAATATAGTGCCGAAGCCAAGACGACTTGCGCTTGTGGAGCGACTTATAAATTTGGTTCAACCAAAAAAGAAATTGAAGTGGAAATCTGCGCCAGTTGTCATCCTTTTTATACTGGGTTGGAAAAAACGCTTGATGCGGCCGGTCGCGTGGAAAAATTCCGCGCCCGCAAAGAAGCTTCGAGTAAGACGGTCAAGGCTTCAAAGAAGAAATAGTTACTTTTACCAAAAGCCCGTTTCTACGGGTTTTTGTTTGTTGGTGTATAATAGGGAAATAAATGAATAATCTCGAAGATTTAAAAAAGAATAAAAAGACGCTGTATTTGGCGGAAGAATATACCCGACTCGAAACGGAGGTGGAAAAACTGCGCGCCTTTTTGGTGGCGGAACCGCAGATGGCGGAATTGGCCGAGGAAGATTTGAAAAATTTGGAAAATCAAAAGACCGCCTTGATGAAACAAATGACCGATATTGTCGAAGCGGAGAAAAAGGAGGAAGAATTTCCCAATGAAATTATTTTGGAAATTCGAGCGGGGGCGGGTGGGGAAGAAGCGTCACTTTTTGCCTATCAGTTGGCTAATATGTATAAAAGATATGGCGAGGCCAAGGGTTGGAGTTTTGCGGTGATTGATGAATCCAAGACGGATCTCGGGGGTTACAAAGAAGCGACCTTTGAGGTGCGGGGACAAAATATTTATCGGGAATTGCGTTATGAGACGGGCGTGCATCGGGTCCAACGCGTGCCGGCCACCGAAAAAATGGGGCGGGTTCACACTTCGACCGTGTCGGTCGCGATTTTACCTATGCGCAAGAATATCAAGGTGGAACTCAATCCGGCCGATTTGCAGATCGAATTTTCGCGCGCGGGTGGTAAGGGCGGACAGAATGTGAACAAAGTGGAAACGGCAGTCCGTATCGTCCATATTCCAACTGGACTCGAGGTTCGTTCGACGGCGGAGAGAAGTCAATTGAAAAATAAGGAAAACGCGATGCAGATTCTTGGTGCCAAACTTCAGGTGTTGAAGGAAGAAGAGGCCGCCAAGAAATTATCTTTTGACCGCAAGGAACAGATCGGAACGGCGGATCGTTCGGAAAAGATTAGAACCTACAATATTTTGCAGGACCGAATTACTGATCACCGCGTGCGCGAATCTTGGTTTAATATTGACCGCATTTTGAGTGGGGAAAAGTTTGGTGATATTGTCGAATTCTTGGCGGAGAATATTGGCAAGCCGATTGACGAGAATAAAAAAGAGATTGAGGATTAAGTCGAAAAAGAAAAATCGGCCGCGAGGGAATACGCGGCCGACTTGGTGTTTGCCCTCTCGGACTCAACACCAGTTGAGCCAAAGGGTGACAAGTATAAAGAAGAAAAGAGCAAGGATCAGTGTCCGCTTTAACCAGCTGAAAACGGGTGGCACCACCAAAAGCGGTATTGGCAGTGACTCCATTATTTCTTGGTGTCTTCGACCTTTCGCCCGGTTCCAAAAGTTATCAATCTTTCTGTTTTTCATTAGCCATCTCCGCTTGGGGGTTGGTTTCGAAGTCTTGGATAGTTATACATTATTTTACATGCCTGTCAACAAGCGAGATATTGCCTAAATACGAATAATCTGCTAGACTCTCTCCATATGGATGAGAATAAAAATAAAGATATCATAGAAGCGATGTTCAAGGCGGGCGCCCACTTCGGTTACAATAAATCACGCCGTCATGCTTCGACGACGCCTTTTATCTTTGGGGTGAAAAATAAAACGGAAATTATCGACTTGGTTCAAACAGCCGAACTTTTGGAGAAAGCCATGGATTTTGTTAAGAATTTGGCCAAAGACGGCAAGCAACTCCTGTTCGTCGGTAGTAAAAACGAAAGTTTAAAAGCCATCAAAAATACTGCGCTCGCGACGGACATGCCTTATGTAGCGGGTCGTTGGGTGGGTGGCACGATCACTAACTTTGCTGAAGTCAAAAAGCGGATTGCCAAATTTGAAGATCTTTTGAGTCAAAAGGAAAAAGGGGAATTGGTCAAATATACCAAGAAGGAGAGATTACTCATTGATCGTCAGATTGCCAAATTGGATAAGCTCTTTTCTGGTCTGGTTAGTTTGAAGGATCTGCCTAAGGCTCTTTTTGTCATCGATGCCAAGAAAGAAAAGATCGCCGTGGCGGAAGCTCGAAAGGCGGGCATTCCGGTGGTCGCACTCTGTGGTACTGATTGTAATTTGAAAGAAGTGAACTACCCGATTGTGGCCAATGATGCTTCCGTCTCCAGTATTTCCTTCTTCACCAACGAAATTGCGAAGGCTTACAAGTCGGGCAAGGTCGTCAAGAAAGACTAATCTTTCTTCTGTGACCAATTCGTTTCAAAGGTTAAAAGTTTTTTAAAATAATAATATGATTACAACCGAGCAAATTAAAGAATTACGAGATGCGACTGGTATCTCGATTATGCAATGTCGCAAGGCGCTGGAAGACGCCGGTGGTGATATGGAAAAGGCGATTATTCTTTTGCGCAAAAAAGGCGCCGAATCAGCCGCGAAAAAAGCCGAGCGGACTTTAAAGGCTGGCCGAGTTGCTTCCTACATTCATAGCTCGGGGACAGTTGGCGTCATGGTGGAATTGTCTTCGGAAACCGACTTTGTTTCTGGTAACAAGGAGTTTTATGATTTGGCTTATAATATTGCCATGCAGATTGCCGCCACCAATCCAACTTGGGTGAAAAAGGAAGAGATTCCTGTTGAGGAAGTCGAAAAGGTTAAAATTGCGCTTTTACCGGAAGTCGAAGGCAAACCAGAAGCGATGAAAGAAAAGATTTTGGCGGGGAAACTCGACGCTTTCTTTAATGAACGCGTCTTGCTCGAACAAGAATATATCAAGGATCCCGCTTTCAAAATCAAAGATCTCATCCAAAATGCGATTCAGAAATTTGGCGAGAATACCGAAATTCGTCGTTTTGTGCGCTACTCCGTTTTGGACAAATAGGCTCTAAAAACAATGTATCAAGCTATCTTTTTCATTTCTTTGGTTTTAGTCGGGCTTTTTGTCTGGCTCAAGGTTTTTGAGTGGGAGAAAAAAGAGAAGACTTGGTTTACACTTTGGCTCGGACAAGGGGATAAGCCGATCCTACGCTTTGTCAAACATTTGAAAAAAGAGCTGGCTTATATCAATTGGCGTAATACGGTTTTGTTGTCGAAATTCATTTACCACGAATTACGAACTTTTAGTTTCAGTTTCAAACGTCGCTTTGATAGTAAACAATCCAAGTTTTTTGTCATGATGCACGGCAAGACGGATCTGCAGGTTGGTCAGTCCAGATCCTCAGAATTTCTAAAAAGCGTAAACGATCATAAGAATAAAATCCGGAGTCTCTAGTGGCTTTTTGAGTTTTTTTGTGCTATATTTTTGGGGTGTTTTTTCGTTGGCCGACTTAGATTTCAAGTCTGCCACAAAAAATGAAGTAGGTTTTGATGAAGTATATTTGAAAGGAAAATAGAATATATAGTAGGCCGACTTAGCTCAGTTGGTAGAGCGCCACTTTTGTAAAGTGGATGTCCTCGGTTCAAATCCGAGAGTCGGCTCAGAATGACTTGCTTAGAGGATTGGTATACCACCTTTAATACTAGATGTGGTATACTTGTTTTATGAGTTGTAAAAATTGCGGAGGAAATGCTAAAACCAGGCATCAAATAATGTATTGTTCAAACAAGTGTCAGATGGATTATCAATATAAAAAGTATCTTGATAATTGGAAGAAAGGCCGGGAGAGTGGGAATAAGGGTATACTTACAAAAAACACCTCTAGATATATTAAAAGGTATCTAGTTGAAAAGTTTGGTGAACGCTGTATCATGTGCGGCTGGAATGAAAGACATAAGATAACAGGCAATGTTCCAATAGAAATTGATCATGTTGATGGAAATGCTGATAACAACGAAGAAAACAATCTTCGTCTTATTTGTCCGAATTGTCATGCCCTAACTCCTCATTTTCGCAATTTGAATAAGGGCAATGGGAGAAAATGGAGAAGTGCAAGAAAATAACTAACTGTGATTCCTAATTCTCTTTCGTCGTCGTGGCACTCTAAAGTTTAGTGTCGATTTTGTATTTTTGGAAAAGGTCATTGAAGCTTTCAAGCGACTGAAAACCGGTCGTAGTTTTTTCTTTGATGACGAGAGCCGGTAAATCAGTCTCGATTTTATAGATTGAGGCCAAAGTTTTAATTACGGGCAAATCCAAGTCCAAGTCGAAGGAATAGACTCGCAGTTGGGGATAGGTTTGGCGTAATTGCGTCAGGACAAAGCCCTGGCTCTCACAGCTCGGGCAAGTATTGGAATAGAAATAGAGGATTGAGGTTGGGGCTTGCGGACAGCGCAAACTAAACTTTTTAAAGAGAAGAAAATCCTTTATTTCGAGCACGGAATAATATTTCTTCAAATTGATAAATTCCTCATCATTAGTATCAAAGTGACTCTCCATATATTTTAAGCGTTCATCCAGACTGCCTAATTCTTGAGAGAAGGATGATTCTTTGATGCTGTCACAAGCCAGCTCGGTGAGGAGATTGAATTGAGTCTCGGAAGCCAAGATATCGATAGCGATCTTGCTTTCAATATTTTTTACTTCGTCAATTTTTTTTGAGTTAAAATAATTACCAACAAATAGAGTTGTCGAAAAAATAAGTAAAGTCACGACAAAGGCGTAAATATATTTGGCGAGCGAGATTTTGTTTTCGTTTTTCATAAATTAAGAGGAAGCGATTTAACGCCAGGTTGGCTTGCGGGCGGTAAGCACGTTGTAGACGGCTTTGCTCAACCAGACAATAGACATAATAGGATAAATAAGCGGAAAGTAAAGCATATGCCAGTTGAAGGAGAATCTATTCTCGGACAATTTTATCCCTAGGATTGTAACGATAATGGTGAGACCGAGCATAAGGAGAGAGAAAAAAATAACGGAATCAGTATTAAAATAAAACCAATCAAAGTGCCAGACCGGTTTCCAGTGCCAACCGACCGCTCTGAAAAGAAGAATTTTTTCATAAATAAATTCGCCGAAACCGAGGACAACAGTGACTGTGTAATAGAAGGCCGCGAGGAGCATCAAGATCGAGGCGGGTAGAAAAAACAGCCCCAGGTTGCCATGTTTCTTTTTGAAAATCATTTGGCGGTAATCGATCAGATTTTTAAAATAACCGTAAACCCAGCGGAGACGCTGTTTGTAGAGGTCGCGATATTTTTTGGGACCGACCGTATAGACCAAAGCTTGGTGGGCATTCACAATCTTGTAACCATTTTTTTGCAAGCGCATGGCTATTTCCATATCCTCGGTATTATGAGCATGGCGAAAGGGTCCAATCTTTTCAAAAACTTCGCGCCGAAAAAATGAAAAGGGACCGGGGGTGATGTTGATGGCCCCGAGATGTCCAAACATTTTTTTATTAAAGACACCCAGGTTGTATTCGTTACATTGGAGCTGGCGTAAAAGATTGTCTGGTTGGTAGATTTTGACCGCCGGGGTGACGGCCATGGTTTCGGTGTCCTCAAAATAGGAGACAATTCGTCTCAAAGCTTCCGAATCGACAAAAGAGTCGGCATCCAAACAGCCAATAATTTCGGTCGTGGCCTTCTCAATCGCAAAGTTGAGCGCGGTCCACTTACCGCCATTTTCTTTATGGTAAATATCGATTTGGGGGTGATTTTTGAATTGCTGAATCGTGTTCCAAGTCTGATCCTGACTGCCATCGTCCACAATTATTATCCGATATTTATCTTTCGGGTAATTCAAATTCAAAAGTGAGTCGACCGTCTTAAAAATAGTTTTTTCCTCATTAAAGACCGGCACAATGATGGTCGCCGTTTTGAAACGGTAAATGAGATGTTTCTCTTCTTCTTTGGTTTCTTTTATTTTCTCAAAAAAGGTAATTAGCAAAAAAACCTCGAAATACAAGGAAACAAAGACTAAAATATAGGTGATAATGTTGGTTTGACCTAAAAGCATAAGCCCACCGATTATAAGTCTTTTTGATCATTTTGGGAAGATGACTAGCGGGGTAGGGTTGGTGTCTAATGACGCGTTGAAGGACGGCCAAAATAATGTATAATCTTAGGATGAAAGAAAAAATTACCATTCACCCCCTGACTGACGTGGTGAATCGCATTCAGCAAATTTTTGGCGAACTGGGTTTTACCGCCGAGGATGGACCAGAATTGGAGACTGAGTATTATAACTTTGATGCTTTAAATGTGCCCAAAGACCATCCGTCACGGGATATGCAGGATACCTTTTGGGTGAAGGGCAAGGGGGAGAAGGGTGAAAATTTACTGTTGCGAACGCAGACTTCGGCCGTCCAAGTCCATTTTATGGAGAAAAATCAGCCACCTTTCAGAATGTTTTCGCCAGGGCGGGTTTTTCGTCAGGAGGCGACTGATGCCACTCACGAAATGCAGTTTTTTCAGTTTGAAGGTTTGGCGATTGATAAAAAAGTCTCGATGGCCGATTTGAAATCAACCCTCAATTTTTTCTTTGATCGTTTTTTTGAACGGGACGTTAAAGTGCGTTTTCGTCCGAGCTATTTTCCTTTTGTCGAGCCCGGGGCGGAAATTGATATTTCTTGCTTTAAATGCGCTGGCGCCGGTAAGGTTGGTTGTCCGATTTGCAAAGGCACGGGCTGGGTGGAAGTGATGGGTGCCGGTATGGTCCATCCAAAAGTTCTCAATAATGTTGGGATCAATCCCGAACTTTGGCAAGGCTTTGCTTTCGGTGGCAGTGTGGAGCGCCTGGCCATGCTTAAGTATGGTATTGATGACATTCGTCTCTTTTACGCCGGTGATTTGCGTCTGGTTAATCAATTTAAAGCATAAACTTATGAATATTTCTTATAGTTGGCTAAGTTGTTTTTTTGAGAAGCCGTTGCCACCGGTGGACGTCTTGGCTGAAACTATTACTCGGCGCTTATTTGAAGTGGAAAGCGTGACGACAACGGGGACGGATTTCGTGCTCGATTTGAAGATTTTACCCAATATGAACCACACTTGTCTGGCTCATCGCGGGGTAGCGAGAATCCTTGGGGCGGTCTTGGATCAAAAGACCAAAAACTGCTCTCGCGAGTTTAGGAATTATAAGACCGGCCTGACCAAAGTTGGCTTAGCCCTGGAGGTGGAGGCGGAGAAAGATTGTCGTCGTTATGTCGGACGAGTAGTCGAAAATATAAAAATCGGTCCGTCACCGGAATGGTTGCGGTTGCGCTTGGAGGCGATTGGTCAGCGTTCGATTAACAATGTGGTTGATGCCACCAACTTTGTGATGTTTGAAATTGGACAGCCACTCCATGCTTTTGATGCCGACAAAATGATTGTGAAGGAAAAGAAAGTGATTTTGGAAATCAAAAGGGGGACCGGGGCGATTCTGACGACCCTCGATGGGAAAACCGTAGAGGTGGATAAAAATGTTTTAATGATTGCCAATGAAGAACGGCCACTCGCCTTGGCTGGAATTAAAGGCGGTATCACGGCGGAAATTTCGGAGACGACTAAAAATTTGATCCTGGAGTCGGCCAATTTTGATCCGGTTTTAATTCGGCGTACGGCCCAAAAACTAAAAATTCAAACCGATGCGTCCAAACGCTTTGAAAATGATCTGGCGCCGGAAGTGGCCGGCGAAGCCATGGAAATCTTGACCAAGTTGGTTGTGGAACTGGCGGGGACAAAAGAAACCGTTGTGGGTGAGGTGGCGGATAATTTTTCGAAAAAAAGAAACCCCTACAAAATCGGCTTGACGACGACAGCGGTCAATAGTTTACTGGGTTTGTCTTTGACGGAGATTGAGGTGGAGACTGCCCTAAAGCGTTTAGATTTTTCTTATACTAGGGTTAAACCGCTTGAAACTATTTTAAAGCTGGCGCCGACTTTGGTTGGTGTGAATTATAAAAAAGGGGCTAGTGTTTCCTATGAGGCACCAAAGTATTTTGACTGCTCAAGTTTTGTCTGCTATCTATTTACGGAGGCGGGGGTGGCGATTCCGCGCATTTCTGTTGACCAATTTGTTTTTGGGACACCAGTGGAAGAAGTCAAGAAAGAAGCCGGCGATCTGATTTTTGCCAATTCCGAAGTCGGCAATATTTATTATGAATCGAAGGAGTTTTTGCCCGGGACCAAGGTTGTGGCCGGCGTAGATCATGTCGGTCTGTATCTTGGTAATGGTCAAGTCATTCACGCGACTAGTTCCAAGGGCGGTGTCGTGATTGAAGATTTGAAGAATAGTGATCAGTTTAAAAATATCGTCGGTTATCGTGGTTTGGTAGATA
>Ga0172379_10011882_pt1 | contig 10286 bp, 7 predicted proteins | sample GrowelOW334metaG_FD_119756 | JGI IMG/M metagenome (GOLD analysis project Ga0172379, IMG submission 119756) | Groundwater microbial communities from an aquifer near a municipal landfill in Southern Ontario, Canada - Groundwater well OW334 metaG | ecosystem: Environmental > Aquatic > Deep...
GCGAACCTGTACTTCAGCTTACGCGGTCGGGTTCGAGGGGGTCAATGTGGACAACTGGCCGGTACGGGTGGACTTACAGCCTCATTTAGCGACTGTGCTAGGATACAGCTATATGGATAATGCTAAAGCAGGTCCCAAGGACTTCTTTTTGTGGGCGGGTGCGATGATTAGCTTGTGGGGCGGAGTAGTAGCGTTTATTGCACTCGTCTTCGATTATATTAACTACGCGCTCCCGAACCCGCTCGAGTATGTCAGCAACCCCTACCAGGGTGGCATGCCATATGAAATGGCATCGCTTATCGTGCTCACGCCGCTCTTCTTAATACTCATGCGCGTCATCCGTCGCGATATCGAGCGTGACCCGTCGCGCAACGATGTGTGGGTTCGCCGCTGGGGACTTTTCCTCACGCTTTTCATTGCGGGCGTCACTATCGCCGTTGACCTTATCGTCCTGATCACCACCTTCCTTGGTGGCGAAGAACTGTCGGTGCGCTTCTTGCTTAAGGTTGCACTGGTGCTGTTGGTAGCAAGTGCAGGCTTTATGCACTTTATGGCCGACCTGTGGGGGTACTGGAAGCAAAATCCGCAGCTGGTTCGTTGGGTCAACTACGCTGTCGGCGTGTTGGTCGTAGCAACCATCGTTGCGGGCTTCTTTATCGTCGGTACGCCGCAGCAGGCGCATCGCATGCGACTCGACGAGCAGCGCGTGAGCGACCTCATGTCTATTCAGTCACAGGTAACCTACTTCTATCAGCAAAAGCGCGTAGTACCGTCATCGCTAAGTCAACTCCAAGACCCGCTATTGGGCTTTGTGGTGCCTGTCGACCCGTCGACCGGTGTTGCCTATGAATACGCCAAGACCAGCGACCTCGCGTTCCAGCTGTGTGCAACCTTTGCCGAGGAGGGCTCATACAACGACTACGGCATGTCGCGCGCTGCAGTAGCATACCCGACCAAGCCATATGGCAACACACAGGATACATGGGAGCACAGCGCGGGCCATGTGTGCTTTGAGCGCATGATAGACCCCGATTTCTATCCAGCAGCCAAACCTCTGCAGTAAGCCTGACTGCGCGAAACTTTTGTGGTACGGTAATACCCAATGGCCGGGTACGACCACAAGTCGATAGAGAAAAAGTGGCAGCAGCGTTGGGAGGACTCCAAGGCCTTTGCTGCAACCGACACACCGAAGGATAAAAAAATATACGTGCTCGACATGTTCCCATACCCGTCGGGTGCGGGGCTGCATGTCGGCCACGTCGAGGGTTACACCGCGACCGACATCTACAGCCGCTACAAGCGTCTGCGTGGCTACGACGTGCTCCACCCGATGGGGTGGGACGCATTTGGTCTACCCGCCGAGAACTACGCCATCAAGACAGGTATCCCGCCGGCCAAGACAACCAACGACGCAATCGAGACCTTTCGCAGACAAATCAAAAATCTCGGCCTTTCATATGACTGGTCGCGCGAGATAGGTGCACACACCCCCGAGTACTACAAATGGACGCAGTGGTTTTTTCTCTTCCTCTACAAAAACGGCCTCGCATATAAGAAGAAGGCCCTGGTCAACTGGGACCCAGTCGATCAAACCGTGCTCGCCAATGAACAGGTGTTGCCAGACGGCACGGCCGAGCGCAGTGGTGCCAAGGTCGAAAAGAAAGAGCTCGAGCAGTGGTTTTTCAAAATCACCGACTTTGCCGACCAGCTTGCCGACGACCTCGGCCAAGTTGACTGGCCCGAGTCGACCAAAATTGCGCAGCGCAACTGGATAGGCCGAAGTGAGGGAGCGGAGATAGAGTTTGCCGTTGTCGGGAGTGAGAAAAAAATCAAAGTATTTACTACGCGCCCCGACACGTTGTTTGGCGCGACGTACATGGTGCTGGCGCCCGAGCATCCGTTGGTGCAAGAATTGCAGTCGCAGATTCAAAATTGGGGTGAGGTAGAGAAGTATATAGCCGAGGCACAGAACAAGTCCGACATAGACCGTTCTGCCGAAGGCAAAGAAAAGACGGGAGTCGAGTTACAGGGGGTTACGGCTATCAACCCTGCCAACCAAGAGACTATTCCTCTATATATAGCGGACTATGTCCTGGGTACCTATGGCACTGGGGCGATTATGGCGGTGCCTGCACACGACGAGCGCGACTACGAGTTTGCTAAAAAGTTCAACATCCCGATTGTGCAGGTTGTCGAGCCGGTACTTATGCAAACTACCGAGCCGGGCGCCTTTAAAGTAGACGAACCGTTTGTACATACCGAGGCTATCATTGCCATCGTTAAGCATTGGTCAGACAACAAAGTTATAGGACTTAAGTGGAACGAGGTAGCCTGGGGGACGTTTTTGACCGGCGGCATAGACGAAGGGATGACTGCCGAGGAGACTGCAAAAAAAGAAATTCTCGAAGAGACAGGCTACAAAAACATAAAGAGTGTTGTTGATTTGGGCATGATACACAGCAAGTTTTATCATGTGCCTAAAAAACTCAATAAGTTTACCCATGCGCACCTCATGTATGTAGAGCTCGCCGATGGTGAGCAAACTCCGGTTGCTGAAGAAGAGCAGCAGAAACATCAGGTACTTTGGCTCGCGCCAGAAGAGCTGCCGAAATTTCTTACCGCGACATCGCACCTGCAGGCGGCACAATATTTGCGCGGCAACAGTCCATACACCGGCGCGGGCATTCTTGGTAATTCTGGAGAGTTCAGCGGCATGGAAAGCGAGGAGGCTAAAAAGAAAGTCACCGACTTTGTGGGCGGCAAGATGGTTAAGACCTACCGCTTGCGCGACTGGCTTATTAGCCGCCAGCGCTATTGGGGTGCACCTATCCCGGTTGTCTATGACCCCGAGGGCAACGCACACCCCGTGCCCGAAGAGCATTTGCCTTGGATGTTGCCGACAGATGTCGAGTTTAAGCCGACGGGCACATCGCCGTTGGGCCAATCCAAGGAGCTGCTTGAGCGCACCGAAAAGTTGTTTGGCAAAGGTTGGCGACCCGAGGTAGACACGATGGACACCTTTGTATGTTCATCGTGGTACTACTACCGCTTTGCCGACCCACACAACGCGACCGAGTTCGCGAGCAAGAAGGCTATCGAAAGTTGGCTCCCAGTCGACCTCTATGTTGGTGGAGCAGAGCATACGGTGCTGCACTTGTTATATGCGCGCTTCTTTACCAAGGCGTTGCAAAAATTTGGCCACATCAATTTTACCGAGCCGTTCCTCAAACTCCGTCACCAGGGCATCATTTTGGCCGAGGACGGCACCAAAATGAGCAAGAGCAAGGGCAATGTTATTAATCCCGACGAGGTGGTCGAGCAGTATGGCGCCGACACGCTGCGTTTGTACGAGATGTTTATGGGTCCGCTTGAGACGCAAAAGCCCTGGAACACCAAAAACATATCGGGCGTACGCCGTTTCCTCGAGCGCGTGTGGTGGCTGCAAGAAAAAGTTGCCGACACAGCAATGAGCGAGGAGACCGACACCATTCGCAACCAAACAATCCAAAAGGTCACCGACGACGTCGAGGCACTTAAGTTTAATACAGCAGTGTCGGCTTTGATGATTTATACCAATCATTTGTCTGACCTGGGCGAAGTTCCCAAAGCCGCCTACACAACACTCGTGCAGCTCCTGTTGCCGCTCGCGCCACACCTTGCCAATGAGTTAGCCGAAGTACAGGGCATCGAGGCGGCTGGTTGGCCAACCGCCGACCAAAGTAAGCTCAAGTCTGCGACTGTTGTGGTGGCGGTGCAGGTCAATGGTAAGTCTCGCGGCACGGTTGAGATTGCCCCAGATGCTCCCGAGAGCGAGGCGCTCGCAGCTGCTCGTGTTGTGGCGGGGAAGTGGCTCACCGGTCCCGAGAAAAAGGTCGTCTATGTCCCTGGCCGCATTGTGAATTTTGTGGTGTAGGGGTACCTGCTCGCCGACAGGCGGGTTTGACAGGTCAATTTAACGTGATATATTAGAACACACAGATATATGGCACAGACCGCTTCTGCAACCGACAAAACGGGCTTTAAACCCAAGGCGATAGTTAAAAAGCTCCTTATGGGGCTCCCCGAGCGTTCGCGCACGGTTCTTGAGGCACGCTTTGGCCTGGGTACCAGCGCCGAGCGCGTCACGCTCGAGGCTATCGGCAAACGCTACGGCATCACCCGCGAGCGCGTCCGCCAGATAGAAAATCATGCGCTCACTAGCCTTAAAAAGTCGCCGGCCTTTGGCCAGGCCGAGGACGCCTTCCACGAGCTCGAGCGCATCATCGACAGCCTTGGCGGCATTGTCTGCGAGGACGACTTGCTCAATTTCATTACCAAAGACAAGTCGATGCAGAACCATATCTACTTCCTGCTTGTGCTTGGCGACCCATTTAAGTTCCGCAAAGAGGACGACGAGGTCCAGCGCTGCTGGTATGTTGACCCGCAGTTGGCCAACCAAGTCGAGGATGCGCTCAAGCGCCTCTACAGCAACTTGGCCGACGAGGATCTTATCCCCGAGGGCGAGATGATAGACCGCTTCCTCAAGGAGCTACAAAATATTAACGACAAACATCGCAACGACGAGGTTATGCGCCGCTGGTTGCGCATCAGCAAGTCTATCGGCAAAAACCCGCTCGGCGAGTGGGGACCGAGCTCATCTCCCAATGTTAAGACCAAGGGCGTGCGCGACTTTGCCTACTTGGCGGTCAAGCGCCATGGTTCGCCGCTCCACTTCCGCGAGGTATCAAGCCTTATCGAGAAGATGTTTGGCCGTGCGGCACACGTTGCCACGACTCACAACGAACTTATTAAAGACCCACGCTTTGTACTTGTGGGCCGCGGTATGTACGCACTGCGCGAGTGGGGTTACACCACCGGTGTTGTGCGCGATGTCATCCGCGAGGCGCTCCGCAAGCAGGGCCCGATGACCCGCGACCAGATAATCAAAGAGGTGCTCAAGGAGCGCCATGTTAAGCCGGGCACGATTGTTGTTAATTTGCAGAATCAGAAGTATTTCAAACGCGGCAAGGACGGCAAGTTCACTCTTGTTAAATAATTAAAAAATCCGGCGAGTGCCGGATTTTTTTTAATGCTTATTTTTAACCGACTCGGTGAGGGCAAAGGCGATAGTTAAAATAGCCATGACTGTGAGATAGGTCGAGACAAGGCCGATAGCGATGCCCGAGTCTACTACCTCGCCGGTAAACCAGCTGCCGACCAGTCGCACGATTTCCCACAGGATAAACACATGGATGAGTATGAGTGTGCCCCACACAATACGCACACGGTAGTGGTCCTGGTGACCATCATGCGTACTTAAGGTAAACAGGTGCGGCAAACCGGGGAAGAGCCCCGCAAAAAATAATCCCACACCCATGCACGCCATCGCTGCAAAGGCGAATCCGATGAAGTACATAGGCTGAGCATAGAGAGCATCCAAAAACATACGCTATTATAGTAGCATGGCCTCACACGGCGGCGGATTCGATTTTTCTAAACCAGGGCAAACGTGGAAGAAGATGCTCCTTTCGTGGACACACGGCGGTGCGGAGCATCTCACCAAGTGGATTAACGGCTGGGCGTTCGAGCCGGTAGCAGTCATGCCGATAGTGTTTATCTTGCTGGTATGGACTGCGTATGCACTCGACCCGGTAGCAGTCGAGGCAGTGTTTGCACTTATGGTTGCACTCTCGCCCTTGTGGCTGCCGGTTGCGCTCCTGACTATGTTTTGGCACCAGTGGATACACTACATTCGCTTTCGCTTTTGGTTTTCACCCATCAACACGCCAGCATTGCTTGAGGTTACGCTGCCGCCCGAGGTAGAGAAGTCGCCACTCGCTATGGAGATTTTTTTGACAAGTCTTCATCAGGGCGGTGGCGAGACAACATTTTTGCACCGTGTATGGCGCGGACAAATGCGCATGGTCTCATCGCTCGAAATAGCCAGTAACCATGGGCAAGTACGCTACTACATCCACACACGTGCGGGTTGGCGCAACATTATCGAGTCGCGTCTGTATGGCCAGTTCCCCGAGGCGCAGGTGCGCGAGGTTGATGACTATGCGCGCCAAATACCCACCAACCTTGTGGGCTACTCATTGTGGGGTACTGAATACCAAAAAGGCGAGCCCGACGCGCTACCTATTAAGACGTACATCGACTTTAACTTAGACAAAAATCCCGATACGCCCGAGATACAGACCGACCCAATAAGCCAAATGTTGGAGCTGATGGGCTCTATCGGTCCGGACGAGCATATGTGGGTGCAATTTATCATCCGTGCACGCAAAAAGGACGAGTGGTATGGGTTTTACCTCAGTGCCGACAAGTATATGGATGGCGCCAAGAAAGTTATCGCAGATATAGCTAAGGGCGCCGTCGAGCGCGCTACGGCGCTGGTGGGGGATGAGGCTGAAAAGAAAAAGGTTGGCGCCCGCGGCGCGACACTCATGAGCGAAATGGAACGCCGCAAAGTCGAGTCTGTCGAGCGCTCGATGTCCAAGCTGCTGTTTGAGTGCGGCATACGCACGATTTATGCAGCCAAGGGCGATGCCTTTAAGGGTGTTAACATCTCAAACCTAGTGACATTCTTTGCGCCGTTTCGCGGCGTAGGCAAACAGACCAACAGTATAGGTGTGACGCGCGGTTTGGCCTACTTTGACTACCCATGGCAAGATTGGGGAGAGCTCCGACAAAATATCGAGCGGCGCAACCTCATCTTCCGCTACAAGCACCGTGCGTACTTTGGCGTGCCGTATGACCAAACGCCCATCTTTATGACTACCGAGGAGCTGGCGACGCTGTGGCACTTCCCATCATCGGCGGTGCGCACGCCGGCGCTTAACCGCGTACCAGCCAAAGTGTCCGAGGCGCCACTTAACCTACCAACGGCCCAGTCGCTCCCGCGTTAACCTATGCATTTTACGTTTCATCATCGACACCTGCCGACTTTTGTGCGCACTTGGGCTCGCTTTAGGGCGTGGTATCAAGCAAGCCGCTGGTGGCAAAAGTTCGTTGTTAACTTTGCTGCAACGGGCGCAGTCGTGTACCTTGTCTACCTTATTTGTTTTGCGGCACCCGCCGGGTTCCCGCAGGGCGCATATGTGACCGTGCCCAAGGGCTCGACGCTTGGCAGCATCGCCCAGGACTTCGAAGATCGTGACATTATCAAGTACAAGATACTCTTTAAACTTTCGACACGCATGTTGGGAGATGAACGTCGCGTCCCAGCCGGCGCGTATTACTTTCCCCAACCGCAAAATGTCGTGCAGATCGCGATTCGTGTCGTAAGCGGAGATTTTGGAACAACGCCCGTACGCGTGACTATTCCCGAGGGCGCCACGGTCGCCGACATCGCCAAAATATTAGAGAAGAAGATGCCTACCTTTGACTACCGCGGCTTCCTTAACGCAGCAAAAGGGCAGGAGGGGTTTCTCTTCCCGGACACCTACTTCTTTATGCCGGGGGACTCGACCGAGGCGATACTGTCGGTCTTTAGCAACAGCTTTCATACTCATATTAATAAGATACAAGCACAGATAACCGCGTTTAAAAAACCCTTGCCTGAAATCCTGACCATGGCGTCACTGTTAGAGAAAGAGGCTGCCGACACCCAAAGCCGCCGCATGATAGCGGGGCTGTTGTGGCACCGCATCGCTATTGGTATGCCGCTCCAGGTTGATGCCGTGTTCCCCTACATTATTGGCAGGAACTCGTTCGACCTAACTAAAAAGGACCTCAAGATGGACCATCCGTACAACACCTACATCAACAAGGGTTTGCCGCCGGGGCCGATAGCTAACCCAGGACTAGACTCGATACTAGCAGCGGTGACACCGATACAAAACAACTATGTGTACTACTTGTCTGACTTGGATGGGAACTTTCATTACTGTGCGACGTACGACTGCCACTTAAAAAATAAAAAGAAATACCTGTCGGACATTTAATTGTCGCAAAGGCACTTTTGTGGTATTGTGCGTCACGGATAAGCCGGGCGGTCGCTCGGAGTCCTTCACAGGAATATGAGGTTGCCCAATGGGTTACTTGTTCGATAAGGGCCGTTTCGGCCCTTACTTGCCTTATGACTTCGGGTGGCACAGTCCACCCTTCGTCTTCGTCGAGCCGTGCATTCTGCCGACACCTCCGGTGTGGTGGGAGCTCCCGTGGGGCTTTCTCGGCACCAAAGCTCTGCCGCTGTTCTATCCGACGCCGCCGTGCGACTTCGGGCACTATGGTGGTGGCGGCAGCGCGCAGCTTCTTGCGGAGATTGCGGATCTGAAGCACATCAACATCGAGCTTCGGGACGACATCGCCGACCTGACCCACGACATCCAGGTGCTGACGACCGCGGTGCACGATCTGGAGGAACAGATCGACGATCTCCTCCACCCGCCACCGCCGCCTCCTCCGCCCCTCGAGCCCGACCTGCCGGTGATCCAGCTCAATGCGACGCTGGATATCACGGCAACCAAAGGCAACGGGACGTGGATCAACGGCAGCGGCATCCCGGCAACTGGCGTCATCAAGCAGGTGGATGGACACTCCGAGAATGCGGAAATGTTCACCTACCGGAACGGCAACACGATCCAGCCGTTCGGAGTCGATCAGGACGGCGTGGTCATCTTCCACGGGCCGGACGGCCCGCAGGTGGTTGACCCAGCACATGGTGTTTCCAGTGCTAACGCCGCTCGCGGCGCCGTTGCCCAAGGGTTCTCCTTCGACACCGGAGCCAACGCTCCGGGCGGCATGGCGCAGCAGGCTTTCCTGACCGCAGGCGGTCAGGAGTTCGTCTACATCGACCTCGATCCCACCTCGGGCGTGAGCAATCTCGCGCTCCGGGCGGAGTACGATCCCATCCACGCTACCGGCAGCTCGCCCGTCGTCTTCGTCGCGGCGGACAGCCTGTACTTCCCGGAGGGGACGATTCTGGTCAACGACAACGCCGGGAACGACTTCGTCGTTCAGAACTTCACGAACCTGGCGTTCTTCAACAGTCTGATCGATCACGATCCGAATGTCGCAGGTGTGCAGGGTGGCCCGATTGCCCCCGCCGGCACCTACGACTTCGAGACCGTCATGGTCAACATCAACGGTCAGGTGCTCTCGGACGTCCACAGCCAGCTGATCCTGGCGTGACATCCACACCCCACAGCAGCAATGCTTGCGGGGTGTTTTTATTTTCTAAATAGGATATAAGAGAAGGATGAAGGTGTTTGTAGGACTCTCGGGCGGGGTAGACTCTGCCACCTCGGCCGCACTGTTACAGCAAGCTGGTCGCGAGGTGACGGGTGTATTTATTCGCATAGCCATAGACGGCTATCCGTGCACGGCCGGCGAGGACCGGCTCGATGCGATGCGTGTCGCAGCGCATCTCGGGATACCGTTTAAAGAAATAGACCTTTCTGCCGAGTACAAACAAAAGGTATTCGACGAATCGGTCAAAGAGTTTAGCCGCGGTCGCACGCCCAACCCCGACACACTGTGCAACAAAGAAATAAAGTTCGGCCTCTTTTTTAATTGGTGCATGCAAAATGGGGCGGACAGGGTAGCGACCGGCCACTACTCGCAGGTCAAAGACGGCTTACTGTACACGGGCGCCGACCCCGAGAAGGACCAGTCGTACTTTTTGTGGGCGGTGCCAGAAGCGCAGTTGGCAAAAACTATGTTCCCCATAGGTCATTTGCACAAATCAGAGGTGCGCGCGTTGGCGGCAAAGTTTGGTTTGCCCAACTCTGCGCGCAAGGACAGCCAAGGTCTATGTTTTTTGGGACCCATCTCGGTCCAAGACATGCTCAAGCAAGAGCTCGCTCCCGTACCTGGCGACGTTGTCGACGAGTCGGGCACCGTAGTGGGTGCGCATGAAGGCGCACTGCTCTACACGCTTGGGCAGCGGCACGGGTTTACGCTGTTTGCACATACGCCCAACACAGCGGCGCACTATGTAGTTGGTAAAAATATCGAGAGCAACACGGTTATGGTGTCGACCAACAAGTTTCCGCATAGCGCGAGCACGGTTGCAATTGAGCTTGTCGATACAAATTGGATAGGAGAGCATGCCGACAGCGCGTATCAAGCGCGCTATCGCTACCGCCAAGATCTTGTTGCTGCAGATCTGCACGGCAATAGCACCACACTCAACGAACCGCACTACATTCCTGTCGGTCAGTCGCTCGTGGTGTACGACGGCGAGCGATGTTTGGGTGGCGGAGTTGTTGATACAGCGACGCTCAAGTAACAATGCCGCGCTATGATGAGCACATGGCAGTGCTCATTACCAAAGCAGACGGCGAACGCGAGCCGTACAA
>Ga0172379_10011883_pt1 | contig 10286 bp, 4 predicted proteins | sample GrowelOW334metaG_FD_119756 | JGI IMG/M metagenome (GOLD analysis project Ga0172379, IMG submission 119756) | Groundwater microbial communities from an aquifer near a municipal landfill in Southern Ontario, Canada - Groundwater well OW334 metaG | ecosystem: Environmental > Aquatic > Deep...
AGGTCAATTCCAGGAGGAGGATGTCAAGCATTTCCTCGATCATATTTCATACGAACAAGGCTACTTTGATGCTTTACCGGCTTATACCCGCTTGGCCGAGAAATTGAAGTCTATCGATGATACCTGGGGACAATGTTCCAACAAACTTTTCCATCTCTCAGTGCCGCCTGATCTTTACGAAGTCATTTTGAACAATCTAACCGACTCGAAGCTGGCTTTACCTTGCGATGATCTTTCCGGTTGGACGCGCGTTCTTATCGAGAAACCTTTTGGTAATGACATCAAGACGGCTCATTCTCTGGACAAACTCCTGGGCCGGCTTTTCAAAGAAGAGCAGATTTTCCGAATCGACCACTACCTAGCCAAGGAAGCCTTGCAGAATATCGTGGCTTTCCGTTTCAGCAATCCCATCTGGAAACCGATGTGGTCCAACAAATTCATCGACAAAGTCCATATCAAACTTTTCGAGACGATCGGTGTAAGCGGTCGCGGCAAGTTTTATGATCCGATCGGTGCTCTTAAGGACATGGGTCAGAGTCACATGCTCCAAATGCTAGCCTTGATCGCCATGGAAGAACCAGGTTCAACCTCAGCTAGCGACATTCGTCGTGAACGATTGAAAGTTTTGAAGTCCCTAAAGAAAATTGCCAAAGGCGAGCTGGCGCAAAACGTTGTTAAGGGGCAATACGAAGGTTATCTTAAGGAAGAGGGAGTTTCTACGCACTCCAAAACCGAAACTTATTTCCGGGTCAAAGCGGCTCTCAATCTGCCCCGCTGGCGCGGTGTACCTTTCTATCTCGAGAATGGCAAAAGTTTGGCTGAAGCCAAGACTGAAATTGACATTTATTTCAAAAGCCAGACCGGCCGCCGTCCCAAAAATTCTCCGCCGGAAGAACAGAACATTCTAACTTTCCGAATCCAACCTGATGAAGGCATCAAGATCAAGTTTTTCGTCAAAACTCCCGGCTATGGCTTCACAACCGAGGCCAAAACCCTGAAGTTCAAATACTCCGATATTCCGGCTTTCAGCAACAAGCCTAATGATTACGAGAAGCTTATCCATGACGCCTTCCAAGGAGACCAGACACTTTTCGCTTCAACTCCCGAGATCTTAGCTTCCTGGGAATTTGTTACATCTATTTTGGAAAATTGGGGTGATTTGCCGTTGAAGGTTTATGAGAAGGGAGCGAGAGAGATTGAATAGCTTGGATTCCTGACATATCCAGCCAAATGAAAGTAGCCTTTATCCACAACGAAAAGAAACTCGGCACCGGCGCCCATTACATCAACGATCTGATGGCCTTAAAACTCGCGGAAAGCGGGGTCGAAATAAAAAATTTCTACCCTCGCGCATCTCTCTTGAAAACTCCGGTTAACCTTAGCGGCCTGAAAAATATCCTCTTTTTTTATTCCTTACTCGAAAGACGCAAGGAGATCCTCAAGTTTACCATTATCCAAGGGACAACATACACGCCACTGCCTTTCTTAGCCTATCCGGTTCCGGTCGTAAGTCATTTCGGATCGACGACCCGGGGCTTTCTGACATCGACGCCTCTGGCCAAGAACATTACGAACGGCACTCGCAAGGTCTGGTACGGGCTGAAAAGAGACGGGGTGATCAACGAATTGAACCTGAAGACCAGACGGCCGATGCGCGATATCGCCGACATCGAGGACTATGTGGCTTCCCGGGCGACAGCCGTTATCGCCACTTCAGAAAAAGTGAAACTAGAGCTGCTTGCTTCGGGCGTTAAAGAGGAAAATATCACGGTTATCCATAACGCCATTGAAGATTACTGGTTTGACAGAGAGCCGACGCTCTTTTCCCCCGAACCAGGCATTGTCTTTCTGGGCCGCCTTGGCGGCGACGCTTTCACCCTGAAGCTGAAAGGCCTGGATCGCCTGATTCACCTTTTCCAAAAATTCCCGCAGGTTAGAAAGACGACTTTTTGCATAACGACGAACAAGCCGCTTGCGGAGTGGCTCCGGGCGAAAATTCCAAATCATACCGTATTTGCGAACACCAAGAAGGACAGTATCCCCAATCTCATGTCGACCCTGCGCGGGCATATCCTTTTCATACCGTCGCGCTACGAAGGTTTTTCTCTCAGCCTGATCGAGGGAATGTCCCAGGGCTTGATACCGGTCGTTTATTCCGTGGGCGTGGCACCCGAAATTATCCGCAACGGAGAAAACGGTTTTCTCGTCTCGTCCCAGAATGAGGCGATCGAAAAAGTCGACTTGCTCCTTAGGGATACGGGGCTTCGCGAGCGGCTGTCGGCGAAAGCCGTCGAAACATCCCGCCAATTTTCCGGCAATATAATCGCGAAAAAATTGATGAAGCTATACGAGTCCATCCTCGAGAAGATTCCCGACAAGAACCGGAACCATCGGAAATTTATTTGAGTCGGGTTATAGCACAACTTTGCATTTTGTCTTTTGATTGAAAACGCATATAATCAATATTCATCCTTCTTGGATAAAGATAAGGAAGTCGGAAAGCTCTTCAATTTGCTAAAAGATATAGAATTTAACGATTTGTAAAAAATTACTTCTGCATGCGTACATAAAGGTTTTATTTTTTGCTGGCGGTATTGCCATGTTGGTTATATTACGGTAATGTATTTTCGGAACCTGATATTGTGTCAGGGGACAAAAGTTGTCCAAGCCTAAAACCCCTAATCGGGGAAAGGAGACAGTTCAATGAAAACGATAGGAAAACCACTAGCTCGTGCAATGGCGTTCTACCACCAAGACGGCCTTCCGGCCGCCTGGAAGCAAGCTATGAAGTTCGCCGGCAAAAGCGGACGACTGGCAACTATGCCCGATATCGTCGCAGCTCGGGTCGAAACTAAACCCGGTGCGTGGCTATGGCAGACGTACTTTACGACTCTCACAGCCGAGTACTACGGCTTCTCGAAAACCGGCAAACGGATTCTGATCGTCGCCCACGGCGTCGGTCCGATGTCGACTCTCGATGGCGTCCAAAAGGCGTACAGCTGGGAGTATCAGAACAAGGAACGAAGCCATCGTGGCGGTCGCATCACGGCCCAGGAATTCCTGGACCTTGAAGCCGGCAAGTTTGGAGAGGTCAGCATTATTGACCTCGAGCCGTACTGCAGGCGGTATGAGTACCCATTCCTTCAGATACTTCGGTCCTCCGAAGCTTTGGCTGATCCGGTGCTCAAAGCACGATTTGGTCTTCAGACCGAGGGGTACGTGAAGGCTCACACCGAAGTCGCAAGAAAGTGGCATCGTGAGCAGGCCGGTCTAGATCAGGAGAACAAGTACAACCTTCCGGATCACGATCAGTTCCTTGATCGTCGTTGCTCTCAGCACGAGCGCGATGGTGCCGAGAACTCCGATCCGTACATCCTCAAGGTTGACGGAGCGAGCAACTGTAGCTACTTCTTCCGGGGTCGTTACGGTTTCCGCGAGATCGAGGAAGGGATGGCAATTGCGCACTTGGTTTCGACCGGCTGTCTCTGCCATCTTAGCCATGATGGAAACGAAAGCCTTACGCTTGATGTGGGCTGCCATGAATGGTCGAACGGCGTTCGTCTCGTCGGCATCCAACCTGGCGGAAACATTCGCTCGGGTCTGCATCAAGGTCCGGACGCTCACGAACTTTTGTGCAAGCACTGGCGTGAGTTGCTCATTCCGACAAAGAAGCGACAAGATGTCGGCTTCTGCGCACTCGTTCAAGTCGGCAAGCAGTGGTTCACCCAGTATCCGAAGATCGGAGAACGGATGGATACATGGGAGCCGGAATTCGTCGTGACCTCGGCAAAGAAAGTTGGAAAGCCGGTACTGTTCTCGACGACATCAAACGGATCTGTTTTCTTCAAATTTGGCGTCAAGGAGGTGCAAGCTATCGCCCCGCCAAACGCGAATGCCTACTTCTTTTGTGGCCAACCAATGCCGGCGGGTGATTACCATGTCTGCGAGGTCCAGTTCTACTGGATCGAAGCGGATACATCGAAGCGCATGATCCGAGCCGACAAGCTCGCTCATGACTACGACACCATGATGAAGCTTGTCGTAAAGGAAATGGTGGCAGCGTAACGTCCTCTGATGGTCGAAAACTCAAACCCCGCACTTGTAGCTCCGGCTGCAGGTGCGGTATTTATTTGAATATAATTGTGTTGCATTGTTTTGAAAAGCTCCAGTTTTCTGTTAATCTAAGTGAATGCCCCTCTCCATCGGCATCGTCGGCCTGCCCAACGTTGGAAAATCAACGCTTTTTAATGCTTTAACTAAGAAGTCCGTTCCGGCCGAGAATTATCCTTTTTGCACCATCGATCCATCGGTCGGCGTCGTGGCTGTGCCGGACGAACGCCTGGCTAAGCTCACGGATTTTTCTAAGTCAGCCAAAACAGTTCCGGCCGCTATTGAATTTGTCGATATTGCCGGCTTAGTCAAAGGCGCTTCCGAAGGCGAAGGTTTGGGCAACCAATTTCTCTCTCATATTCGGGAGACTGATGCCATTGCTCAAGTTGTGCGAATCTTCGAAGATGAAAATGTCATTCACGTCAATAGCAAAATCGACCCTCTGGGCGACATTGGCACCATCAATTTAGAATTAATTTTAGCTGACCTTCAAACTTTGACCAAAAGGAAAAATAGCCTAGGCAAAGAAGTTAAAGCCGGTAAGAAAGAGGCGGTTATTGAAATGGGCTTGATTGAAAAGCTCATTCCCGCTCTGGAGGCAGGGAAGTTGGCTTCGACAGTAGCGCCCGATGAATTTGAGGCGCCCTTTCTGAAACAGCTTTGCCTTATTACGGCCAAGCCTTTTCTTTATGTTTTGAATAAAAAAGCGGGGGCGAAAAATTTAGATGAAGTTAGAGATGAAAGGTGGGAAAAATTGATGGGGTTTCTAAATAAAAATTTCGTTCTTGTCGACGCCGGCTTGGAGCAAGAGCTCAAAGATCTTGATGAAGCCGATAAAAAGGAAATGCGCAGCGGCCTGGGCGCCCACGATGACGGCACCGATGCTCTCATAAGAAAAAGTTACGAGATGCTCGGCCTTATTACCTACTTCACGACTGGTACCGACGAAACTCGAGCCTGGACTATTAAGAGAGGTTGGACCGCACCCGAAGCCGGCACCGCTATTCACACCGATTTCAAGGACAAATTCATCCGGGCGGAAGTTATCGAATGGGATAAGCTCCTCGCCATCGGCTCCTACGCCGCCGCCAGAGAGAAAGGACTTTTGAGAACGGAAGGGAAGGAGTATGTGGTCAAGGATGGGGATGTGGTGGAGTTTAGGATATAAAAAAGCGGGGCGCGTCATTCCGATGAATGGCGCGCCTTGGTAAGCTTTTGGATTCATTACTGAATCCATTCACACCGTGGCCTACGGTGCCGGATGAGTCCCGATTAAGGTCAAAGGAACCTCCTCGTAACACAGTGTGGTTAGTACTGGTAGACGGTTTACCCTACGAAACTATTGTAGGCTTACCGGGTAACCCGACATTTTTATTTTAGAGCCGCTTGTGGCCGAGCGATGAGCAGGGAACCCCATCTGTCTCTATTCGCACAAGCCCTAGCCCTCTTAGGACACTCTATCACGATTGATTTGTTTGTAAAGAGGTTTCGACCATGTCCGACATGGTCAGGGCAGGTAATCTCTGCAAAAGTAAAAGCGCCAGTCCCGGGAGGGGGCTGGCGCCTGAAAGGTGGACTATCGTTGCACCTCAGTCTTGGCCGTGATGGCCTAAACTGATTGGGCAGAGTTTTCTTCGGCTCTAGAAGCCGCCGAAACTATTGTCCTGGTGCCTTCTGGTGTTCCGACTTTGGCGATTCGCGATATCGCAGCCGGAATGGCCTCCAGAAGTTTTCTGGCTATCCAGCGGAGGGAGTTGTTGTCCACCGAATTCCAAGTCCCACCTTGGCTAATGACCCCGTTTTTTTACCGCAGGGGCTCCGCGGCACCGCTGTCTCCCACCAACTACGGACAATATGTGGGGGCCGAGACTTTCGTCGATAGGCGCCCGCGCTCTCGCGGACATCCTTCTACAATCTCCTTTCCTAAAGGCAGTGGCTTCCATTCGGAACGCTACCATATCCAATTATTTTGTCAAGTATTTTTAAAGATATCCACTTTTACGGTAAAAAGAGCCTAAAGTAAGGATATTTTTCATTTGTTCTCTAAGGATGTAGAATGATCCGGAATCTGCACAAAACAAAAGGGAGCTGTATGAAACAACCAGTAAGTTTATCAGGTGTTGGGTTTTTGGGTCTCACGCTTATTCTGATGGTGGTCCTGCGTGGCCTCCTCATTTTACCCACACTTGCTGGCCATTAAGCCTGCCAGCCCCGGCCCGTCAGACAGCTGACGGGCCAAAATTTTGAATAAAAAAGACTTTTGAGCTATGATTGCCACATGTCAAAAAGCCCTAAAAAATTAAAAACCTACGACCCTTCCAAGATCGAATCGAAGTGGCAAAGAAAGTGGGCTGCTTCCAAGATTTACAATTCCAAGGAAGATCCCAAGAAAGACAAATACTACGTCCTCGACATGTTCCCATATCCCTCTGGAGAAGGCCTTCACGTCGGCCATCCCAAGGGTTACATCGCCACCGACATCATTTCCCGCTACAAACGGATGCGTGGCTATTCCGTTCTTCATCCCATGGGCTTCGACGCCTTCGGTTTGCCGGCCGAGAACTATGCTTTGAAAACCAAAACTAATCCGGCAGATGCGATCAGAAATGCCGTGAAGCGCTTCAAAAAGCAGCTGGAAATCTTGGGCTTCGACTACGACTGGTCACGCGAGATCAACACGACTGATCCAGCCTATTACAAATGGACCCAGTGGATTTTCCTCCAACTTTTCAAAAAAGGCCTGGCTTACCAGTCGTTCGAACCCATCAATTGGTGCCCCTCCTGCAAGACCGGCTTGGCCAACGAAGATCTCGAAGACGGCCGCTGTGAGCGTTGCGGGACTCTGGTCGAGAAGAAGCCCATGCGCCAATGGGTCCTCAGGATTACATATTATGCCGAAAGACTTTTGAATGATTTGGATGCCTATGATCCATCCAAACTTCCTCAAGTAATCGACAAAAAGAATCCGCCACGCTCGGGCAAGAAAACCATTGAGCGCCGGACTATTCACGCTATTGTTCATGATCCGAAAACAAATAAATTCCTCGGTCTCAAATGGAAAAAGTTTGACTGGCATACATTCATCGTTGGTGGAGTGGAACCTGGAGAAGATTTGGTTGAAGCAGCCAAAAGAGAAGTCTTAGAAGAAACGGGCTATAGCGACATAAAGCTTGTCAAAGTTCTTGGAGAACCGATCAGGGCGGAATATTTCGCCGCGCACAAAGATGAGAACCGAGTAGCCATTACCACTTCCGTCTTATTCGAGCTAGTCTCGGAGACTAGAAAAGAAGTAGCCAGAGAAGAGAAGGAGAAACATGAGGCAGTTTGGCTAGACTATGGTCAATTGAATTCAGAAGTGATGACGTGCGCCGAACTTCCATTCACTTTGAATCGAATAGACCAAGCCTTGAATATTACGGGACCTCATTCCTTCAGCACTACTGTCGGTGAAGATGCCGTTAAGCCGGAGCTACCTTTCGTGGAAAGAAATGCGGTCATGGCCATAATTAAGCACTGGTCCGAGGATAAGTACCTCGGTCTCAAATGGAAGAAGGTCGATTGGCAGACTTTCGTAACCGGTGGGCCAGAAGACAATCAAACACTTGAAGAAGCAGCCAAAATGGAGATTGTTGAGGAGACGGGTTATCTCAATCCCAAACTCATAAAGAAAATTGGCAATGTTGACGCCAAGTTTTTCCATATTCCCAAGAAGGTCAACCGCTTTGCCCATTTTAATGTTTTCTATTTCGAACTAGCCGATAACAAACATCAGCTAATTGAGGCTGATGATCAAAGTAGGCACGAAGTTGTTTGGCTTTCTAGAGACGAGATGACTAATTTCCTTTCTTCCGATGGCCAGCGCTACGCCTGGGCCAAGTTTTTGGATGAAAAATACGGCAACCAGAAGCCGCTTCTCCTCGACTGGCCGGAATCGATCAAAACCTCGCAAAAGAATTGGATCGGGAGGAGCGAAGGTGTGAATCTCAAGTTCAAAGTCAAAGATCTCGATCTTCATTTTGAAATGTACGACTCTATTCCCCAGACTTTCATGGCTCAGACTTTCACCGTTATCGCACCTGAACACAAGGCCATCATTGAGCTCGTAAAGGGAACAGACAAAGAGAAAGAAGTCATGGCTTTCGTCGAAGCAATTAAGAGGAAAAAAGCCACTGAAGGATTTGACCATATTCGAGACATGGAAGGAATATTTACCGGCCGTTACATCGAGTACGGTCCGGCCAACAGATTATTGCCGATCTGGGTAGCTTCATACGCCCTAGCAGACTACGGAAGCGGTATTGTCAACTGTAGCTATCACGACGAGCGTGACTACATTTTTGCCAAGAAATACAAAATTCCGCTTCATCCCGTGCTTTTCCCAAAGGATGAAACCTTGGCAGATAAAGTACGCAAGCAGGAAATCATGTATCGCGAGCCTGATGGAATACTTGAAGAACCGGTTGAATTCAAGGGTCGGCGCTGGGATGAGGCACGAGAAGACATTATTGACTTCATAGAAAAGAATGGCTGGGGTAAGCGGACCGTCCAATTCAAACTCCGCGACTGGGTTTTTTCGCGTCAGCGCTATTGGGGCGAGCCGATACCGCTCATTCACTGTGAGAATTGCGCCAAGAATAACCCGGCCAGCCAGGGCGTCGTGCCTGTGCCCGAAAAAGATCTGCCGGTCGTACTGCCCAAGGTCAAATCCTACGAACCGACGGGAACGGGCGAATCGCCTCTGGCGGCCATAGAAAAATGGGTCAATGTTAAGTGCCCCGTCTGCAAAGGCCCCGCCAAAAGAGAGACCAACACCATGCCCCAATGGGCCGGCTCATCCTGGTACTATCTCCGCTATATGGATCCCAAGAACAAAAAAGCTTTGGTAGACGCCAAGAAGGAGAAGTACTGGGCTCCCGTCGATATCTATGTCGGGGGCGCCGAACACGCCACTCGCCATCTTATTTACGCCCGCTTCTGGCACAAATTCCTCTATGATCAGGGGCTCGTCTCGACCATTGAGCCGTTCACCAAGCTTCAGCATGTCGGCCTTATCATGGGCGAGGACGGCCGCAAGATGTCCAAGCGCTTTGGTAATGTTATCAATCCGGATGATATCGCTAAAACCTATGGCGCCGATACCTTGAGGCTTTATGAAATGTTCATGGGTCCCTTCGACCAGCAGATCGCTTGGAGTACTTCGAGCATTGTTGGCACGAGAAGGTTTATTGAGAAGGTTTGGAAATTGAAAGAAAAAGTGGCAACTGGCAAAAAATTAGGGGTTCTACCTGGTAATTCCTCGCAATCACCTGAAACAAATAGGAATGTTCAAAGAACCATTCATAAGACCATTAAGAAGGTTACAGAAGATATTGAGAGCATGCGCTATAACACCGCTATTAGCTCGCTTATGATCGCCGTCAATGAATTGGAGAAAACGGAAAGACTTTCCAAGACTGACTACGAATCACTCTTGAAATTGATCGCACCTTTCGCCCCTCATTTTACCGAGGAAATCTGGACTAATATCGGCAATAAAAAGTCTATTCACATTTCGTCTTGGCCGGTCTTTGATTCCACTTTAACCGAATCCGACCAGGTCAAAATAATGGTCCAAGTCAGCGGCAGAATCCGCGGCTCTTTCATGGTATCTACCGGAGCAGCCAAAGGTGAGCTTGAAAAAGCGTCCCAAGAAGTGCCGGAAGTCAAGAAGTGGCTGGAAGGGAAGGAAGTACTCAAAATCATCGTTGTGCCGGATAAGATGGTTAGTTTGGTCGTGAAAGATTAGAAATATATAAAGAAAAGAGATCCGCGTCACTTAATTATGCTTGTCCGGTAGTAGTCAAATAATGTACAATGGATTGAATGACAGCGCGACTTTTTTTGTTAATGGCCGCCTTCAGCGTGGCAGTCTGCGGGATCTTTTTTTATCCGACCGGCGCTCAAGCGGCCGTCCCGGCAATTGAAGCGACCAATTATTACAATTTCACGGCTTACGGTGGCGACGGCAATTATCTATATGGCATAAGCTCCGCCGGCACCTATGTAGTCAAGGTTGATGTGAACGGCGTGGTTACGAACGGAAAAAGCGTTACCACTATCAATCCGGCCACCAAGACCTACAACGGCGGTGTTTATACTGGTAGCGGCGTCAGCCGCGTCTGGACGACCTCGGTTGA
>Ga0172379_10011884_pt1 | contig 10285 bp, 8 predicted proteins | sample GrowelOW334metaG_FD_119756 | JGI IMG/M metagenome (GOLD analysis project Ga0172379, IMG submission 119756) | Groundwater microbial communities from an aquifer near a municipal landfill in Southern Ontario, Canada - Groundwater well OW334 metaG | ecosystem: Environmental > Aquatic > Deep...
GGCCATGCCAAAACTTTCCAGCATGCGTTGGATGGTCTTTTTTTGTGTCGCAGTTACGGACGGAGAGGCAATCCACGCGGACGCGCCTTTTTGAACCAAGGCTGGGGTGTTGGGCATTACGCGCACCACACGAGAGTGGCCGGAATATTTTTGAAGTCGTTTTAAATTCACGCCGGCGGCAATGGAAATGAGCAGTGATCCGGGATGAAGATGCGGACGAATGGTTTGCAAAAGCTCATCCATACTTTGGGGCTTAACCGCGAGTAAAATAACGGTATTTGCATCAATTTTTGTTCGACTTAATGAAGGGAGAATTTTTGCGCCAAGTTTTTTGAGCGGCGCACACTTTTCAGGATGAGAATCGAGGATTTGGATGGATTTGAAGAGTGGTTTTTTAAGGAGCAACAACGATTCTGCAATCGCAGAACCCATATTGCCGCAACCGATCAGCAGACACGAAGCATAGCTGAGTGTCCTTTCCCGCATTTTTTTATTTAAATTTTTCATGAGAATAAGAAGAAAGAAAATAGAGGAGAAAAGAATTAAGGATTCATTTTTTCTTCTTCAAGCGCCGCCTTCAACGCCACCAGCGCCACCTCTTGCATATCGTCGCTCGGTTTGCGTGTGGTCAGGCGTTGAAGCCACAATCCGGGTTGAACCACGGCATGGCCCCACGCGGTTTTTTCATATTTGGCACAGAATTTAAGCGCTTCATACGAAAGTCCGGCAATCAAAGGCAACAGCGCAATGCGTTCCACCAGTTTCATCCAAAATGTCGCAGCCGGAGGAACCACGGTGTACACCGCAACACTCAATAAAAACACCAACAAAATAAAACTCGTGCCACATCGCGGATGAAAACGAGATTCTTCTTGAGCTGCAGTCACGGTCAGAGGTTTGTCTTTTTCATACGCCCAAATCGACTGATGCTCGGCCCCGTGATACCCAAACACGCGCTGGATGTCGGGCAAAAATGAAATCGCCACAATATACCCGAGGAAAATGGAAATTTTCACGATGCCATCCACAAGATTGAAAAGTGAATAGTGCGCCTCCACCGCCGGCACATAGCGTTGAACCGTATTCGCGGCAAGAAGGGGTAAAAATTTGAATAAAAAAAGCGAAAACGCCAACAAAAACAGAAAGTAAAAAGTCATAAACATCATTTTCGAAAAACGCTTAAAAGAAGATTCAGGCACATCTTTTGGCTTCGGAGTCTTATTTTTTTGCGTCGGCTCGAGCCCTTCTAAGAAAATCGTATTCGAAAACATCAACGCCTTTACTCCAATGATGAGCGATTCGATCAGATTCACCACCCCGCGAATCACGGGCACGCCCAAGATACGAATGCGCTTGGCAATACTCACATAAGCTTGTCGTTCTACCACGATTTCACCCGTGGATCGTCGTACCGCCATCACATATCCGTGAGGGGCACGCATCATTACTCCCTCGATCAACGCCTGCCCGCCCACCGCAAAATTGATTTTTTCATCTTTGTTCATGTTAGGGGTAATTTACACCATAACAAAATTTGTTGAAATCCAATGATTGCGGTACGATTATTTTTGTTAAAAATTTATTAAAATTTTCTGACATGAAATTATTTATCGATTCTGCAAACTTGAATGAAATTAAAAAAGCCGCATCCTGGGGCGTGGTTGACGGCGCCACCACCAACCCGTCCCTCATCGCCAAAGAAGGCCGTGATTTCAAGGAAACCGTGATCGAAATTTGCGAAATCGTTAAAGGCCCGGTGAGCGCGGAAGTCATGAGTCCGGACGCCAAAGGCATGATCGTGGAAGCGGAAAAGTTGGCAAAGTGGCACAAAAACGTAATCATCAAAATCCCGTGCACAGAAGAAGGCATCAAAGCCGCCAAAACTCTCGAAGCCAAAGGCATCAAGACCAATGTGACCTTGGTGTTTTCACCCAATCAGGTGTTGTTGGCTGCCAAAGCCGGCGCTTCTTACATCAGTCCATTCGTGGGTCGATTGGATGATGTGGGAGAAGATGGCCTGACGATGATTGACGAGTCATTGCAAATCCTTCAAAATTACGGATTCAAATCTCAAATCATTGTGGCCTCGGTCCGGTCTCCGTTGACCGTGCAAAGCGCCGCAGCCATGGGCGCGCACGTGGCCACGGTTCCCTTCAAAATCCTTGAGCAAATGTTCAAGCACCCGCTCACGGATGTTGGGATTGAGAAGTTTAAGAAGGATTGGCACTCACCACGCACGTAGCGCACTCACGGAGCGAAGCGAAGTGAGCTCTCCCGTATTTTTCCACGCATTTAATTTCCCTTTTCCAAGAGAGATTCTATTGAAAAAATCCCCCATTTTTGGTAAAATAATAAGATAAGAAAATAATAAAAAACAAACACTAACCCTAAAAACATGAATTTCACTCATTGGAATAAATTCCTTTCATTCAATTCCTTAGCCGGGAGCGAGCATGCTTGTATTTATTTGGAAGTTCCTCAAAAATGGGTGAAAACCGAGGGCGAAAAAGTGACGTCAACCACGGAGGCGAAGCAGTATGCAGGAGATCTTAAAGAGGTTTATTCAAAAGAGAAATTAACAGAGATCCAAAAGACTTATACGAAAGAAAAATTAGCCGAACTTAGAAGGAAAGTGGAAGAGGAAGGGGGAGCGGCGGATTTAAACAGTTTTGACGCAAAGGGAGGGAAATCTTTTGAGGTTGATAAACCTGAATATGCAGGGAAAGGATTGCTTGAAATCTTGGCGATGGAAAGTCCACTTTTAAATGCGGCTTTTGAGGACAATCATGCCCTTAAAGACGTGTCGTACATGCATGTTTTTCAAAAACTTGAGGAGGCGGGGTTGGATGCCAACGTTGTTTTGATGAAAACCGCCAAACGTAAGCAGGGGACCATCGTTCAACTTGAGAAGGGTGTAGTGACAGTAACTCAACTCGTGTTCGGGACGGACGGGAAGCAAAAATTTACACCCGATGGCAAACCGGAAACCAAAACCGCCACCTGCACGCTGTTTCCGGATATTTTCGGTGGATCTTCTCAGCTGCAACCCAAGATGGAAGTGCCCTTAAAAGAGTCGACGCCGGAACAAGATGAACAAGAAAAAACCATAGGGGAGATAGAAGCACACATCGAGTCTAAAAATAAAATATACCCTAAAGTAGGGGCTACTTGTGTTGTGACCATTTCACCCACAGATGGGTCTCGTTCATGGCGATTTCAAACATTGTGTAATGATAGCACTTGCGGACCTAATGAGAGCTTTGTAATTGATTTAAAAAAGAATCTTGAGGTCACCTATCAAGAAATAGATGCCGCCTTTGAGCGTGTCGGGAATTCTCCTCAAAAAGAAGCTCCTTCTCCGGTTGGTTCCGGGCCTTTAGACGAGCCACCTACAGTATACCCTGAACCGCCTTCAGAAGAGGAGACAGTAGCGGCCGAGAAAGCAGCGGCCGAGAAGGCAGCAGTCGAGCAAGCAGCAGCCGAGAAGGCAGAGGCCGTAAAAGTAGAACCGGTAAAAACCCTCGAATCAAAAGAGGCAGATCCTCAGGAAAAAGCATGGGAGAAAATAAAAGCATTCGTCGCGGATTCACTTAATATGTATCCTAAGGTAACCGCTTCCTGCATCATAAAAGAACCTGAGGACGGAAAGCCTCGTTCCTGGGAAATTAACGTTTCCTGTAAAGGGGGGATAGAGGGTTGTGGTGCACCGGAAAAAATATCTCTAGACCTGGTAAAAAATCCAAATTCTAAGAGTTATTATGACGAAATAATGGAACTTCTCAATCGTGTCGGGAATCCTCCCAAACCAAAGGATCCGGATGCTTTAGTTCTTTCACCCTACGGCAAACCTAAGCAGGAGCCAAAACTGGGAGATTTTTTATATAAAGATTCCGGTAATCCATTGCTTGAAGCCGCTGATAAGGCCACTGTCGGGGATGGGGATTGGAAAAAAGTATATAAATTGTATGAGAAAAAAGCAGAGAAGACAGAACCTTTCTCTCCTCAAGAATGGTGCGCTGCCGTGGAAGCGGCCATGCACTGCGGAGACCCTCGAAATGCTGATAAAATAGCAAGAAAAGCCGGGAAAGCCATACGAGAAAATTATCGCAATTCTTCTCTTTCAAATGAGGATAAGAAGGTTGTTGAATTGATTAAGTATTATGTGGATACAATCGAAAAGGGGTGGGGGATCCAAGTTCTGAACGATAACGGTTTTGGGATTAAATCTGTTCGACCTCGAGAGGAGTCTAGTCTGAATTTTTTTGGGCAGGCGGCACTTAAGAGAATAAATGAAAGAATTAGAGAAGGAGAAATCAAAAAAGGGATAACTATAATGTTGCCTGCGGGGGTTTATGAAGCTTGTGACGCTAAAGGTATTCCTACCGAAATATTTCACATTGAAGCGGGAAAAATTCCGAATGTTACAATTAGAGGAGCGAAGGGAGAGCCTGAGCCAAAACGTGTCCGAAATTCTTCAGCTAAGTAGCTCTTTGATCGTATACGGCAAATGCAACGCCAAATCCGTGGCTGTGTAGCCATAGCCTTTTTCGAGGAAAAGTTCGTCTCCGGCCGTATCCAAGATGAAAACGCCGATTCGTGCTGCGTTGTAGAGTGAAAGCCCGCGCGCCACCAGCCCGCCGATCAGTCCGGCCAAAACATCGCCGGTCCCACCTTTGGTTAGGCCCGGATTCCCGGTGGAGTTGATGCAAAAATCGCCTTTGGCAGACACAATAATGTCTACGGGATTTTTTAAAAGAACATTCACATTAAAGGTGGCAGCGCATTTTTTAACGCATTCGGTCTTTTCAATAAAAAGGGAAGGCATTGGCTTTTTACAAAAATTGGCGAATTCTTGCGCATGAGGCGTGATCAAAATACGAGCATTATCTCGAGTGTCCTTTCGCGGCAACGCATAAATCGCATGCGAATCCAAAACCAGAGGGCATTCGATTTTTTTAATCAGCGCTTGAATCGCGGTTTGCGTTTCTTCTCGATCGCCGATACCGGGCCCAAACACCACACAATCTTGACTTTGACTCGTCAAAGAAATGAGTTCCACGCCTCGGCCATCAAGATGGTCGCCGGGAAACGCTTTGACAATAAAATCCGGATAATAACTTCGGCTCACGTCAAAATTGCATTCCGGAACAAACAGCGTGACCAAATCCGTGCCGCCAAACAACGCGCCCATGCCTGCCAGAATCGGCGCCCCGTAATATTCGCGGCTTCCGCCAACAATCAACACGCGCCCATTGTCGCCCTTGTGCGAATCGCGCTTGCGCTTGGGGAAGAGTTTTTTGAGGTCCGGTCTTTTGACTTCGTTGAGCATGAGGAAAAGATGAATTTCCTTTATCTTATCATAAAAATGTCATCCCCGTGAAAACGGGGATCCAGTAGGGAAAAAAGAGGGGGAGACCCTTCGCTACGCTTCGGGTCTGGTCTGCCCATCCCCCCGTCCCACCCACTTAAACGTGGTCAGTCCTTCGAGTGCGAACGGTCCGCGCACATGCAGTTTTTGAGTGGAAATTCCGATCTCGGCCCCGAGCCCGAATTGCGCGCCATCACTGAATTGCGTCGACGCGTTCCAATACACACACGCGGCATCCACTTCATGTAAAAAACGCTCGGCTGTGGTCGCATTTTCGGTCACAATGGCCTCGGAATGTTTGAGGCTGTACTGGGCGATGTGTTCCACCGCTTCTTCGTACGAATCCACCACTTTGATGGCTAAAATAGTATCGAGAAATTCTTTGCCAAAATCCTCGGGCTTGGCTTTTATACCTTCTTTTCCAACGATGGCCAACGCCCGTTCATCGCATCGCAATTCAACGTTTTTAGCACGAAGCAACGGTGTTAATTTTTCAAGAAATTTTTCCGCAATCTTTTCGTGCACCAACAACGTGTCGAGCGTATTGCAAATGGAAACGCGCCGCGTTTTGGCATTCACCACAATGGCTGCGGCTTTGTCGAGATCCGCATCGGCATCAACATACGTGTGCACCACGGATGCGCCGGTTTCAATCACCGGAATCCGAGAATTTTCCACCACAAAATCAATCAAACCACGTCCTCCACGAGGGATCACAACATCCAAATAGCCTCGCAATTTCAAGAATTCACCGGTCACGGCCCGATCCGTGGAATCCATAAATTGAATCGCCTCCGGAGGAATATCGGTCTTGGCCAATGCTTCTTTCATGGCTTTCACCAGCGCACGATTGGTTGAAATCGCATTCGAACCGCCTTTGAGCATCACTGCATTTCCGCTTTTCAAACACAGAGTGGTCGCGTCCACGGTTACATTGGGCCGTGCCTCATAAATCATTCCCACCACGCCCAGGGGCACGCGCACCCGCTCGAGCTTGAGCCCATTCGGTCGCACGCGCTCATCCATGATTTTCCCAACCTCATCCGGGAGCGAAATCACATTTTTGAGTTCATTCACGATGCCTTGCAAGCGCTCGGCGTTGAGAGTCAGGCGATCCACCATCACGGTTTCGCCGGCGGCTTTCGCACGTTCAACGTCCTCTTGATTCGCGGCGAGAATCGCATCCGTCTGCGTTAAAAGCTCTTCGCTAATGCGTTGAAGCGCTGCATTTTTTTGCGCAGTCGAAAGAATGGCGAGTTTACGAGCAGCGGTTTTTGCGGCTTGGGCTTGAGAGAGAAGATTCATAAAAATTATTTAAAAAATCACCACGATTGTAACAGAAAAAACAGAGAAGGTCAGCTTAGAGAACGCAGGCGACCCCCCCCTTTTTTTACTTCAGTCCAACTCCTCTTCCACCTTTGCCCCGGCTCCGACTACAACCGCATCCTGCGATTGCAAGAATTTGGTGCCGGTATCAATGTCGCCTTTGGGCATGAGCATCGGGCCCGCAGGGGGTTCGAGCGCATCCGGCGGCACGGCAGGTCCGGTGACAATCAAATCAAGATCGGTCTCTTCGGGGATTGGCTTTTTTGGCTTGGGCGGGAGAAAAGAAGGAATGCCTTTTTCTTTGGCCATCTTGGCGGACGCTTCAATTTCAGTGGCGAGTTTTTCCTCTTCTTTGGAGCGATCGATGTTGCGACGCGCCACTTCATCCAATGATAAATTATGAGTGGGAACCACGGCATCTTCGGTCTCGCGACTGAAGAGCAAGGTTTGTGTCGGGTACGGCATTTGGACGCCATGTTCCTCCATGCGCAGCTTAATGGTGTGTAAAACTTCGGATTTGATTTTCATCCAATTGGTGTGTGAATCCACCCAAAAACGAATTTTGAAATCCACGGAATAATCCCCGAAATCCGACAAAATCAATGTGGGAGCGGGTTCAGCTAAAATTTTTGTATTCTCCTTGAGTGCCGCCATGATCACTCGGCTCGCATGCGCGATATCATCATTGTAGGTGATTCCAATGGACGTGATTTCCACACGGCGGAACGGATTGGCGGTAAAGTTGACGACTTGATTTTTGAAAAGATCCGAATTCGGAACAATCACCCGCGTGCCATCCACGGCTTTTAAGATCGTGGCGCGGCCTTGAATTTCAATGACTTTTCCCATCGTGGATCCGACTTTAATAAAATCTCCAATGGAAAAAGGACGATTCAATAAGATTAAAATTCCGGCAATAAAATTCATGACCAAATCTTGCATGGCAAAACCCAACCCGAATCCAACCGCGGCAATGAGGGCCGTGAGGTCCAGTCCCCCGATGCGCAACGCCACCGTAATTCCGATGGTCAGTACCGTAACATAAGTGACTCGACCGATGAGGACAACGGCGTCTTGATTATTGTCTGCAAATTTTTCCGTAAAATGATCAATGGCTCGTTCTCGAATCATTTTGGCTACAAAAAAGGAACCAAAAAATACAAGGATCGCAGCCACCCAACTCGGAGCTTTTCCCCATAAAATACTGAGGAAGGAAGCAATGCCAGAGGCCGTGTCCTTAGCCGTAGACGCACTGTCTGTGATGCTCGCGGCAAAGGTCGTGGACACCGAGGAGATCATCAGAATGGTAGCGGCGGAAAAAGCCGAGAACAGAGAGAGGATTTTTTTCATATGGTTTTTGTTTTGATTTTATCAACAAATTATACCAGAAAAACGATCAAGCGGCAATGCCGAATCGTCAGACACGAAGCGTAGCGGAGTGTCCTCTCCTGCATTTTTCGTAATTTTCCCCTTAAAAGCATGTTTTGTAGGCTGAGTTACTTATGGTAAACTATTTTCGATTTATTCTTTAATTTTTAATCTATGCCAGCAGCCATTGTTACCGTTGCATTTGTGGTGCTCATTATCCTTTTGATCTCGATCCGACAGGTCAATGAGTATCAACGCGGTGTTAAATTCTCATTGGGAAAATATTCCGGAACCGTACTGCCGGGATGGCGCATCATTGTGCCGGTTTTCCAATCGTTGGTGCGTGTGGATATGCGTATCAAGGCCGTGGATGTCCCGAATCAAGAAACCATCACCAAGGACAATATTTCCGTGGGTATCAATGCCGTAATTTATTATAAAATTGCGGATTCGGCTAAGGCGATTTTGCAGGTTGAAAACTTCTTTTATGCCACCAGTCAGCTCGCGCAAACGACCATGAGAAATGTAGTGGGTTCCGTCACCCTAGATCATTTGCTCCAAAATCGTGAAGAACTTTCCGCCACCATTCAAACCATCATCGATCAAGCTACTGAGGCTTGGGGGATTGATGTCCAGGGCGTGGAATTGAAAGACATCATGATTCCGGATGACATGAAACGCACCATGGCCAAGGCCGCGGAAGCGGAACGAGAACGCCGTGCGGTTATTATTCAGGCCGAAGGAGAAGTGGCTGCTGCTGAAAATATCTCAAAAGCCGCCAAAATGTTGGCCGCTGCTCCGGGAGCTCTCCATCTCAGAACCTTACAATCTATCAATGACATTTCTTCCGATGCGTCCAATACCACGATATGGATGATTCCGGTTGAGACCTTAAAGGCGTTGGAGGGATTTGCGAAGAAGTAACAGTTAAAAAAACTTTTAGTTTTAAGCGGGTAGCGGGAGTGGTTTGCCAACGTCGCATTTCAAGAAGGGTTCTGCGAGGATCACGTATCCGAGCAGGTTCCTTCCTGCGGCGGAGGTGAACACTTCCGCTCAACCCGCCTTAAAAGTTTTAAATATTTATGACAAGTCTTTTTGGCATCATCGCGCATCCTGTGGCGCATTCGTTGTCTCCGGCTATGCACAATGCCGCATTTAAGGCGCTTAAGATGGATGCGCGGTTTGACGCATTCGATGTGCTGCCCGAGGATTTGGAAAAATTCATGAAAGAACATCGAGAATTGAAGGGCATGGCCGTGTCGATTCCGCATAAGGAAACAGTGGGGCAATATTTGGATGAAATCGACCCCATCGCTCGAGAGATTGGAGCCGTAAATACAGTGTATTCGAAAGGAGAAAAGAGATGCGGAACCAACACCGATGCTCCGGGTTTTTTGCGTGCCGTAAAAGAGGCAATGCCGGAGTTGAAGGGAAAGAGAGCCGTTATTTTAGGCGCGGGAGGAGCGGCACGCGCCGTGGTTTGGGCTTTAACTAAAGAGGGGATGGAGGTGGCGATTCTTAATAGAACGGGAGAAAAGGCTGAGATGTTAGCAAAAGCATTTCAAGCCGTAAAAGATCCTCAGATAAAAGTGGCAAAAAATTGGGAAGAAATCGGAGGAAAAATCGATCTCATTGTAAACACCACATCGGTGGGATTGGAGGGACACGAAGAACCCGAGCTCGTTCCGGCTCGTTATTTTCATTCGAATCAGGTTGTTTTCGATCTTGTTTATCAAAAAAAAAGCATTACGAAATTGCTAGTTTATGCTCAGTCCGCAGGCGCAAAAATCGTTGATGGCAAAGCCATGCTTCTCTATCAAGGGATGCTCCAATTCGAGCTCTGGACAGGTCAAAAGGCGCCAAAGGAAGTGATGAGGACAGCATTAAAATGATTATTTTTTCTTCAAAAACGCGGCCCCACTCACATCTTTATGTGTTTCTTTGTCTTCTTCAATCGCGGTTTCTTCGGCTTCCGAAATCCAGCGCACATCGTCGCCATATGTCGTCCCGCTATTGAGGAAATCCACGCCATACCATTGATAAATCCAGCCGTATAAAATGCTGATCAATCCACTGAAAAGCCCGATGGAAAGCCACATCACCGGCAACGCCAACAACAGGAGCAGTAAAGGATTTCCGGAGCTCATTCCATACAAAAGAAAATAGATACCCCCACTCACCAAAACGGACAACATGGTGCTGTAAACCCCCACCAACGCGTAA
>Ga0172379_10011885_pt1 | contig 10283 bp, 4 predicted proteins | sample GrowelOW334metaG_FD_119756 | JGI IMG/M metagenome (GOLD analysis project Ga0172379, IMG submission 119756) | Groundwater microbial communities from an aquifer near a municipal landfill in Southern Ontario, Canada - Groundwater well OW334 metaG | ecosystem: Environmental > Aquatic > Deep...
AATTATTCTGAACAGTCCAACCGGATGCACCGTCTGTAATATATATGCCCGCTTGCTGATTACCGGAAATTACATTTTTCATCCCCGCAACCGATCCCCCGATTAAACATCCGGCACCTCCACTACAACTACTGGAATTACTAATTCCATAATTATTATTTTTTACAGCTACAAAACCATCGGATTTAATCCCTATATAATTTCCTTGAATTTGTACACCACCGGTATATGTACCATCTATAGACACACCATTTCCATAGAACCCGGATATAGTATTTCTCTCACCTGCTTCATCTCCACCAATCACCAAAGCTCCACTGTAAGTTTGATCATCTCTATCACATATCCCTATGTAATCATCCAATCTAGTTGCCCCATCAGCAGTTAGACCGAGAATATTTCCGATTATCGTAATATCGGCGGCATTATTCATGTAATTGCTTATTCCACAACCACCGCCGCCTGTAATTAAATTATCCTGAATCGTCAAGGACCCGGTTAGATCTGCAAGGAGTATTCCACCGCCATTCTTAGTAACACCATCAGCCTGAACGCCGATATAGTTATTACGAATAACACTTGTTCCGGCTACTCTGACATCCATACTGCCAACTATGACAATATTGCGGTCTGTGATATCCGGCCCACCAAAAGTAATGTTTGTACCATCGAGATAAACTACAGATTTAAAAGTAATACCTCGAATAGTTGTATTAACGGCACCACCGTTCATTGAAACATCATAAGTAGCGACAGCGTCGATTGTAATATTGCCATTCCCATCTATATCTACTCCATTTGCATCACCTATATTGTTAAGATTACTTGTCAGCGTAATCGTCCCCGAAACGCTAAAAACAATCGTATCTGACACTCCGTTCGCATTTGAACAAGCAATCGCTTCCCTCAAAGTCGTATCTGTAACACACTCTCCATCCGCACCCTCTGCAAGGGTATCAACTGTAAAAGTTGCCGCTGAAACACTTGGGATAGCAATTACCACCAAGCTCAAACAAGCCGCAAAACAAATCATTTGAAGAAATCGAACAAACTTATACATATACGGATTTTTTTATTTTATATCCGTATATTGTATCATATTTAGAACCCCAAATACAGGCTAAAAAACATAAAAACTCACAAAGTCGAGCCTTCCCCAAACTTACATCCAACCTCTTTCAACGGTCCAATCCTTTCATATGCAAATATTTATTCTCCACCGACATTAATCTAATCTTCCCCTTACTACTTACTACTTACTACTACTTTAACCGTCTCCCCAACATCATGCGCCCTAATAATCTTGGCACCATTCATAACCGCAACAACGGCGCAGGCAAGCGAACCTTCCAACCGATTCGAATATCGAATTCCGAATTGCGAATTCCGAACCCTCCCTTCTTTCTCTTCTCGGTATTCCGTATTCGATATTCGGCATTCTGTTCCAACCGCACCTCCAAGAAAACTCTTCCTTGAAGCCCCAATTAAAATCGGCAAACCAAAAGATTTTAATTCCGACAAACGACGCAAAATCTCAAAACTATATTTCGGCTCTCCGCTCACAAAAGCCCCCATCCCCGGATCCACAATCACCTGCTCAACTCCTTGAGCACGAGCCTCGCTCACCCGACCCTCAAGAAAGGAAGAAACACTTCGCATAACATCCTCATACTGAATCTTATCTCGCGTCGTTCTAGCGCTGGAATCTTTGGAATACATAAGCACAATCGGCATCTTGCACTTAACAACCACGGAAAACATTTTAGGATCTCCCCTCCCCGCAGTCACATCATTCACCATATCCGCCCCCGCCTTATAAGCCGCCTTAACAACCTCGGACTTATAAGTATCAATTGAAATAAAAATATCCGGAAACTTTTTCCTTACAGACTCTATAACCGGCACGACTCGCTTAATCTCCTCCATAACGCTCACATCTTTCGAACCCGGTCCTGTCGACTCCCCACCGATATCTATAATTTTCGCGCCTTGTTCAACCATCTCGCCCACTCTCTTAACAGATGAGTTTATAGAATTAAATTTCCCGCCATCCGAAAAACTATCAGGAGTAACATTCAGCACCCCCATCACAACAGGCTTATCAAGCGATAATTCATGTCCATAAGGACTTTTTAATAAAAATTTTTCTTTCCAAAAATTCTCCAAAACTTCACCAAGCAAAACAGCCACTTTCTTAAGCCCAAACGGTTGCCCTTTCAACTTTCCGGCAATCAAACCAATCTGTTTTTCGGTAGCCATTAGGACACCTCTAACTCGCGGCACCTTATACCCGGCAGCATCTTTCGGAAGTGCCAAATCCGCACCACAAGCCAACGCCTCTTGCTTAAATATATTCGCACCTCGCGTATCAATTTCTCCAATATCAATAATATGCAAAAAAGCCTTCCTAGACATAATTGCAGCACCAGCCGGATCAACCCCAACAGATTTAAAAACCGTCTGCAACTCGGACCTGTTTTTTATCGTGCGAATGAACATAGACATGATTAGTATAACAGAAACCCGTTAAAAACGCAGAGGAGCATTATTCATAAGCTGTGTGGCAACACCACTATACAATCCGGCTCGTCCCTCCATCTCAGTCCACCAAGAAGGAACAAGCGAACCGGGGATACCACCGTTAAGAATCATTCTCTCTCCATTAAATTCATCTTTCGAAACATGAAAACAATCGGCATCAACAATATCTAATCCGGCAGCCGCAACAACCTCATTAACTTTTTTACCCAAATACAACATAGCTTCATAAACCTTACCACCAGATATTAATCCTTTAGCTTCATTTTTAATCTGATCCAATTCGGCTTCCCATGCCTCACCGTAATTCTCTATCAAATAATCAACCAAAGCGGCAACATTCGGACCATCCAAATCGACATCAATCAAATCCAAATCGGCAATAAACCTATTAACAGATTCTACTCTTACTGGATTTTCTACCGGATTTTCAGTTAAAGGACTCATTTTTAAATTTTCATTTATCAAATATCACCGGAAGCCTGACCAATAGTATTTGCGGAAGATAAATATTGTTTAATTCTGATACGACTCGATTCAAGCCTTACATCATATTTACTGAATATAGACCCATATAACTTATCGGAACATAACTTCATGGCGACTTCAGACGACAACTGACCACTTTTAACTTTATCCAAAATTGAAAAAACCTCACTTTTAACTTCAGTAGGGAAACCGGAAGCAATTCTCCTAATATACATAAACGCATGCAACTGATTGCCTGTTTTAATAAGTTCTTCAGCCTTACCAAAATCGCGAAGAGCCCTAATTGTTACAGTATCCGTCAAAATATTACCGGCAATCTGCATATCGTGGAGCCGTCTTAATTCCATTCTTTTCGCTATAACATCTTTCGACAACTCCAACGAACTCTCTCCATTTCGGATTCGTGATTCCAAACTGGCAATCTCATTTTTGACATCATCTATCCTGGTAGAAATTTTACCAAGAATATTTCCACGGGAACCACCACCGGAAAGGGTATTAATAAAATCCGCATCCAGCGCAGCCATTTCACTTACAACTTCAGCATTGCGAGAAGCTCCAACTCTAACGCGCATCAGTTCTCGCCCGTCCGTCGTAATGAATCTCAAATCATCTCCACTTGCAATGGCTAATTGAATCTTGCTAACCACATCTGCACCACCAGCATCAAGTGCATCGCCGGCAAGGAGAGCCCCTCTTTCACCAATCTTAACTTCACACCCGTTTTTCTTCGCATAATCGCCAAGCATTTTCAGAAACTGACTTGTAGATGCATCGAAACGCACGGTATCTTTAGCAATAAGCGCTTTTTCCATCGCTGCAAAAACCGGAGTATCATCAAGCAATAAATATGGGACACTCGTCCCTTCGACAAAAGTAAACACCTGATCTCCATGCTTACCAGCCAACATACCAATCGTCGACTTGGCAGTAAGCTTATCACTCACTTCATCAACAGCTTTCAACAAATAACGAGTCTCGCTAACTGACAATTCACCTACAGCCTGCATTTTTAGAAGCTGCCTTCTCATTTGATTCTTAAGCAAAGGGAACTGATCAATTCTACCCATATTCATAGCGGTTTCAATTTGCGTAAGAATTTGCATACACTCTTCATTTCTAAGAAAAACTTCCGGCAATTTATCATATGAGAACAAAGCCAAATTATCCGCAAATTTCATACCGTTCATAAAAGCAACATCTCTGGCAGCCTGCCCTTCCAATCCAACAACATCCAATACTTCAACACCATCATGATTAAAAATAGCCTGCTTAATCCTACCCAACCTATCACCAACTGCACCACTAACCGCAGCCGCCTGATCCATATAACGAGCTCCAATAAGCGAATGCGTACCGGTCAAACCGAAACTGTCCAGATTAACAGGAGTCGTATAAGCCATATCGTGATTGACATGAGCAATCATCATATCAAGCCTATCTTGAGCTGTAATTTTAACACCTATAGTTTCATAAGCATCAAAAATCTGCTGATTCGCCCTTATATTCCCGGCAATATGCCTAATCCCGTGATCACCCAACTGTCGTTTATAAGTTTCTATAGTTTGATGAATCATTTTATTACTACAATCATCAAGCAATCTCACAAGTGCCTCGCCTTCAACTCCGGCCTGACGAGCAGCAGTAAGAACCTCGTCAAGTTGACCTTGGATCAACCTTGCGGAATCAAGCCCGATTTCCGCATTTGGACCAGTCGCAAACTGCTCAACATGGTTTCGAAAACTTGCCCTGATAGTAGCTTCATCGGCAGTTGCGAGAACAGATGTATCGAGCCTTTGCATCCCATTTACGGAATTATATAAATTCGAATCCATTCTTTGCAAATCACGCGCCACATCTATCCCTACAGCCTCAAAAAGTTCATCTGTTTTCTGTTCGATAAAGGCTTTCTTTAATCTTTCAACAACCTGTAAATCAGCCTCCAAAATATTATCAACTCCATGCTCAAGTGCATATCTAGAAAACTCAGCATCTCTTTCGAAATTGTAATTTTCCCCTCTGCATTGTTTCAACTTGGAAGCCGCAGCATTAGCCTTATCAAGCCTAGCTCCATATAATCGCTCCATATTTGTCAATCTCTCAACTTTAGCAATATCATCAGCGGAAGTCACTTTGCCACGAAGCTCTTCAAAAGCTCTTAATCTCGCCTCCGACTTCATCTTTTTCCAAGATCCATTAACGATCACACCTTCCCGTTCCATAAGCCCAACCATAGAACCAGCCTCATCGGCATAACGCCCAAACTCAACTTGTGCGGCAGAATATGACTGCAAATCAGGACCGAAAATTTGAGCCTCCCTTGCCGCCTGAAGTTCAACAAGTCCTTTCGCAGCCTTTTCGTAACGCAAAGCACTCGCAACCAATTCCGGCTTGGTTTTAGATAACTCGTAAATGGCTCGCTCTCTTGTAAGCCCACTACTAACCATTGTTTTAACTTCAGCATCAAATTTCACATAATCATCTGCATGCGCAGCTTGCTCTTTATAAAAACCAACTTCTTTCTTCATAGTCCCACTTAATCTCCTGTTAATTTTATAACTATTTATCCAATCGGCAGCCATGTCTTTTGATGCCGTAACACCACTTCTAACAGCTTCTCTCGACAATAAGGCTTTCATCTTAGGAACAGATCTAACAGCTCTTGAAACGCCACTGATAGTCTCTCCAGGGATTTTCGCAACTCCGGAAGAAAACTCTACAGCAAAAACCTTCGAAAACTCCAAACCAGCCCGTAAACCTGAATACGCAACACCCATACCTTTTACTCCTTCTGCACCTGCCCTCAAAGAAATATATAATGCACGAGCAGGAGTCACTGCTTTTGCCGCAGCACCTGCTCCGGTAGCTGTTAACGCAACATTCAAAGCAAATTTACCGAATCCTTTACCAACATTACCATCCGCAAATTCATCCCAAGCCAAAAGCGCCTTCCCAAACTCTTTCCACGAATTACCCGCAGTACCAAAAGACCATTCTCCATTACTCGGATTTCGACCTATAAGTGCACCCATACCAACAGCGGTATCCAAAGGATGTGCAACAAGCATATTAACACCGGAAATCAGCTCGCCAACACCTTCGCAAACACCGGAAACCAGTCCGATAGGAATATTTGCAACAATCACACCGGCCCAATCAATAACCGTATCTTTCGTAATATCCTTCACCCATCCACCAAGTGGATCCAAAACATCATTCGAAATCATCCCCCATCCCTCCCCTATCTTCCCAAGTAAAAGCCCCCCAGTCGCATCCCAAACACCCGGTCTATCTATCTCTACAGTATCAAGAAAATGCTTCTGTTGCGTTAACGAATCAATCATCTTCTGATTAACAAGACTATTTTGCAAAACACTATCCGCAACCACAGCATCGACATTATCAATAGCATCAAGTTTTTCGATATAAGAAGCCTCAACTTGCTCTCTCTGAGTCCCGTTTTTCAACTTGGCAAGTTCAATCGATTTCAAAGACGATTCAATAGAATCAACCGCCGGCAAAACCAATCCGGCCAAATAAGCTTCCACATCAACAGCTTCGGATTGCACATCGGAAATCCCTTCAACCAACTCACCCTTTACAACACCAACCTCTCCCAAAACATCATCGGACTGCATAAGACCATTGGAAACAACTTCCTTCCCTTCCAACAATTCAGCTCTCCTCTCTTCAATCGCCTTTTTTTGCTCTTCCGGCAAATTCGGATTTTGTAAAACACCATCAAGTGTACCTATAGCCGCACCAAGTTGCCCATCAAACGCTTTTAGTTCATCAGCCTGGACTGTAGCCCTTTGCAATTCATCGGAAGCATCTTGATACTTAACCTGTAATCCTTGAGCATATTCATCCAATTGCAATTTTTTAGAAGAAAGTTCTTCCTGTCGCTGAGACAACTGCAAATACTGCTCCTCATTCTTCTTTTGAGTAGTTTCAACAGTCACCCCCTGACTATCTATTTCAGCCAATTTCTGTTCCCTTTCGGTTAAAGTCCTTTGCCTCAAAGAATCTCCGGCCTGATTCATCTCATCTCCATAATCGGTAAGTTCTTTTTGTTTGGTTTCAAGATCAGGCAAAACTTTGCCAATCGTCGATTTCAAACTACCAAGATTGGAATTAAGCGCATCTGTTTCGCGATCGGAAGATCCGATATTCAAACCGAAGAAACCATTCCCTCGCAAGAAAACCCCCCACCCTTTTTTACCGTCTTCAAACTTCTGACAAGATTGTTGAAAATTCCCAACAAGTCCAATAAGTTTTGACATCTTTTCACGAAAATCACCACCTTGTTTATTATATTTCGTAAGCTCCTGTTCTATCCCTTCCGGCGTTTGCAAATTCGCTTGATCAAAATTGAAATCATCAATTGAAACACCCTCTGCCGCTTCAACAGCATCTTTCGCTTCATCCGCCGCTTGACGCTGCTTTTCGCGAGCTTCCAATTGCTCTTTTGACGGAGCATAAGTATCAAGAATCTCAACCAATTTCGCCAACATATCCTGACTGTATTTACCAAATTCCATCGCATCCAAACCTTGTTCGGAATCCTTGTCATAACGATCTGCAGAAGTCAAAAAATACTGCACGATATTATCATGCAAAGACTTGGAAAATTCAGGTGGCAACTGGCTAACCTGATCGGCATAAGAACCAAGTATCTTGTTTGAATCTGCAACCAACTGATCCACGCTTAATTCAGCTGTCTCGGAAGCCTCTTTTTTATCTTTCAACCCGGAAAGCGCATCTGAAGACAACTCCGGTTTCGCGGCATTTTCAAAATTAACCAGTCTGGATTCAAAAAACTTCATACATCAAGATTGGTTAATATATTTTCCGCATTATCTTGTTCCATTTTCGTAGCACCTTCAGTCGCTTTTTTATATTCAGCCTTCAGGAAAACTTTAAGTTTTTTATTAAAATCCCTATCTCTCAAATTCATCTTTCGCAAAAAATCATCCTGCTTACCCTTAACTTCATTAAGGATATCCAAAACCTTCAAAAGACCTTCATCAGGCAAAGAGTCCAATCGTCCCGAAACAACATCAATTTCCTCGCCTTTGAATATATAAATACTTCTCAAAACACCCAAAATCTGCGCTTTTAAATTTTTCATATTTATTTTAATCTGTTAATTGTAACATATTTTCATACAAAAAAAAAGACCAGAATGTCAGCAAATCGAAGCTCTTTTATTAAACCGGCCTCTTCCTGTACAATGCATCTCGCACCTCTCTTCTCCTGTCTTAATCTTAACTAGTCAACTATCTTCTCTAGAAACTAAGTCCTTCTTAATTCTTCACTATCTTCTCTAGTTCCTAAGTCCTAGCTCCTCTCTTAATCCCCTCCCCTCATGATAACCAAACTTCTTCAGAAAATCCTCGGCGACTATAACCTGAAAGAAATTCGCAAACTCGAACCCGTTGTTGAATATATAAATAAACTTGAAGAAGGTTACCAGAAAGACCTTAAAGACGAAGACATCCCACTCAAAACGGAGGAGTTCAAAAAACGAATAGCCACAGGCGAACCTCTCGACACAATCCTTCCGGAAGCTTTCGCACTTGTAAAAAACGCATGCAGAAAACTCGTAGGAAAGAAATGGGAAGTACGCGGTCGCGAAATGGCATGGGACATGATTCCATATGATGTACAAATCATCGGCGGACTCGTTCTCCACCACGGCAAAATCGCAGAAATGAAAACAGGTGAAGGTAAAACTCTCGTATGCACCATGCCCCTTTATCTAAACGCTCTTACCGGAAAAGGCACCCACCTCGTAACCGTAAACAGCTACCTGGCAAACAGAGATTCCGAATGGATGGGTGGACTTTATAAATTCCTCGGATTAACAGTCGGCGTAATCGAACACGGCCAGAGCCACCAAGACAAACAAGCCGCATACAACTGCGACATAACTTATGGAACAAATAACGAATTCGGATTCGACTACCTCCGCGACAACATGGTTCGCACACTCAATCAATGCGTCCAACGCGAGCTCAATTACTCGATCGTGGACGAAGTCGACTCGATTCTTATAGATGAAGCTCGCACGCCTCTAATTATTTCCGCACCGGCAGAGGAATCGACAAGCAAATACATGAAATATGCTGGATTAATTTCCGCACTCGAAGAAAACAAGCATTACACCATAGATGAAAAAATCAAAACCGCGATTCTTAGCGAAGACGGAATTAAAAAAATGGAAGAACTGCTTGGAATGGAAAATATTTATACCGAAGGAGGTTTTCAAGAAGTAAATCATATCGAACAAGCGCTTAAGGCACATACTGTTTATAAAAAAGATGTGGATTACATGGTGAAAGACGGCGAAGTTATCATCGTCGACTCGTTTACCGGAAGACTTATGCCGGGTCGCCGTTATTCGGCAGGTTTACATCAAGCGATAGAGGCAAAAGAAAGAGTAGAAGTAAAAAGAGAAAGCAAAACAATGGCAACAATTACATTCCAGAATTATTTCAGAATGTATAAGAAGCTTGCTGGTATGACTGGTACTGCACTCACGGAAGCGGAAGAGTTCGCCGCAATTTACAATCTGAACACGATTTCAATCCCAACAAATAAACCCGTAAAAAGACTAGATCGTCCAGATGCGATTTACAAAAATCACAAAGGCAAATACATGGCAATTGCCGAGAAAACCAAAGAGCTTCATCAAAAAGGTCAGCCGGTTCTTATTGGTACGGTTTCGATTGAAAAATCCGAACTTTTATCCGGTCTTCTTAAGGCACAAGGCATAAAACATGAAGTATTGAACGCAAAACAACATGAGAAAGAGGCTGAAATAGTGTCAAAAGCCGGCCAAAAAGGATCAGTCACAATCGCAACCAACATGGCGGGTCGAGGTACGGATATTAAACTTGGCGAAGGAATCGGAGATCTCGGAGGCTTGTATATAATGGGTACGGAACGGCACGAATCTCGTCGTATCGACAACCAGTTAAGAGGTCGCGCAGGTCGCCAAGGAGACAACGGCGAAACACAATTTTACATTTCGATGGAAGATGATTTGATGCGCTTATTTGGAGCCGATTCTATCAAGAAAATGATGGAATTTTTGCGAGTACCGGACGACATGATGATCGAGAATAAAAGAATTTCCAAATCTATTGAAAACGCTCAGAAATCTGTTGAAGGCAGGCATTTCGATATCAGAAAACATCTCGTCGATTACGACGACATCATGAACAAGCACAGAGAGATAATGTACCGCCGTC
>Ga0172379_10011886_pt1 | contig 10283 bp, 9 predicted proteins | sample GrowelOW334metaG_FD_119756 | JGI IMG/M metagenome (GOLD analysis project Ga0172379, IMG submission 119756) | Groundwater microbial communities from an aquifer near a municipal landfill in Southern Ontario, Canada - Groundwater well OW334 metaG | ecosystem: Environmental > Aquatic > Deep...
GAAATTTCCTTGAAACGGAAGTAGTGGCTTAGCGCGAGTCCTATGGGCGGCAGCATGTTGAACACGGCGTGGTTAACGGCGTGGATGGCGGCGACCATGCCAAGCGAGAGCGCCCGGCCGCCGTTTTTTGCTTCATGTCCGCCTATCGCTTCCGCCATGCAACGCCTTTCCGTCTCGATTCACATTAACGGATTATGATAAATTCCGGCGAATAATCAAATAAAATTTTTTAAACGGGCTCGAAGCGTCCGAGCCTGCATTCCCGCGCGAAACAGCATAACGGGTTTAATTGGATATCACGCCATGGTTTTCTTGAATCTTCTCATGGATAGCGCGAGAGTGACGACGCCCATGACGGCGAGCGCGGCCATCTGGGGCCAGAGGATGTCGAAGCCGACGCCTTTGAGGAATATGCCGCGCAGGATCACGAGGAAATAGCGCATCGGGTTGATGTAGGTGAGGTATTGGACGGCGAGCGGCATATTGCGTATCGGGAACATGAAGCCGGAGAGCAACTGGGCCGGGAAGAAGAAAAAGAACGTGGCCATCATAGCCTGCTGCTGTGTGCGGCTGACTGTGGAGATGAGCAGGCCGGCGCCGAGGGAGGTCATGAGAAAAAGGCTTGTCGCGAAGAACAGAAGCGGGATGCTTCCGCGGATCGGCGCCTTGAACCAGTAGACGCCAACGACGGTTATCAGGATGACGTCGATGAAGCCGATCAGCGCAAAGGGGGCGGTTTTTCCGAGGATGAACTCGAACGGACGGATCGGGGTGACCATGATCTGCTCCATGGTGCCGATTTCCTTTTCGCGCACGATGGCCATGCCGGTGAGCATGAGCGTGATGAGCAGGACGAGAAGCGCGATGACGCCGGGGATGTAGAAGTTGCGGCTTTCGAGGTTGTCATTAAACCATGCGCGCGATTGAAGCTCGAAACCGCCCGGCCGGAACGCGGCGCCCTGCAGCCGCTCCGCGCGCGACATGGTTATCTGCTGCGAGTGCTGGTAGGCGATCCGGGTGGCGTAACTCAGCGCGATCCGCGCGGTGTTCGAGTCCGCGCCGTCGAAGATAATCTGCAACTCCGCCGTCTTGCCGGCCGCGATCCGCTCGCCGAACCCCTTGTTCATCCGGAGAATCGCCTGCGCGTCCGCCCGGTCGAGAAGCTCGCGCGCGCGGGCATCGTTTCCCACCCGTTCGACCACCTGAAAATATCCGGATTTCTCGAAACGGCTCGCCAGCTCGCGGCTCGCGACGCTGTTGTCGAGGTCGTACAGCGCCGTGGTGACGTTCTTCACGTCGGTTGTCACAGCATAGCCGAACAGCAACAGTTGTATGATGGGAACGATGAATATGACGCCCTTCATCCGTGGATCCCTAAAGATCTGGATGAACTCCTTTATCAGCATGTGTTTGATGCGTTCGAACACCGTCACACCAGTTTCTTTTTGAATTTAATATTCGCGAGCGCCGCCATCACGACGCCGAAAATCGCGAGAAACGCCGCCTCGCCGCCCATGATATCGAGTCCGACCCCTTTTAAGTAGATGCCTTTAAGCAATGTGATGAAATAGCGCGCGGGGACGGCGTACGTCACATACTGGAGCGCCTTGGGCATGTTCGGGATGGCGAACATGAAACCCGAAAGCAGGATGGTCGGAATGAAGGTGAGCACCATCGCGATCTGACTGGCGAACAGTTGTGTTTTGGCGACGACGCTGATCAGTATGCCCATCGAGAGGACGCCGAAAAGGAAAACCGCCGCCATGCCGAAAAGGAGCGGCACGCTACCGCGCAGAGGCACGTTGAACAGATACTGGCCGAGCAGCACGGCGATCAGAACGTCCAGCATGCCGATGATGAAATAGGGAATGAGTTTGCCGAATATCAACTCGGTTCCCCGGACGGGCGTCGAGATCAGTTGTTCCATGGTGCCGCGCTCCCATTCGCGCGCGACGGTCAGCGACGTGAGCAGAGCCGCGATAATCATCATGATCATTGCGATCAGGCCGGGGATGATGAAGTTTTTCGATTCCATGTCGGTGTTGAACCAGACGCGTGGCCTGATGTCGAGCGGCGCGTTGAGCGAGCGGCCGTTCAGCCGCTTCATGCCTTTGATCAGAATGTCCTGAGAGTAGGAGAGCGCCACGACGTCGGCGTAGCCCAGCGCGATCGTAGCGGTGTTGGAGTCGCTTCCGTCGACGATCAGTTGCGCTTCAGCGTTGCGGCCGAACTGCGCTCGCGACGCGAAATCAGAGGGGATCACGAGCGCGCCGAGCGCGGCGCCGCTGTCTATCGCGCGTTCGAGGCCTTTGTAACCATCTGCGTATCCGAGAATCTGGAAATAGGGCGAGCCGCCGAAACGGCTTGTGAAATCGCGGCTTTCCGCCGTGCCGCTCTGGTCCCACACGATTAGCGGAACCTTGTCCACGTCGAGCGTCAGCGCGTAGCCGAAAAGCGCCAGCAGCAGCATCGGCATGGCGATCGCCATTCCGAGACTGCGCGGGTCGCGGATGATGTGTATGAATTCTTTTCTTGCAATCGCCCACAGGCGGGTCATTTTCATGCGCGGGCCTCGCTCTGCGGCTGTTCCGCGCGGTCCCTCGCCTCTATCAGCGACACGAACACGTCTTCGAGCGCCGGCGCGATCTTCTCGGCGCTGAACAGCGCGCACCCTTTTTCAGCGAGCTTGCGGCGCACCGCCTCGATTGCGGCGTCCTGATCGGCGGCGACTATGTGCAGCCCCCTGCCGAACAGCGCGGTTTCCTTCACTTCAGGCAACTTTTCTATCTCCGCCATCGCGTCCTGCGGCCGCTCGCAGAACACTTCCAGCACGTGGTCCTTCATCAGTTCGCTTTTCAGCGACTGCGGCGCGCCGAGCGCGATCAGTTCGCCCCGGTAGATCAGCCCCAGCCGGTCGCAATACTCCGCTTCGTCCATGTAGTGAGTCGTAACAAACACCGTCACGCCGCCGGACGACAGTTCGTATATCAGGTCCCAGAACTTGCGGCGGTTGATCGGGTCCACGCCGGACGTCGGCTCGTCGAGAAAGATGATCGGCGGCTCGTGCAGAACCGCGCAGCCGAGCGCCAGCCGCTGCTTCCACCCGCCGGAAAGTATCGCCGTTCGCGAGCCGCGACGCTCCTTCAGCCCGGCCATTTCGATCACCCATTCCTTGCGTTCCTTCTTTTTCGACGCCGGAATTCTGTATATGCCGCTATAGAAATCTATGTTTTCCTCAACAGTCAGGTCTTCATACAGCGAAAATTTCTGACTCATGTAGCCGATGTGCGACTTGATCTTTTCGGATTGTTTCCTTATGTCAAATCCGGCGACGGTCCCGGTTCCGCCGCTCGGCGAAAGGAGTCCGCAAAGCATCCGGATCGTCGTTGACTTGCCGGCGCCGTTCGGCCCGAGGAACCCGAACACCTCGCCGCGCGCGACGTCGAAACTCACGCGGTCCACGGCGACAAAAGCGCCGAACCGCTTTTCGAGCGCGGACACCGTCACCGCTTTTTCATTGTTCGCAGTCTGCGCCATTCGCAATTCCTTATTTATTCGATTCTTCTTCGCTCTCTACGACGGAGACAAAGACATCTTCGAGCGACGGCTCGATCCGCCGGACGCCGAGAATTTCGATTCCGGCTTCGGAGAGAATCGCGCCCGCTTCCGCCTCCGCCTTGCCCGGTTCGGCGGTCACGATATGAACGCGATCCCCGAAAAGTCCGACCGACTCCGCGGCGGCCAGCCGCTCGCGCAAACGCACAGCCGCCCGGCGCGGCTCGGAGCTTCGTATCTCGACAATCGCGCCGCGCATCAGTTTCTTCACGTCGTCCGGGGCGCCGATAGCCATCAGTTTCCCCTTGTGAATCATCCCGACGCGGTTGCAGCGCTCCGCCTCGTCGAGGTAGGCTGTCGAGACGAATATCGTCACTTTCTCGCGGAGCAACTGGTAAAGAATCCGCCAGAAATCACGCCGCGACACCGGGTCGACGCCGTTCGTCGGCTCATCGAGGAAAAGAACCTTCGGCGTGTGGACCAGCGCGCACGCGAGCCCGAGCTTCTGCTTCATGCCGCCCGACAGGTTGCCCGCCAGCCGCTTCTTGAACGGCGTCAGGTTGCTGAACGCCAACAGTTGCCCGATCCGCTCCGCGCGCCCGCGCTTCGCGACGCCGTAAATGTCCGCGTAAAAATTTATGTTCTCCATCACCGTCAGGTCCGGGTACAGCCCGAACCGCTGGCTCATGTAGCCGATCTCGTTTTTGATAGCTTCGGATTCCTTGACGACATGGCGGCCGGCGACCCACGCGTCGCCCGATGTCGGGTCCATGATCGCCGTCAGCAGCCGCATCGTCGTCGTCTTGCCGGCGCCGTCCGGGCCGACCAGCCCGAATATCTCGCCCTCCGCGACGTCAAATGTCAACCCGTCGACGGCTGCGACTTCGTCGAATATTTTCGTGAGCGCTTCCGCTCTTATCGCTTGCATCCAGCGTCGCCTTTCAGCAATATCTCAGCGTCAACCGGCATGCCCGGCTTCAGTTCCATTTCCGGATTCGGCGTTTCCACCTTGATCCGGTAAACGAGTTTCACGCGCTCCTTCTGCGTCTGCACGTTCTTAGGCGTGAACTCCGCCTGCTGCGCGATGAACGTCACGCGCCCTTCATATTTTTTGTCCGGATAGGAGTCCGTCGTAACGCAGACCGCCTGCCCGGTTTTCACACGCCCGAGTTCGGTTTCGTTTATATACGCGCGCAGATAAACGCTCCTTATGTCGCCGACGGTGACGACCGGCGTTCCGGGAACGACGTACTCGCCCGCCTCGACGTTTTTCGACAGAACCACGCCGTTGAGCGGCGACTTCAGTTCCGCAAAGCCGAGCCGCGTTTGCGCAAGCGCGAGCGCCGAGCCCGACTGCCGCACCCTCGCCCGCATCTGCTCCACCGCATTGCTGCGCGGGCCTTTCTTCACAAGCGCGTAGCGCTCCTTCGCTTCTTTCAGCGCCGCGCGAGCCTGCGCGATATCTTCCTTTCGCGGCCCCTCAACAACTATGTCTTTCTGTTCGGACGTCGCGTTGCGTTTTGCCACCGCGCCGTCGTAGACGGCTTTCGCGCGGTCGAAATCGCGTTTCGAAACCACGCCGCTGTCATAAAGACTCTTTGCCCGGTCCAATTCAGTTTTAGCGTTATTCAATTCGACTCCAACGCCCTGCGCCTGCGCGTCGGCGGCTGCGACTTCCTGCGGACGCGAGCCGGCGGTGAGCCTGTCCAACGCGGCCTGAGCGCGCTCGACGGTCGCCGCGGCGCCCGCGATCTCCTCTGGCCGCGCGCCGGCTTCCATGTCGGCCAGCCCCGCCTTCATCGCCTCGTAATCGGCGCTCTGCACCGCAACCTGCTGCTCCATCTCGCTTGTGTCCAAACGCGCCACAAGACTGCCCTCTGCAATCTCGTCGCCTTCGTCAACAAGGCGTTCCGCGACACGCCCCGGAATCTTGAAACTCAAATCCGATTCGATCACTTCAATGTTGCCGGAGACCTTTATGATATCCTTGTCGGACGCAGGCTTTTTCGAATACTCGCGATATGCGAGAAACGCCGCAATCGCAACGATGATCAGTATCGGGACAACAATCACTTTTCTGTTTTTCATAGCGGCGACTCCTATTGATAAATATATTGCCAATAGCTAATAAGCATCAAAATACTATGGGCGAGGCGCCCTCACGACGAGAATCCGCAGAATGGAATCGCCGTCGTTGACGATGCCGTGCGGAGTGTTCGCCGCTCCGTAAACAAGCATGTCGGCTCCGACGCGCGCCCGCTCGTCGCCCTCTTCGATGATTCCCGATCCTTCGATAATGAAAAAGCAAACGTCGACCGGGACCGAATGCTTCGCCACCGTTTCGCCCGGAGCCAGCGCCATGTGCATCACCTGCGCCTGCGAGGAATCGTGCAGCCTTCTCGCGTCCACGCCGTGCGGGTTGGGTATTTTGGGCGCATCCTCAACTTTAATCACGTTAATCATGGCAAACCTCCTGTATTAGCAACCAGCGATGCGGTTTATTGTTCCGCTATCTAATTCGCGATCGCGTTTTTATAAAAAGCCCATGCCTTCTTCGCATACTTGTTGACGTCGAAATTGCCGCCGCTCACAAACCACATAATCATCGCCTGCTGAACAGTTCCCATCAGCATCAGCGAAAGAACTTCCGAATCCATGTCGGCTCTGATAACGCCGGCTTTCTGTCCCTGCAAAATGATCTCCCGTATCTTCACGAGATACCTTCTTATGCTTTCGTGCAGCTTGTCTTTTCTGTCCGACATGCCCTCAAACGAACCGCCCGAAAAAATGATCTGCGGAATAGCCGGAATCGCGTGCAGCATACCGATCTGCCGCGAGACCAACTTTTCCAGCCTTTCGAGCGGGTCCGCGGTCTCCTCGCAAATCGCCGTCACATTCCCGATCATGCTGTCCCGTATCAGGTCCAGAACGGAGTCTATGATTTCATCCTTGCTTTTGAAATGCCTGTAAATCGCGGACGGCACGATTCCGACCCTGTCCGCGATCGCCGCGATACCGAAGCCCTTCATCCCCTGAGTGGCGATAATTCCGAGCGCGGCCTGCGCGATCTGTTCGCGTCGCACTTCCGTGTCCATCTTTCCGGCAGCCATGTGATCGCATCCCTCCGATGTGAATATACATTCACATTATAAAAGCTAACCCGCCATTCCGTCAACTAAAAGCGCATAATTGTTCGATATAAGCGTTTTTGTTGTGAATCCTTAATCACTATCAAGGCGCTGCCGGCTAACGTCGCCGTTTCACACTTTATCAAATATCCTTTAAATAACACTGTCGTTTTAGTCTTGCGGTTTCAGCATAAGCCTATTAGTATGTTTGGGTTCCAAGCCGCTCTACGCCGAAGAGAGGAGAATGGAGTTTGAATAACAAAATTGGTTTTGATAATGGGAAATACCTCGCGGAGCAGACAGAAGAAATCCTCGAGAGGGTGAAAAGATTCAACAACAAGCTCTACCTCGAGTTCGGGGGCAAGTTGCTGTTCGACTACCACGCGTCGAGAGCGCTTCCGGGCTTCGACCCCAACGTAAAAATGAGGCTCCTGCAAAGCCTGAAGGATCAGGCTGACATCATCCTGTGCATTTACGCCGGAGACATCGAACGAAAAAAGATGCGAGCCGATTTCGGAATCACCTACGATTCGGACGCGCTCAAGCTGATCGACGATCTGCGCGAGTGGGGTCTCGATATCTGCGCGGTGGTGATCACTCGTTACGAGGAGCAGCCCGCCGCGAAACAGTTCAAGAACAAGCTTGAACGCCGGGGAGTGCCGGTCTACACTCACAAGCTGACAAAGGGCTATCCGACCGACGTGGACCTCATTGCGAGCGACGAGGGGTACGGCGCAAACCCGTACATCGAAACGACCAAGCCGCTCGTCGTCGTCACCGGCCCGGGGCCGGGAAGCGGAAAACTCGCCACCTGCCTCAGCCAGTTGTACCACGAACACAAAAGCGGCGGCTCCGCCGGCTACGCCAAGTTCGAAACGTTCCCGATATGGAGCATTCCGCTCAAGCATCCCGTCAACATCGCTTACGAGTCCGCGACCGCCGACCTCCACGACATCAATATGATCGACCCCTTCCATCAGGAAGCTTACGGCAAGATCACGATCAACTACAACCGCGACATTCAGGCGTTTCCGCTGCTCAAGAGGATTCTCGACCGCGTCATGGAAGGCGGCTCCTGCTATTCGTCGCCGACCGACATGGGAGTCAACAGAGCGGGCTTCGGAATAGTCGACGACGAAATTGTGCGGGAGGCCGCGAAACAGGAGATAATACGGCGTTTCCTGCGGTACACATGCGAGTACGCTGTCGGATATGCGACAAAGGACACGGTTCAGAGGGCTGAGTTGCTGATGAAGGAAGCCGGCGCCTCGCCCGAAGACCGCAGAACGGTCGCCGCGGCGAGAGAGGCGGCAGCGCTTGCGGAAAGCTCCGGAAAAGGCAATGAAGGCTTCTTCTGCGGCGCCGCCATCGAGTTGCCGGACGGCTCGATCATCACGGGCAAGAACTCGCCGCTCATGCACGCCGCTTCGAGCCTCGTGATGAACACAATCAAGATTCTCGCGGAGATTCCGGACAGAATCCCGCTGCTTCCGCCGGTCATCATCGAATCGATCGCCAACCTCAAGAGCAACGTGATGAACTACAAGTCGGTGAGCCTCGATCTCGAAGAAACGCTGATCGCGCTCTCGATCTCGGCGACATCGAATCCGGCCGCTCAGTACGCCATGGAGAAACTGAAAAAGCTGCGCGGCTGCGACGTTCATATGACGCACATTCCCACGCCGGGCGACGAAGCCGGCCTGCGTCGACTCGGCGTCAACATGACGAGCGATCCGCAGTTCGCGTCAAACACGCTCTTCTCCGGTTAAGTTATCGGTTCAAGAGCGCTAATGGGCGAACTGAAAATGCTGAAGGATTAACGACAGAGGCGCGGAGACGCGGAGAGAAATACAAAGGGTTTTTCTCGTTACTCGCCAATTCATTTCGCTTTTCACTGTATTGGTTCAGCATAAATATAACTGAGAGTTGTTTCCGGATTGGGATATGTGGTAATATATGAAATATGTTCTGTGAACTATGTGGAAATGAGCTTCCTGATGGCGCTTGGAGATGTGCCCAATGTGGCGCATCAGTTCTTGAAATCAATCGAGAAGAAATCGTCGAGCAAATAGAACAAGTTGTAAATTATTCAGCGAAAAACGCTGAACCCAAACAAGTATGGGTAATAATTGCAATAATAACGAGAATAGTCATTTTATCATTGTCATCACTTCCATATTTGATAGGATTATTTTATTGTAACTGCAAAGAATTGCTCGCTGACAATTCTGTTCCAAGCACTGATCTGACTGCCGGGATAATGTTTTTTTTGTTTTCGATTATTGCACCTATATTTGTTTTAGGCATACAAACAAGAAATCGCTTTTCAGACGAATTATGGCATAGACCGTCATGGAAACTGAATCCCTTAAACTTTAAGCAACCTTTACAATTTTTTAACTTTGCTTCTTGGTGTTTTATGCTGACAGGATTTTTAATAATTATCGGGACTTTAATAAAATGTCATTCAAGCAATATAAATGGAATACTCTATTTCACAATTGGCTTTGGAATTTGGCTCGGAACAAAAGTCATTCCAGTTATTTTTAAAAGAAAGTTTGATGCTGAATACTATAACAATTATGTTAAACCGAATATTACTCAAAATTATTATATTAAAAAGAAACGTAGGTTCATAATAGCTACTATTATTGTCTCATTGATAATATTAGTAGTCGCCCTAATTTTTAAATATACTACGGCTAGTATGTTGAATACACCAGAATATGTCGTTGTAAAAACTCATATTATTTATAAAAGTGATGTAAAATATATATTGGGTAACATTAAGGATATTCATGTTGATGGTTATAGTTATAGTTCGTTTGGTTCTGCCCGTTATTATACATGGAATATATCGATAAAAGGAAGCAAAAATGACGGCACTCTATATGTGGATGAAGCAAGTGATAGTACAGGTATAACATTCAATAATGTTACATTAACGGTCAACAATAAAGATCACAAATTAGATATTAATAAAATTGATGCTAAAGAATTAAAAGTGATTTCTAAACAGAATATTAAGCAATAAAACTATATAAACGCCTCATTACCACGCTTCGCGTGGTAATGCAGACGAGACCGCTTCGCGGTCTGCTCCGCGGTCTTGCTCCTGAGCCGTCCCCTGCCCTGCCTGAAAACCTGCCCTCGACATCCTGTCCCCTCTGGATTCCCGATCTCCGTCGGGAATGACGGACGGGGAAACAGTAGAGGGCAGAAAGTAGAAGGTAGAAAGGGAAAAGCAAAAAATAGAAGACAGAATACAGAACTCAGAATACAGCAAAATGCGTAAAAACAGTAGCGATGGAAAGCAGATCGCGAAGGAGCCAAAAAGACACAACCCCCTTTGTCCCCCTTTTATAAGGGGGAGCCTTATAAAGCGACCTTGTCTCATTGCCACGCGAAGTTTGGTAACGAGAAATTATTATGCGGATACCGGATTCAAACTCAAAACGAGACCGTCATTCCGGTCGGAGAACCGGAATCCATTTTGACAGGATGTCACGGGAGTTGGGCTTTATATCGGAATGACGCATTCACTTATACGGGGCATTCCAAAGCTGTGTCGAGCGCGGCGCTCCAAGGCGCTGCGCGCGA
>Ga0172379_10011887_pt1 | contig 10281 bp, 6 predicted proteins | sample GrowelOW334metaG_FD_119756 | JGI IMG/M metagenome (GOLD analysis project Ga0172379, IMG submission 119756) | Groundwater microbial communities from an aquifer near a municipal landfill in Southern Ontario, Canada - Groundwater well OW334 metaG | ecosystem: Environmental > Aquatic > Deep...
CTCTATTCGCTATCGCTATCTGCCCTATGGGTAACCCCGAATCGCTTGCGGGAATGCGTGAATGGCCGTATACATCAAAACCATGCTCTTTTAACATCAAACCAGCCTTCCCGGAAAGATATTTGTTCTGAAAAACACCGCCGCTCATGACCACCTTTTTTATTCCGTACCTTTTCCTCAAGTCCATCGACACGGCCGATATTACACCGGCTACCGCATTATGGAATTTGGACGATACCAGGCTCTTAACCGCGCCCTTCGATATGTCTTTAACGATGCCTTTTATTATGCGCGATAAGTCTACTACGGTCATGCTGCCCTCGCGCCTGATATCAAGATCATACAGATCTTCGCATGACCTATCGGCGAGACGTTCAAGCTCTATCGGCAGCTCTGCCTCGAACGCCGCATTATTCTTTAACAGGATCATGCTGCCCACCGCGTCGAAGAGCCTCCCGGCGCTTGAACTGAGCGGCGAATTCAACTTCGTATCTACCATCCGTTTCAATATGGCCCATCTCTTTTTATCCATGCCTCTTATGAAGGGTATCTTTAATTTAATCATATCGGCGCCATACGCGCGATAGAGATAGCTCGCTGCCATACGCCACGGCTCTCTTACCACCATATCCATGCCCGGCATGGGAAGATAGTCGAGGTGGCCCGCCCTCCGGAAATTCCCGCCGCTGCCTATAAAGAATTCGCCGCCCCACATATTCCCGTCATCGCCGAGCCCTGTGCCGTCAAACGCTACCCCGACGACCTCCCCTTTGATCGAATTGTCTATCACGGCGGAGGCGATATGCGCTTCATGATGCTGCGCCCTGCACAGGAAAGAGCCTTTTATCTTTTGGCAGTGAGATTCAGCAAATCGCGTCGAATAGTACCCTGGGTGCTTATCACAGACGATGATCTTCGGATTAATTTTCAGCTTCTTCTCAAGCTTATGGATCGCGTTCTCGTACCTTGCCAGATTATCGATATCCGAAAGGTCCCCAAAACCTCCGACAAGGACCGCCCGAGAGCCTTTCGCAAGTGAAAAAGCCCCCTTGAGGTCGCCTCCGCAAGCCAAAACAGGCTCTTTTACCCTAAAAGGCAGTGTGATCGTATCCATAATTTATCATGATATTATAACAAATAAGATGGGGTTTTGATATGCAAAACGCCCCCTATCAGAAGAGGAATACAGCGGCAGTTACTACAGTAGAATAGTAGCCTTCAGGCCCTATTACGGCTGTCTGGGCAATATTTGACGTACGGACTATCTTATCGCTTAAATGGTAAATGGCCTTATTCTCATCCCACGATTTGTCTTCATCGAACTCTAATCCTAATGTAGACGCTAACATTTCTACCGCAAGGTCTTCGGCAAGGTCGCCGGCGACTTTTTCATTCTCACCGAACGCATGATGTTCACTCAGGTACCCGTACGCATGCGGATCGGCCGGTACTGCGCATCCTATGCTCGCCGCTATGAGGCGGTGTGATTCGTTGCTGCAGCATCTCGACATGACCGCGAAAGCTATCATGCCCGGATAGACCTCTTTCAAGCCTTCGTTCTTGGATATCACCTTACATTCGGGCGGAAGTATGCTGGAGACATGGACGAGGTTGCATTTCTCTATTCCGGCGTCGCGCAGAGCAAGCTCGAAACTCCTGAGCTCCGCCTTATGAGTCCCTACACCCTTTGTAAAGAACATCTTTTTCGGAACGAGCAGATTTTTACGCGGCATTAGCAGCATGATAATGTTCTCCTATTTCTTTGAGAATATATACCCTAAAAGGCGATAGATCAATTTCGCGGCCAGGAAGTCCGACGATATCTGCCCTTTTATGGGACAGAGTTCTACTACGTCAAAACCGACTATTTTTTTGTCCTTTGCTATCTCTTTCAGCAGATCGAGCATCTCATACCAGCCTATACCTCCCGGCTCCGGAGTCCCTACGGCAGGCACGAGCGAAGGATCGAACACGTCGAGGTCTATAGAGATGTATACATTCTCGGTAAGGCTGTTGGACACGGCGTCTTTCCAAAGAGGCATCTCAAGTATATCGTAGACATTGATCACCTTTACTTTTTCCGGGGGCTGGGACGCGACAAAATCCTTCTCTTCTTTACAAAGGCTCCTGGTGCCGATCTGCACGATCGGGCATATCTCGGATATCCTCCTCGCAACGCAACCATGGTTCAGTTTCGACCCCTTGAACTCGTCTCTCATGTCATAATGAGCGTCGAGATGCAGCACGGATAGGTTCGGATAAGTTTCCTTGAACGCTTTTACCACTCCCACACTTACAGAATGTTCTCCGCCAAGTACGATCGGGAATTTCCCGCTCTTTAATAGATCTGCCGTAGAACTGCTGACCTTGTCTACCATCGCCTCTGATGTAAGCTCTCCCACACCGGGTATATCCATAACGTGTATGCCGATCTTATAGGTCTCCTGGTTCAATTCCTCGTCAAAGACCTCCATATACTTCGAAGCGTCGATTATAGCCTGAGGGCCGTTCTTCGTACCCTGAATATATGTAGTGGTCCGCTCGTAAGGGACTTTCAATATGACGACCTTGGATTTCTTAAAACCCGGCAGTTCGTCTTCGATCCCGAACGTTTCTGCGGGGGATTGCAAACCTTCCTGAGACATATTATTCTTTTCTTCCATGAATATTTTACTCCGATCTTTACTTAAAACTTTCCCGACAGTTCCTTGGCGAAACCGAATATCTTTTCGGCCCTTGCCTCATCCAGCGTGCCCACGCCGCAGCTCGGGGTGATCATCGAAGAGATGTCCGATCTGTCTATCCCCTTACCGGCAAAAATGTCCAAATATCCGTTGAGCCTCTTCTTAAGCGAATCGGCCGTCTCGTTATCGGCAGCGTCGGAACTGGGGAGAACGCCCCAGGCGATCGAACCGCCGCGTTTCAGGAAAAGCGAGAGCTCGGCGCTGTATAACGAGAATTCCTTAGTAAAATTATACGCGTCGAAATTGAGTATGTCCATATCTCTTTTGAGCATGAGCGGCCAGTCCGTATTTCCGCAGCAGTGAACTCCTGCCAGGGCCCCTTCTGCCTTCACGGCGGCTATCACCTCATCGAGTTTCTCCATGGCGTCTTTCACATCTATATTGACGTAACTCGACCCTATAGATACCAGATACGGCTCATCGATAAAGATGATGACGTTCGGATTGATCGCCTTAAGACGGCGTATCTGCCAAGCGGCTTTCATGGAGAGTACCTTGACCAGTACCTCGAAGACATCTTTATTGTATATGATCGATACCTTGTTCTCGTCCGTAACGGATAGCGCGAAACTGATCGGGCCGGTTATGTGCCCTTTGACGAATTCGGCGCTCTTGCAGGATGACGGCGCCGAAGCGAGGAATTCGTAAAAACCTTCCGCGTGGTCTTCGGAGATCTTAAAAAAGTCTATATCCCTTTCGAGATATTTACCGTACACGGTTTCGATGTCCGATATAGCGCGGGAGCTGTCGATGTGGATCGTCTTATCTTTATCGTCGATCACGAGCCCGGGGAGGGATTCCGAATACTGGACGTACATACTCTCCAGGAAGGACCTTTTCGGCAGCTGCGGCCAAAACGGTATGCTTTCGAAGTTATTGAATATTACCCGGCAGGCCTGCTTCGGATCTTTGAATGGAACGCTTCCTATGCCTGTTGCCTGAAAATTGAATTTCAATTCCCCTCCCATTCGCTTAAACGTTTTATCCTTTTAAGCATATTGGGATGAGTGCTCAATAATTCCATGGCCTTATCGCCGAAATTCAGTTTAACGGTCTTCGTCTGCAGCGCCCGTAATTCATTGGCGTCGATAGCTCCGCTCCTGTCGAGATCCAGGCTCTTCAGGTCTTTGAGCTCATCGAGCGCCCTCGACGGGTCATTGGCAAAGAACGCCTTCATGCCTTCTACATCCTTGAGCGCTTCTTTCGGCATCCTGGCGGAACCGTAGACCAATTTATACAGCGCCGACGCAAGCTGCGCCGGGGGGTTGCCCAAGTCTATTGAGCCTTTATCCGCAAAATATTCTCTCACTCTCGAAGCGTAAAGCACGAGAAGATTGGTCAAAAAATAGAAAAGGAACGCGGCGAGGCCGATCAGCGCGGTATTCCCGGAATTGCGGTCGCGCCGGTTGCCGTAAAATAGGAACTGCCATGCTATACGGTACAAGATCATGGGTATGACCGAGAGAAGCGTCAGTGTGAGGACATCCCTATTCCTGATGTGGCTCATCTCATGGCCTAGTACCGCTTTCAATTCGCTTTCGCTCAAGAGGTTCAATATGCCTTCCGTCACACAGATACGTGAATCCTTCATGGTGCGGCCGAAAGCGAACGCGTTAGGTATGGCCATCTGGGCTATGCCTATTCTCGGTACGGGCAGATTAGCCTTCCCTGCCAGGTCCTTCACCATCCTGTGGAGTTCCGGCTTTTCGTCTTCCTTAAGATACCTGACGTGCATCGACCACTCGACGATCTTAGGCCCTATCATATATTGGATCAGCATCATCGCGATCGACAATCCCAGATAGAAATAAAAATTGCCTATGCCGAGAGAAGCGCTGACCATCGAGATGATGGCATAGACGATCGCAAAAAGAAGCGCCGTCAGTATGAACATTCTTACTCTTAAACCTAACATTTGATCATCTCCTTATCTCGGCTGTCTTGAATGGAATGCCGAGTATATGAAAGTCCTGAGCATGAACTCTTCGGACTGTTTCTGTTCTTTAAGGACGCCGTTGACATCTTCCATATCTATGATGCCTTTTTCACAAAGTATGACGCCTATCGCCTTCTGTACCTGTTTCTCTTCCCATATCTGTTTCTGTATCTTGAGCGCGTCATCTATATCGCCGGACGTTGCGAGCCCCTTATCTATAAGGATCTCTCCGAACAGTTTTTTCTTTTTTTTACTGAATAAACCCATTATCTACACCCCTTTAGAACTGCGTATCTATCTTAATTACCCATTCCTGGAACGCAGTTGTATTTTTACCCCAGACGGTCATACCATACTGGAATTCTATATTAAAAAGCTTATTGCCTTCCCTGAGCACGGAGTCTCCTCCGAATACTTCCCATACACCGCCTATACGCCATATACCGTAGCTCTCTTTGATGCTCCCGGTGCCGCCGTGAGATTTATAACCGTCTATCTCGCTCTTTATCAGGAACCCTTTAATAGGCCAGAACCCGCCTTCGACAAAATACGGTATATCATTGCACATGTGCCTCGTACGCCAGCGGTACCCTGTCTCGGCGCCGATATAACACGGAAGCTTAGGATAGAACGAGAATGGCAGCGGCACGTCGAATGTTTTACCTATCAGGATCCTCCATTCGAACGCGTCATCTCCCCTGCCTATGGAAGGCTGGTTAGTAAAAGCCGGGTCATCGCCATGATAGTTGCCGTATCCGGGATATATGAAGACCTTGCCCTGTGTGCTTACGACGAACGGGTTCTCTATGAACCGCCACCTGCCGCCGAGCTTCACGTTGGTGACGCCGTTATTTTTCCTCATGAACGGGCCCCAATTACCGGGCCTGCCGTATTCCTTATAGTGGGCTTCTTTATATTCAACGCTGCCCAAAGCGGTGAGCCAGTCGGTCACTCCGAATTCAAGCTTCGGCTCCATGACCATTTCCCAGCTCCTGGCGTTATTGCCAAGCGTAAGTTGCTGTTTTTTACCGTCGGATAGGAACTGTTCCTTCGCATAGTCGAATTTCGTATAGTATTCAGCCCATACCTTATGTTTTGGGACTGTCCAAGCACCTGCAAATGCGCTCTCGGCCCACAATAAAGCTATCAATGCTGCTATTAAAAGAATGCGGCTTAAAAAGCATTTCATTCGGCTCTTCCTCCTATTTGGATGCTAAAAGTATACAATATAGGCCGTCGGGTTGTCAAAGATATTCGACGGGAGGAATAAAAAAAGGACGGCAGATACCACATCTGCCGTCCTGCGCCAAGGCACGTCCCTTAGTGTCAAATCTTAGGGGGGGACGACCTTTAGTTTACAAGCTGTCCATCAAGCGTCTGGGACCCGGTCACTACATTTCCGTCTACATTGATACCGAGCGATGAAAGCTGCGATCTATTCGCGGTGATCTTCTGGTCCACGGATAGCCTGGCATCCAGTTCGCTTGAATTAATATTATATGACCCCATCAGCTCGAGCGAAGATACGAAGTTGCCGTCCGCGTCGTATTCATAAGTTGTGAGCAGTTCTCCCGCGACACTGAATTCTTTCACGAATCTGGCCTGGTCGGTGCCTTCAAAATACTCCTCGAACGTCTTATAGCTGCCGTCCAAATTCGTCTCCTTCAGGAGCTTGCCATAGGTCTTGCCGTTCCAGTCTTCGTCGGAATACTCATATGTTTTTCCGTCTGAGGTCTCTTTCTTGTACATCCTTCCGCTGGCGTAGTATGTAATTATTTCTGACGCCTCAAGAGAGTCTCCTTCATAGGCGATGATCGCGTAGGTGCCGTCCGAATAATCCTTCCTCGTCACTCTGGATAGGTTATCGTACCTGCTGTAATACGCAGTGCGGCCGTCGCGAAGCTGCTCTTTAAGGATCGTCCCGAATGCATCATAGTATTTCTTAGTGAACGTACCGTCCTCATAATAGAAGGCGGATGTCTCGAGTCCGGTATTGCCGAATACGTCGTTATAATAGGTGAAGGTCTCGTAGCTGTGGGCGCCGATATCCGAATAGTGGTCGATGCGCGACTTGTTCCATGTATCTCCGTAATAGGTATATACATCATAGGAGGAGTCGGAACGGTCGATCCTCGTATTGCGGCCTTTTGAATCGTAGGAATACGTCTCCACGACCCCGTCCGGACGCGTCACGCTGGCAAGCTGGGATTTTGAATTATAGTTGTATATAGTAGTTGAACCGTCACGCTCCACGTGCTTGCGCATCTTCACCATCCAGTAATTGGAGCCGGTATAGTATTCGTACTCGTCGTAAGACTCTGTGCCGTCTTCGTAGTGGTTCAATACCTTCTTGGTCCTCCACTCCGAATAATATTCATATGTGGTATAAGCGCCCGTAGACTTATCGATCCTGATAGTCCTGCCGGATGCATCATACTGATATACGGCGTAAGTACCGTCGGGGTAGGTGATCTTATCGAGCCTCCCGCTCGTGCCATATTCATATTTTGTAACGGCGCCATTCCTGTCGGTATACGTGGCGGTCTTCGTCCTGTACGTGTCAGGATAATAGGTGTATTCGCCCATGTAGAACGTTCCGTCGGCATGGTAATACTTATAGGAGAGCGTCCTTTCGGTGTCGCCGTCATAGGTATATATACTGTAAGAACCATCTGTGGAGTTTATCCTCACAAGCCTGTTGAGAATATCATAGAGGTATGTGGTCACGGAATCGTCCCAGTCGGTGATCTTGTTTATCCTGCCGTCGCTGTAATATTCGTATGTCGCCCTTCTGCCCTCTTCGTCGATATATACGTTCGTCTTGATATTCTCCGAATTACCATAATACGTATAGACCTCGGTATACCCGAACGCATAATCGATCCTCGTGATCCTGTCCAGAGAGTCATATTCGTAATATGTGTCATATCCGTAAGAAGTGCTGGACTTGATGATCTTCCCGCTTACGGGATCGTACTCGTTCTTGTAATAATAAGTACCGTCCTGATAGTTGTAAGTTTGGGATTTAAGTTTATCCGAATCCCCGAAATATTCATATTCCTGCGTATAGTAGGCAGTTCCTTTGTAGTAATAAGTCGTCTTCAACAGCTTGTCGGTATCACCGGCATATTCATACTGCATATAAGAATCGCTCGAGTAGGTGACCCTTTCCAGCCTGTTCGATCCGTCGTATGCATACGTCACCGTATACCCGTAATAAGAGGTGTACTTGGTTATCTTGCCCAGCGCGTTATATTCGGTCGTAGAGATCCTGCCCTGTGAATCTATGTAACGCATTATCTTGACCGTGGAAGTCCCTTCCCAGTATTCATATTCTTCGTGATAACCGTAAGAATAGTTCTTCCTGACGAGCCGCGATTGCGCATCATATTCATAAGTCGTCTCATATTTACCGGAATACCATCCGTATGTTATCGTCGACTTTGTCAGCAACCCGGCTTCGTTATACTCTTCGACCGTCTTAGTGCCCCATCTGTTCAAGATCGTCTTCGTCTTAATATTCTCAGTAGCGTCCCAGTATGTGTACTCTTCGGAAGAACCATCGGAAACGTCCTTTTTGATAAGGCGGCCTGACTCGTCATACTGATAGTCCGTTACAAGATCGTTCCAGTTGATGACTTTAAGCAGTTTGCCGGCCGATAGATACGTCTCTATAGTCGTCCTGCCGTCCCTATCTACATAAGTATGCGTCTGGACATCGTGAGTATCGCCAAAGTATGTGTACGAATCGTACGCACCGTCGTAATGCGTCCTATTGGTCACTCTAGCGGTACCATCGGGCAGCAACTCTATCGTCTCTCCATATAACTCTATATATGAGACAGTAAATGAGCCGTCGGGATCATAAAAATAGGCCATCGTCTGCTGAAGCGAATCATTGATGACCCTCTTTTTAATATAGTTCATGTTGGACGCGTCACCGGTATATTCATAATATATGGTCTCGTCCGGGGAATTGTATTGTTTGACCAGCCTGCCGTACACGTCGTATTCATATACTATCCCGGATAGATCGGTAATCTTTTCTATCTTTCCGTTCTCTGCGTATTCTGTTATAACGGTATTGTTCCCTTCCGCGGAGATGCTCGTCACAGCTTTTTTAGTAAGTTTTCCCGTGATCGGATCATAACCGAATGTCGTCTCCGAAACGCCCTCGACCTTGAAATATCTTATCCTGCCCTGTACATCGTACCTGGCTTCTGTTGTCTCACCGTCACCGTAAGTCTTCTTATAGATGAGTGATCCATCTTCACGGTACTCGCACCGGAATAATATCTCGCTCGGGTTAGACGCCCTTCTGCCTACCACCTTATATATATTGGCGGTCGATCCATAATAGATCGTTACCGTTTCGATATCATTGTTTACTACTTCTCTTACAAGGCGCGAAAGCGCGTCGTATTCATAAAGCACCGTGCTGCCTGTGCTAGTGTTCGTATAGGTCTTCGACTTCACTATCGGCGTAAGATCGTAATATACATAATCGATGGTGAATACACCGGGAACGTTCTCCTGCGAAAGCCTGCCATTGACGTCATTCGTCTGAGTGTACCCGACAGGGTTCAGTGTCCCGACATGCGTCCACGAGGAATAATCTTTGGGATCGGCAGTAAAAGTGAATACCTCTATCTTTAATAGTACCGTCTTCGAGTCGTCGGCATAGATGCTGCGGAATATCTTATTTTCGGATATGTCCACATTGTCCTCGAAGTAAGCGCCGTCAGGGTATTTCTCCGATACCATCCTGCCGGTCTCGTCATACATATATTCGAACCCGTCAGGAGTCAATGCCCTCTTCAGCTGGCCGAACTCATAGTATTCATATTCGCTGCCGTCGGCAAGCATACGCGACTTCAGGCTGCCGCTGCTGTAATATTCTGTGGTTTCAAAGAGTTTTCCGAACTTGTCAAACTCCTCTTTCTTGCCGAATACGGTCGAGCCTTCATAGTAGTTGCTATAAACAACCTTTGAACCGTCGGCCTTTATCTCCTCTTCGAGCCTGCCGTATCCCTGACCGTTAAAATCTTCATCTGCATATTTGTAAGATGCCGTATTGGGGTATACCGCCCAATTGAGCCGCCCAGTCGTGTAATATTCAAATACGTAACCGTTCGACTGGGTCTTTTTCTTCAATACACCATTTTGATAATATTCGCTCGTCAGTAACAATATTCCCATCGGGCTATATTCTTTAACGAGACTTGCCTGATCGGTGCCGGCGAAGTACTCTTCGAACGTCTTATAGCTGCCGTCGGATCTTGTTTCCTTCAAGAGCTTTCCGTAAGTGTTGCCATTCCAGTCTTCGTCTGAGTATTCGTAAGTCGTGCCGAGTTCGAGCTTCGTGTGCATGCGGCCTGAATCGTAATAGGTGTAGGTGATATCGCCTTCGGTCTTCCCTACGAGCGTGCCTGAAGCGTTATATTCGAGGGTCGACAATAGGACGCCGAGATTCGAATATTCCTTTATGAACCTTGCCTGGTTGGTACCGGCGAAGTACTCTTCGAACGTCTTATAGCTGCCGTCGGATCTTGTTTCCTTCAAGAGCTTTCCGTAAGTGTTGCCATTCCAGTCTTCGTCTGA
>Ga0172379_10011888_pt1 | contig 10281 bp, 10 predicted proteins | sample GrowelOW334metaG_FD_119756 | JGI IMG/M metagenome (GOLD analysis project Ga0172379, IMG submission 119756) | Groundwater microbial communities from an aquifer near a municipal landfill in Southern Ontario, Canada - Groundwater well OW334 metaG | ecosystem: Environmental > Aquatic > Deep...
AAGCCAGGTGACTTCTGCGTCGTTCCGGCTGCCTGCAAAAGGACCACGCTAAGTCCCATGGGCAAAACAGTTTTTCTCCACGCGACCGGGAAATAAGCGCGAGCGGTTCGTAGTCGTTGGCACGCGCCTGTAACAGCCCGGGCTTCACCGGCGTCAATCCTCCAAAGACATGAACCGTTCGCTCGTTCCCACCACCCTCGCATTGCTGCTGGCCGCCGGTTTCGCCTCCGCGCAGGACAAAGCCGCGCCGAGGACGCCACCGAGACTCCCGCCCGGGCAACTCCAGCGCATTCCCGACGGCGTGAAGGTCACGCGCGAGCTGCCTTACGCGCCCGGCGGCCACGAGCGGCACAAGCTCGACATCTACACGCCGGAGAGCGCTTCCGCCGGCGCGAAACTCCCGCTGGTCGTCTGGGTCCACGGCGGCGGGTGGCAGAACGGCAGCAAGAACGCCTGCCCCGCGCTCTGGCTCGTGCCGCGCGGCTACGTGGTCGCGAGCATCAACTACCGCCTCAGTTCGCACGCGACCTACCCGGCGCAAATCGAGGACTGCAAGGCCGCCATCCGCTGGCTGCGCGCAAATGCAGCCAGTTACGGCATTGATGGCGAACGCATCGGCGCGTGGGGTTCCTCGGCGGGCGGTCATCTCGTCGCGCTTCTGGGCGTGACGGGTGATGTGAAGGATTTTGACAAGGGTGAAAACCTCCAAGTCTCCAGTGCCGTGCAGGCGGTCTGCGACTTTTTCGGCCCCACGGACTTTCTCCAGATGACCAGGTTCCCCGGTGCGATTCCGCACGACTCGCCCAACTCGCCGGAGTCGAAGCTCATCGGCGGCGCGATTCAGGAGAACAAGGACAAGGTTGCGCGCGCAAACCCGCTCACATTCGTCAGCCGGGCCGACGCGCCGTTCCTCATCCTGCACGGCGACAAAGATCCAGTTGTGCCGATTCACCAGAGCGAGCTGCTTGAAGCCGCGCTCAAGCAAGCCGGGGTCGAGGCGACGCTCGTGAAGCTGGAAGGCGCGGGTCATGGGGGGCCGCCCTTCAACCTTCCGGAACAGCAGCAGCGCGTCGCGGCCTTCTTCGACAAGCATCTCAAGCGCGCAGCGAAGTGATAATGTTCAGACCCACGGAGCAAATTTATGAACTGCCGAACCATCCCCGCCCTGGCTCTCGCCGTTTTGTTTGCACTGGCGGCGAGCGCCCAGGACAAGCCGAAAGCCAGGAACAGCGGGAAGTCGAAAGGCAAAGATGCTAAGGTGGCGGACGCCCCGCTGCCCGAGGGGGTGAAGGAGTTCACTTACAAGCAGACGCCGCAGGGTGGGCTGAAACTCTTCGTCCACTACCCGCCGGACTGGAAGGCGACGGACCAGCGGCCCGCCATCGTGTTCTTTTTCGGCGGGGGCTGGAAGAACGGCACTCCGACGCAGTTCTTGAATCAGGCCACCTACCTTGCAAGCCGTGGCATGGTCGCGGCCCGCGCCGATTACCGCGTTTCGTCGCGGCACCAGATCACGCCAGAAAAATGCGTGGAAGACGCGAAGAGCGCGGCGCGCTGGCTGCGCGCGCACGCGGCGGAGCAGGGGATTGATCCTCAGCGGATCGTGTCCTCGGGCGGCTCGGCGGGCGGACATCTTGCCGCCTGCACCGGCATGACGGATGCCTACGAAGCGAAGGACGAGGAACTGAAAATCTCCTCACGGCCCAACGCGATGGTCCTGTTCAATCCGGCGCTGGACCTGGGCGCGCTGGAAGTTGGCGAGAAGTGGCCGGAGGGGGCGGTCAGGGGGAAGGAAATCGTGCCGCAGATTGATCCCGCGAGATTCATCAGACAGGGCGTGGTGCCGACGATCATCTTCTTCGGCACGGGCGACAGGATGCTGGATCACGCCCGAAGCTTCGCGGACAAATCGAAGGCGCTGGGCAACCGCTGCGAGGTCTTCACCGCCGCCGGCCAGCCGCACGGCTTCTTCAACCGCCCGCCATGGCAGGAGGTCACGCTGCGTGAGACGGACGTGTTCCTGAGTTCCCTCGGCTATCTCAAGGGCGAGCCGACGTTGAAGATTCCCGGCGAAAGCAGGGCGGAGCTGAAGCGGGAGAAGTAATCAGTGCGAGTGCGCCTTGCCGGTGCCGCACATTCCGCAGGAACTCGGGACGCCGGAGCAGGACGGCGCTTCACCGCCCGCAGTCGTCGCGGCAAAGGTGGAGAATTTCTTGGACAGCTTCTTCGAACCGCAGTGCGGGCAGGGCGTGCCCTCCCACCGGCTGGAGCGCACAAGCACTTCGCTGTCCTTTTCACACTCGCTGCAATGAAACTCGTAGATTGGCATGGCCGGAGAATAGCGCGCGTGCCGGAAAACTCAATTACCAGTGTGATCGGCGGCGACGTTCAGAAGAACGGGTTGCTCGCGCGCTCCTGCGCCACCGTTGTCAGCGGACCGTGCCCGGGGCAGATCAGCGTGGCCGGCGGAAGCGAAAGGATTTGCTCGCGCACCTTGGCCTTGGCCAGGTCGCCGTGTTCCTTCGCGCCGCCCATTGAGCCGGCGAAGATGGCGTCGCCGGCGACCGCAACGTGCGCCGCGTCATCCGGCCAGTTGCCGATGAGGTAGGTCACGCCGTCCTCGGCGTGGCCGGGTGTCTCGCGGTTGGTCACTCGCAGGCTGCCGACCTGCACGCAGTCGTTGCGGCGGTTGCGGTGCTGGGGCGGCGCGCCCTTCGTATCGGTGTGAATGCGAATCGTCGGGAAGCGCTCGCGAATCGCAGGGAGGCCTTCGATGTGGTCGTGGTGGGAGTGCGTAATGAAGAGATGCCGCAGGTCGAGACTCTCGGCATCCACCACTTTGAAGACGGCCTCCGCCTCGAAGCCGGTGTCGAACAGCGCGGCCTCGCGCGTGACCTCGTCCCAGACCAGATAGCAATGCACGGTGTTGCCGCCGCGTGTGGTGGTGATCTGGCGCAGCTCGCGCCAGGTGCCGATGTCCACGGGGGCGGGAAGCCAGTCATTTGCCAGGGCCTCAAGCTTCGGGCCGCTCAAGCCGACGATCGCGGCGAGTGCGTGAAAATCGGGCTTGCGGGGGCTCTGACCGGAGGCTTCAAGAGCGGCAAGTTCTTCGAGGCTGAGTCCGGCGGCCTTGGCCGCAGCCTCTGCGGCAGCACCCGTCATCGCGCGGGCCTTGCGAATCACATCTCCGACGTGGTCTTCCAAGTTCATGTGAGCGGAGTTTAAGCACGCTCGCGATGGTGTCCAGCAACCACGTAGCCGCAAGCTTCAGCTTGCGCCTGGAAATTAACCAGATCGCAACCTGAAGGTCGCGACTACGACCCGGCCAGCAGCCGTTCGACACGCTCCACGTCAGCGGGCACGTCCACGCCGATGCTGTCGTAGTTCACGCGCACGACGGTGATTGAGATGCCGTTCTCTAGTGCCCGGAGCTGTTCCAGCCGCTCGGCTTGCTCCAGCGGCGACTGCGGGAACTTCACCAGCCACAGCAGCACGTCGCGCCGGTAGCCGTAGATGCCGAGGTGCTTGAGGAAGGGGAAGGCGGCGATTTGGGCGGCGACCGGCTGCGAGGCGTGGTCGCGGAGGAAGGGGATCGTCCGTCGCGAGAAGTAAAGCGCACGGCCCGCGACGTCGGTGACGACCTTCACGACGTTCGGGTTGTCATATTCCTCGATGTTGGTGATGGATGTGGCGGCGGTGGACATTTCGGCGTTCCGCAGGGCCGCGGCCACGGCGTCAATCACCGCCGGGTCGATCAGGGGTTCATCGCCCTGAATGTTCACCACGGCATCGCAGGCACAGCGCGAGGCGACCTCGGCGATGCGGTCGGAGCCGCTCGGGTGGTCGGCCCGGGTCATCTCCACGCGGCAAAACTTCCGTGCGACTTCCGCAATGCGTTCGTCATCCGTGGCCACGATCACTTCGCGCAGTGACTTCGCGAGCTGGCAGCGCTCGATGACGCGCTGAATGAGTGATTTGCCGGCGATGGGATGAAGGGGCTTGCCGGGAAAGCGGGTGGAGGCGAAGCGGGCTGGAATGACTCCGAGAATTTTCATCGGCGGCTCTTTAGGCGAATGCCCCTGCGATTGCACGCCGGAAATCGGCGCTCATCTGGTCGCGCCCTCGATAAACGGTTTGCCGCCCTGGAACAAAGCCAAGCGGCCGCGGATTTCCGCTGCCACGGCGGCGTTCGTTCCGGCGGCGGCAAGGGCTTGTTGTGCGTGCTCAACCGCACGTTCAAATGAGCCGTTTGCCGCGTGGGCAACGGCGAGAAGGTCCAGCGCCTGGGCGCTCTTCGGGCCGGCCAGTTTTGCGCAGCGGACGGCGAGTTCGAGCGCAGCCTCCGGGTGACGGACGGCGGGACTGGGGTGAGTCGCATAAGTCCACGCGAGCTGGTGCAATGCCGGCTGGAAGTCCGCCTTCAACCGCACGGCCTCCTGCCAGTGCTGGACCGCCGACTTCCAGTCGCCACGCGCCGAGGCGAAAGAACCCGCATTGAAGCGGCCCTCGGGTGAGGCCGGATCGTGGCGCAGCAACTCATCGTTGTGAGCGAGCGCCGCGCTGACTTTTCCGAATCCGATGTAGAGGGAGACGAGTTGCAGCCGGGCCCGGGTGAAGGATGGCTGATGCCGCACCACCACCTCGAACTGTGCGATGGCCTCGGCGGGTTTGCCGATGTCCGTGAGAGTGATCCCGTAGTTGAATCGCGCCTCCAGATTATCCGGACTGAGGCGCAGGCATTCCTCATGGTGCTTCAGGGCTTCAGCCGTGCGCCCGGTGTCCGAAAGCAGGTTGGCCAGGTTGTTGTGCGCATTCGCGTGCTTGGGACGCCAGCGCAGAGTCTCCCGGTAATGGTGTTCGGAGGCCTTGCTTTCGCCTGTTTCACCCAGTGCCACGGCAAGGTTGTAATGAGTCTCCGAACTATCCTGGCGGACCTCCAGGGCTTGTTTGTAGAGCGCAATTGCGCGCGGGCGGTCCCCCAGTCGCAGAAGACTGTTCCCAAGGTTTGTCAGCGCAGTGAAATTGCCGCTGGTCACCTGAACGGCGCGTTCAAAAATGGTGACCCCGTTGCGCCAGTGCCAGAGTTCCTCGCGCGTGCTGATCAGGCACATCAACAGCACCGCGCCCGCCGCAGCTGTCAGCCAGTGCTGGGGGATTCGGCGTGCCCGGCGGATCGAATCCATCCCCCACACAACGGCAATGAAGAGTCCAACCAGCGGAACGTAGGTGTATCGGTTTGCAATGGACTGGTCACCAACCTGAATCAGGCCAATGACAGGAACCAGTGTGCCGAGGAACCAAAACCAACCGACGGCCAGGCTGGGTTCGTGAGCTGCCCTTGAAACGCAAAACCAGGTCAGCACCATCAGCAACGAGAGGGCACCCGCAACCTGCCACGCCGGCCATTCGTGCGGCATGGGATACATGATGGCCAGATTCGTCGGCCAGAAGGTCAATCCGACATATCGTGCGTAAGCAACAGGCGCGTTAACCAGGCGCGCAGCCAGGGGATGGATGTTTTCAGGGATCACCGCGCCGACCTGGTGTTGCGCAATGGCCGTGGCGGCGGCGATGGCGGCGATCATCGCAAAGAATGGGATTTTTTCCCGAACCAGCGGCCGCATGGAACTGAAGAACCGGGACACCGGCTCCCCCTGCCTGAAATGAACCCGTCTCAGTGGCCAGACATCCAGCAGCAGAAGCTGAAAAGGGAATGTCAAAATCATCGGCTTGGACATCAGCCCCATGGCGAGACACAGGGTGACTCCGGCGAAACGGCGGCGGCTTGGAGCCTCCACATAGCCTGCATAACACCAGAGGCCGAGAAACCAGAAGAACGCGCAAAGCACGTCCTTTCGTTCGGCGACCCATGCAACGGACTCGACGTGCAGCGGATGCCAGGCAAACAGCGCCGCCGTGAGGAAGGCAGGCCAGAGCTGTTTCGCAAGCCGCTCCAACGCGAGGAACAACAGGGCGGCGTTCGCGGCGTGGATGATGACGTTTGTCATGTGGTGCCCGCCTGCGTTCATCCCGAAAAGCTCCACGTCGAGCATGTGTGAGAGCCAGCTCAGGGGGCGCCAGTAGTCGATGTCCGCGGAAAAGAATGCCCACTTCAGGCCCGGCCAGGTGAAACCCTGCTTGACGAAAACATTCCCGAAAACAAACGAGCCGTCATCGAAGTTTATGAATGCAAAGTCCCGCGCCGGCGCAAACAAAACCAGCGTGCCGAGTGCCAGCACCACGGCCAACGCACCCCGGTGCCAGCTCCGGGACGCACCGGTGATCGCGCAGGGATCGGAGGAGTTCGATGACATCGTGGTTGAGGCCCGCCTTCGGCCGCTGACCTAGCGTTTGGGGACGGCTGCCTCGTTGGTCATCATTGCCGTCGGCCGGCTGGCCGGGGCCGGTGTGGAAGGGGGCTGTCCCACGCCGAAAAAAGCCAGCCCGGCGCGCGCCAGGATCGGCGTCAGTTTGGCGACGAGTTCTTTCGCATCCTTCATGTCCTGCACGATTTCGTTTCGGATGCCGAGGTCGAATTCACGCGGGGTGCCGGAGAGGCGGAGATCGGTCCAGGTGCCCCTGCCCAGGGTCAGATTCAACTGGTCCAGCCCGGCGAATTCCATCGACGCGTTGGTTTGGGTGACGGGCTTGTCACGGCGGATGGCTTCCACCGTTGTCCGGACGCCGTCGAGGTTGGAGCGTCCGTCCTTGGCCACGACGATGTTCAACTCGGCGAGGTTGAAACGCAGCACGTTCAAATGCAGCTTCCGCTCCCTGGCGAGAGCGGTGTCGTATTCGACATGCAGCTCGGCGATGTTCACGAGCGGACCGCCGCCAAACTCGGCGGGGTTGTAGAGGACAAGCTTTTCAACGTGGGCCCGCCCGCTCCATGGACGCAGCTCAAGTTTTTCAAGGTGTGCATCGAGGCCGGTTTGCTTTCGGATTTTGCCCTCTGCGATGGCGGTGACGATGGTGTCGAAGCTCAGGGCCAGGATGGCCAGCAGCACCAGCAGCAGCAGGAAGAGCCGGAACATCCACCTGATGAGAAACTTCATGGCGTGTTCCGGATGTCGTGCTTTCCGGCGGCTGTTGAATGAACGCGGGCTGTCTCGCAAGCCGTGCAGCAGGCGGCGCGATGCGCAAGGCTTGCGGCCTGCCGCCCGGGCGTCACGCCACCGTCCATGTCACAGGGAAATGTCATCGGGCCGAACGTCCAGACACTCATCCTGATCCTCCCAGATAACCGCCGGGTAAAACTCCAGCAGCGCGGGCGCGAGCTTGTTGCCGGCCGCGGCGAGCAGCTGTTCAGCTTCGGATGCGGCGTCTTCAAGGGCGCGCTCGTAGTTGGCGGAGCGCTTTTGCTGCCGGTCGTCCCAGTGGGCCACCTGATGGATGGGGGCGTATTTTTCCGCCCAGTTGCGGAACATCTTCTGCAAGTCCACCGGGATGTCCGCGAAGGCGACGGCCGTCCCGTTGCAGTGCTGGCAGAGCAGTCCCTGTTCAGTCACGTCGCGCGTGATGAGCGGAAGGAGCGGCGCGCGGCAACAGGGGGCCTCGGCGTAATCGCGCGGGGCGGTGGCCAGGCGTTTGTGCCATATCTGCCGGTCATGCGCCGCCTGCGCACCCAGGCGGTAGGCGCCGACGAGAGGGTGCGAACTGCGCCAGACACGGCCTTGCAGCTGGCCCAGCGTCTGCGCCAGCCACCGGGCCAGTGTCAGGTCGTCAAAACCTTCGAAAACTTCACCGTATTCGCGCCACAGTTTGTCCTGCGGTGCTTCCGAATGCTCGCTCATTGGGGGGCACTCTGGAGTGACGGACGGCAGGTGACAAGTGGCAAGGAAGTCCGCACCGGGCACCGGCTAGCCCGCACGTTCGAGCCGCTCTTCGGTCTTCAAAACAGCCAGCAGCTCGGCGACGGTTTGGGTCTGACCCGGCAGCACCATCGTTGGCGCCAGCTCGCTCAAAGGCTGAAGCACGAACCGCCGCAGGTGCGCACGCGGGTGCGGCAGGACGAGGGTTGATGTTCTGCGCACTTCGTCGCCCCACGCGATGATGTCCAGATCCAGCGGACGCGCCTCGTTCAACAGTTGTTTCGGCCTGCGTCCAAACTCCCTTTCCAAGGCCTGCAATTCGATCAGCAGCGTCTCAGGCGTGAGGCGGGGCAGGGGATCAAGGGCGACGACGGCGTTGAGGAATCCGGGTGAGCCAGGCGGGCAGTCCACTGGAGTGGTGCGCCAGAGCGAGGAGCGGCGCAGCGGGGACGTGGAAAAGCCTTTGAGGCGATCCAGCGCCTCGATGACCGTCTGGCGTGAGTCGCCCAGATTGGAACCCAGGGCGATGATGACCCGCTGTTTCATCGGCAAAGGCTGTTTCATCCGGGTGTCTCCGGCAAGAGCGGACGAAGCCCACGTCAGACAGTGCGACTCATCAGGGGCAGAACGGGAGGAAACGTTCCTGCCTCCATCCTGTTACAGTTGCCGTTCAGGTTGCTGGACGGCCCAGCACCACTTCCACGCCTTCGCGGGCCGCATCGACTTCCAGACCGCCGCCGTGGATGGCGACGAGTTCGCGCGCCCATTCAGCCATGCTGTCCACCTTCGCGTCGTCATGATCCGGGTCATGGTGGAAGAGGAAGAGCTTCCTGACCTTTGCGGTGACGGCAAGGGCGACGGCGTCATCCACACAGGTGTGGCCCCAGCCGATGTGAGCCCTGTATTCGGTTGCGTCGTATTGCGAGTCCATGATGACGACATCGCAGTCGCGTATGAACTCGATGAGTTTCTCGTCCTGCTTTTGGGCGAAGGCCAGCACCTCGGAGGAATGCGGGCTGTTCGTGGCGGGGGCCATGCGCAGGCGGGAGTGCGGCTCGTTGTCAGGCAGGAAGGCCATGGAGCCGCCGCTGGTTTCGAGGCGGTAGCCGACGCAGATGCCCGGATGGTTCATGAAGGCGGCGCGGACCTTCACCTTGCCAATGTTGAAATCCATGCTCCTGAGCTCCTCGACTTGAAGGTAGCCGGGCATCTGCTGCATGGAGACGGGGAAGAAGGGGCTTTCCATCTGGCTGCTGAGGACGCTCTGCAAGCCGGCGCGCGCACCCTCATAGCCCATGATGCGGATGTGGTTGTTCGGATTGTAGGCGGGGGAGAAAAAGGGAAAGCCCTGGATGTGGTCCCAGTGCGTGTGCGAGATCAGGATGGAGATCTCGATGGGCTGGGACTTGAACTCGTCGGCAAGCTTGCGTCCCAGGTTTCGGATGCCAGTCCCGGCGTCCAGCACGATAAGCTCTCCATCCGCGCGCACCTCGACGCAGGCGGTGTTGCCCCCGTATTTCAACGTCGAGTCGCCGGGCGTGGCAATGGATCCGCGCACACCCCAGAAGCGAACGCTCGGCGGGGTGCCGACGATTCTCCGGAAATATCCCGTGTCCGGCGGTGTGGGGCCTTTGTTGAGCCCGGGGGGCTTTCGGATGAAGGTGGTGCCGCCGTCCAGATCGAGGATGTGCAGGAGTTCGGCGGGCTTGATGGGTTTGAGCAGGAAGTCATCTGCTCCGGCATCAACGGAGTTGGTCTGATCCGCAGCGTAGTTGCTGCCGGAGGTGACGAGGATGCGCGGCTGGGGAATGAAGGTCTGGTTCGAGCGGATGGCGCGGCAGACCTGGTAGCCGTTGAACCGTGGCATCAACAGGTCGCAGACGATGGCATCAGGCCGGTGCTCAACGGCCAGTTCGACTCCCTTTTCGCCGTCGGTTGCCTCCAGCACGCGCCAGCCGGCGTCGCGCAACGTGCGTGAGAGGATCGCCAGCACGATGGGGTCGTCGTCGATGACCAGGGCAGTTTTCACGCAACGTTGACCATTCGATGCTTTTAGAACACCAGTAAACTCACGCGATGGCAAGAGTAAGCCGGGCCCGGCCATGACTGCGGAAACTGTTTGCGAGTTGATGCAGGATCGAATCTGGGAGACGCACCGGTCAAAACATTTTCATCGTCTCCAGCACGGCGCGGATGCGGGGGACTTCGTGAGTGCGGAAGAGGTCGGTCCTGCCCAGCGCGGCGAGCACGGCAAAGAAGGGTTCGGCGCTGCGCACTTCCTCTCCAAAATATTCGAAGGCGTGCGGAAGCGCGTGGCAGGTTGGGAAGCCCAGGGTGCGCAGCCGGAAGGTGTTGAGGAAGGTTGTCATCTGGTGCCGCACGCGCACGGCGCTGTCCTGCAGGTTGCGGTAGTAGAAGCCCAGTCCGGGATCGATGAGAATCTTCTCAACGCCGCAGCGGGTCGCAGCTT
>Ga0172379_10011889_pt1 | contig 10279 bp, 24 predicted proteins | sample GrowelOW334metaG_FD_119756 | JGI IMG/M metagenome (GOLD analysis project Ga0172379, IMG submission 119756) | Groundwater microbial communities from an aquifer near a municipal landfill in Southern Ontario, Canada - Groundwater well OW334 metaG | ecosystem: Environmental > Aquatic > Deep...
ATCAACATTTATTTAACGGAGATAGAAATGAACAAAGATGATGAAGAAGTTTTGGATAAGAGGGGACACGATTTGCTCCCGGATTCTATGAGAGGTCAAAACGAACCGCGAGTTAGCCCGCATGATTTAGAATATGCCCCGTTCTCCCGACATGGTACAAACGGATCAACTTTTAACTGCATAAAATGCGATAAATCTTTTGAGGAAAAAACCGGTTGGGGAGAATGGAGAGAGTTACACGCTGGAGAAATGCCAGAGCTTGGAGAATGTGCGGGCTAACGGGTGGTATTATCATAAAAAGATGTATCAACAATAGCAATTCAGTTTGAATTGCGAGTTATAAATTTTTTGGCGAAAGGAAATGGATATGTATATAATCGAATTTGAAGAAGGGGTATATGCCACAAAGGGAGTGGGAGATCCAGCGCGTACATTAAAAATAGAAAACGCAGTTAGGTATAGTGATAAAACTTTTGCGAAAAAAGAGCTAACGAAAACAATTAAAAGGGTTGCTAAATTTAGAACGTTTACCAACCCACAAGTAAGATGGGTTGATGAGGTCAGCCCAACGTAAAAGCGCAAAGCAACAGCATGAAGGGATATTACAGAATGGAGGCAAGTTACATGGAACGATTGTGGGGTTGACCATATTTATAATAGTAGAATCACTAAATATGAATTTAGTGTTTATGCGGAAACGTAAAATTAAAAATTAGGAGATGAAATGGACTTTTTGAAATCTTTTGACCCCACCGAGAACAAACTTTTGTTTCACGAATTAAACAATCCGTTTAATCCATCTTGCATAAGGAGTGTCTCGTTTTGGATTTATAAAAGTATGTTTGATAATACGTTCACTTTCAGCGCTTCAATAAAGTTTAAAAACATGAATACTGAAGGAGAACAGAAAATCGAAGCATCTGATTTCCCCGGACTATATAAAAAAGTACAACAATTTATTGAACAATTAAATTAGGAGTTGAAATGGAATTTAAGAAAGGTGGTCGACTTGGAACGCAAGTTAAACCGCAAGGCGAACTTCTTCCTTGCCCGTTTTGTGGTGGTGAAGCACAAATAATTGATTCAAAGATATTAAATGTTTCTAACGAACAACTATTTGAAATTGGTTGCATTAATGACCCAGACTGCCCTTGTTGGCAAGATACAGAGCTTGGAAGTTTAATGGACTCTGGCTTCGCTAACATAGAAATGGCTATAGCCAATTGGAATAAACGGGCAAGCGACCTAAGTAATGAGGTCGGATTTGATGCACGTGTTATGCCGAAGCCGAGAGGGTATTACGGTATAGGCATTGAAAACACTAAAACAGAAATGAACATAGGAACGTTGTGGCGGAGTGCAAAAATATTTAATGCTTCTTTCATCTACACAATCGGTAAACGGTATAAGAAGCAAGCGAGCGACACATTGAAGGCTTATAGGCATATACCATATTATCAATATGACAACTTCGAGCAATTCTATAAAATGATGCCGTATGATTGTATGTTAATAGCAATTGAACTTGATGAACGTGCAAACCAAATAAATAGTTTTATACATCCAGAGCGAGCGATCTATTTATTGGGTGCAGAAGATAATGGATTATCAAGAGAGGCGTTGGCTAAATGTCAAGCCATAGTACAATTACCCGGTGAACATTGCTTAAACGTAGCCGTAGCGGGCAGCATAGTAATGTATGATAGATTTACCAAGCTATCTCGGCTTTCGGCATAACATATTTGCAACTGTGCCGATTGCGTAAATAACTAAATAATAATTTTTTTATAGGAGAAATTAAAAATGGAAGAAGAAAAACAATGAAAAATGAAATCAAAATTAACGTGTGGCTTGCAAGAAATAAAACTGTACTTCTACAAAACACAAGAGTCCATTACGGAAAACCTGAATTGAATGATGGAATATTCCGGTTAGATACGCCAGGAAAACGAAAAATAGCATGGAATAGCAATGAGTTCAAGGCAGTAGAAAACTTTATTTTGCCTGGAGAATGTATAGAGGTTGAAATAACGATAAGGAAAACTAAAAAACCCGACAAGTGATTTTGCTGTTGACTTTAAAGATTTTATGTATTAACTTACGATTGCTTATGAAACTAAATAACTTAAATACCGAAAACAAAAAGCCCTTGATAGGCATAGAAGAACCTCCCTTGAGTTTCATAAGCGTTCTATGTTTTGATAGGGCTTCTTTATTTTGGAGGTGCCCCATGACTGAAAATATTTTCGGCGAAGAACAGCCGTTCACAAATTTACCAAACACCGAACATCAATCCACGTACATGAGGTTCAAAAAACAAAACCGATACCGGAGAACGGATTCAAAGGTTATTTGCTGTAAGACTTGTGTAAACCACATACACAAAGAGTTCCACGGCAAACACTACCATAAATGCAAACTTATTGGAGATAGCGGCTGTACTGCTACAGATATTCAAGTTAGTGCGGTTTGTGATAAATTTAAGATGGAGACGTAATGGCTAAATCAAAATCAGAATACTCCCAAAAATTACTCGATCCACGTTGGCAAAAGAAACGATTAGAAATTCTTAGCCGTGATGAATTTGAATGCCAAATCTGTTGTGAAACAACCAAAACACTACACGTTCATCATAAAATATATTTTAAAGGGAAAGAACCTTGGGAAATCACTAACGAATATTTGACTACCCTTTGCCGGGATTGCCACGAAGAAGAACCAAGAAGAAAAAGTGAGGCGTTAAAAGAATTATCTGAATGGATAAATAAATATAATTCAAACGAAATAGAATCCCTCACCTATTTATTAAACTGTATCCCGGCGCTTACTATGTCCCGGACATTGTCAATTTTATCTTTTGCTATGGGGTTTAAGGAGCTTTTATTAGCATTAGAAGAATGGGAAAATAAATGTATTAATGCCGGGAAAGAATTGCCTTTCCATGTGAACACGAAGGGATGCTGATGCAAGGCTGGATAAAGTTGCATCGATCAATTAAAGAAAATTGGGTTTGGCAAAGTTCGATTTACTTAAAAATGTGGATTGATTTCCTGATAAGAGCAAACCACCAAGACAATAAAATTCTTATGGAATCCGAATTAATTGACATTCAAAGAGGTTCTTTTATCACATCACTTAAAAAACTTGCGAAGGATTATCGTTCATCAATTGGCAAGATAAGACATTTTTTGGAATTATTAGAAAATGATTCAATGATTGAGTTAAAAACAACACACAAATATACAAAGATAACCCTTTGTAATTACGATACTTACCAAAACGGAGAACACACAGAAAGTTTTCAGAATGAAAACAGAATGAAAACAGAAAGTTTTCAGAATGAAACAGACAAGAATGTAAAGAATGTTAAAAATGGAAAGAAGTTTATTAGCCCCACACCAGAAGAAGTTTCTGAATATGCTAAATCAATAAGTTTTGCTTTAGATGGTAAATACTTTAATGATTATTACGAAGCAAGGGGGTGGAAACTTAAAAACGGAATGATGAAAGACTGGAAAGCAGCGGTTAGAACTTGGAAAGCAAATGAGGAAAAATATGGAACAAATATCAAAGGCATTAGCTTATATCAAAGACCAGTACCAAAAGGAACACACGACCCAAATAAGTCAAGGGAAATCATTGCAGAAGCCTATCCCGATCTTTCTGCCGCAGAGATTGACAGAAAGTTACTTAGCAACGGACTTGGATTTTGAATACTTCCATTTGAAAATATCCGAAGTAGAATCGGCAAAGAGAGACAGTATCCCGAAAGAGACACAGCGGGTTTGGTTTATCGAGGCAGTTGAAAGGAATTGGGATAGAAGGACACTCGATTTGCGATGCAGAGCAGTATTAAGTTCTAAAGTTTTTGGAGCTGTTCAGTTCAATGACTTGTTGGAAGCTGAAGAGGTTTACACGAAAGAAGAGATCAGAAACGAAGCGGAAAGAATAATAAATTACCGGATAAACGAAGTTAAGCGGTTTAAAGAATTTAAGAGGGAACTAACGGAACAAGAGACAGAATCAGTTGCGTTAATGGCATGGAAAGAAATTCAAGTTGAAATGAGAATCAACCAGTCAAACTTAATTAGCGAAGCGAAAGAAAAAGAGAAAGAGAGAATCAAAATGGAGTTATCAAAAAAACGGAAACATCTTGAAAATTTGCCTTTGGCGGAAAAGACAAAAATTGTCAACGAGTTAGAAAAAAGACAAATAATTACCGGAGGATTTGAAAGCAGCGTTATTCTTCATAATCTTGGGGATTACTGCAATTTGATACCGGACGATTTAATTAAGGATCACGGGAAATGAAAACTGTTTTTTGTTATAACTGTAAATCTTTCATTGATGATAAATATTTTCCCCACGACGACAATTTATTAGCCAAACCGATTGAGAAAGCAAAATGCTTGAAAGGTAAACAACTTAAATTTTATTCCCCAGAAACAATGATTGACGAAACTTGGGGATATAAGAGAAAGTGTTCCGAAATTGAAAAAGAGGCAACCAAATGACACCCAAACCAAAACCAAAAAGCACTTGCGAAAGTTGCACGGTGAAAAATTGCGAGATTAAGACAACCGGGATAATCTTGTTTTGCCCGTACAAAGTTGTTTCACGGGCTGTTTCACGGGACTTAACCGCTTCAGGCAAGGTAGATGCAGGGAAGGGCGGAAAATGAAAGTTTTGAACCTTTATGTTTGCTTTTTAACCTTTATAGTGTTATATTGCTTTATATAAATTAAGGATATATATGAAACGCAATAAAACGGGACAATTCATAAAAGGAAGTAACGGAGAAACTTATGATGGGTTCGGTATTTGGTATGACAGAAAGGGTTATGCCACTATTTGGATAAACAGGAAATGTATCAAACTCCATATTTATATTTGGGAAAAAGAACATGGAGAAAAGCCAAAGGGGCATGATGTCCACCATAAAGATTTTAATAAGGGGAATTATAATTTAGACAATTTAGAGTTGTTGACTAAATCAGATCATTTAAAATTGCACGCTGGTTGGGTTAGGGAAGACGGTAAATGGATTTTGAAACCTTGTAAGGATTGTAAAACATTATTGCCGTTAAATGAATTTTATCAGAGGAAAGGATTAACACCGTCTAACCATTGCAAACGATGTAGTTCTAAGTTGTTCCAAGAAAGGAACACCGAAGATTATAAGAGGGCAAGAAAAACATACATGAAAAATTATTATGCGGAGAATAAAGAGAAATGGGCGATATAGTAAAAGTATGCAATCTGTTTGCAGGTATTGGTGGAAACCGGAAACTTTGGCAAGATGTTGAAGTTACGGCAGTTGAATTAAATCCACAAATCGCTAAAATCTACCAAGACTTTTTCCCGGATGATAAAGTAATAGTTGGCGATGCACACCAATATCTTTTAGACCATTACAAAGAGTTTGATTTCATTTGGAGTTCGCCACCGTGTCAAAAACATAGCAGAATGAATTTAATAAATATTTCTAAGGGAGTTAGCAAGCCAAGTTATACAGATATGACTTTGTGGCAAGAAATAATTTTCTTAAAAAGTTTTTGTGAAACAAAGTTCGCGGTTGAGAATGTGATCCCTTACTATAAACCGATCATTCATTCGACTGTTCTAATCGGATCGCATTTGTTTTGGACGAATTTTCGCATTAATAAAATTAAAAGTCACATCACAAAAATCCCCGGCTTTAAGTTGGCAAATATTACAGGAAGAGAAAGGGCGAATAGTCTTGATATTTTAGTGGAGAATTGGCACGGGTTCAAAGGCAAAAGAGACCAAATAATAAACAACTGTCTCGAACCAGAAACCGGCTTACATATTCTCAATTCAGCCCGTGACTCATTCCCACAACCAAACGAAGGATTATTTGCAGAGGTAATAAAGAAATGAAAACAGTAATCGTATGTTGGAAAGATCATCATTTGGGACTTCCTCCAATAAAAAATCTTAAAGATTTATATAATTTAATCTTTAATGGGTTTTTGTGGACGAAAGAAAAAGAAGATCGAGATGAAAAAGTAACCATAACAATCGAGACGGAAGAATGAAAATGGGAAGAAACAAACTCAAACTCGGCGGCAAAGGCGAAGCGAAATGATTAATAACGAAAACGATATTTTGTTCAACCGATTCAAAACTTCGGTAGGTTTTTATCGAAGCAAAAAGTTCAAGGCATGGTTTCATCAAAAATATCCATGCAAAGAGCAACATCATTTATTTGGAAGTTACGGCAGTCGTAAAACAAGTGATTTCTGCTCTATCCCGGTTGGACAAATTGACCATATAAAAGCGCACAAAGATATTCATACTTTTGCGATAGACCATTTGCCCGAAATGATAAGCGTAATGACCGAATACATTTTACACTTAGAGGACAAAAAATGACAACGAACGAGCTCACAAAAAACACGCTTGAATTTCTGACTATGAACGGATGTTTCGTTTGGAGGAGTAACAACGTGCCGGTAATGAAGCATCGGAGCTTAAATGGAATTAAAGGCGTGCCAGATATAATTGGATTAACACGAGCCGGCAAATTTCTCGGCGTTGAAATAAAAAACAAAGACACAAAAGACAAACTTAGTGCAGAGCAACAATCTTTTTTTTATAATATTCTTGAGAAAAACGGCTTATATTTTGTTGTTAATTCGATAGAAGATTTTAACGCAAGTATTACACAATGGCTTTAACGAATAATTGGTTCAAAGGTAAGTGGTGTGTTGAAAATGTGATTAGTTATTACAAACCATTGATACCACCAACCGAAAGTAATAGCCATTATTTTTGGACAAACTTTTACTTTAAGCCATTGCCGAATATGAAGCGTGGAATACGGAGGCAAGAACACGACTTCCGGTTGGGCAAGGTGGCGTTTGATTTAGAGGAGTTGGGTCTGCCCAAAGTTTTTGAGAAGCAAATAATTAATAATTGCGTAGAACCAGAAATTGGTGCATGGATTTTGGAATGTGCTAAAAATTTAGTGATCTCGTTTTTCATCAAAGCCTTTGAACAAATCTTTCATGAAGTCGGGCAAGTCGGGAATGTTTTCATTCTGCAGTTTCTTAATTTCGTTTAGGTCATACCCCAACAGTTGGCAAGCTGTTCCTAAGTCCATCTTGTTTTTTAAGAAAGTTTGGACTCTGTTCAACTTCTCTTTTTCTTGGGTTGTCATTTTACTTTTCCATTTACAATTAACTTATTATCTACATCAAAAGTTTCATCTTTATCAACCTCTATAACGGCAAAACCGTTTGACCATTGATTTATAGGCATGTATTGAGGATTAAGTCCGCACAAACAACCAACCGACCCTTAGTCTGATTAAATGCGTTTTACTTGACTAAGAAATATGAACGTCTTTTATGGTTTCTTCTTTATCGTGTACGCTCTCTCGTGCGATCTGGTCATAAATACTTTTGTGCCGATAAAGAATTGCGATGTTTTTTGTTTCTAAAAGCGTTTCTTTTTTGCCGTTTCTAATCCAAGTAAGTTTCATATTTGCCTTTGGTTAATTTTTCACTTTATTTTGCAACTGTTTTAGCAGTCTATTTAATTTTTGATAATTCAGAACTATGCGATTAACCTCTGCAATGGTTTGCATATCTTTTACGGTTATATTTTTAGGAAATTTTCTTTTCATTTTGCTAAAAAATAAATTACGATTTCCGCAACAAGCGTCACGATTATTCCAACTGTTGCACCAAATGCAAAGGTTGTAAGTGGGTTACATTCTGAAACCGACTGCATCGTTTTTGGTGTTACGCTTAATTTTATCGTGTCAGCCGGACAACTTGAAACAACCTCAATAACGTATTTTGCAAGATCGTCCTCAAAGGTCTTAAACGAAGAAAATTTCTCTGTATTCCCGTAATCTTCCCCATAAGGGGTATTGTCTATCTGCTTTGTGCTGTCGCTCGTTCCTGGTTGATCTGGTGCGTCCTGGTGCGGTAAATTTTGGACTACCGAGACTTTGTCCGGCTTTCCTTTTTGAACTGTTGCTTTTTTTGCAACAACGGAGTCGGGCGGGCTAACCCCAAAGAAATTAGCGTAAGTAGTTGTATTCGTCTTACATTGCTGGAATTTGCTGTGAGTTAGCCACCCAAGGGCAAAGGCTAAAAGTGCTACTGCTATTATTAAAATGTGTTCTGATTTCATAAATCCCATTCTTTACTCATAATTCCCCAACCCAAACCTTGAAATAGTTTTGCTTCGGCTTTCCTTCGTTTCAAAAGTCCGGGTAAAATAATTACTTTTCCCTTTTTGTCTTTTCCGTAAATCCACCGTCCGAACTGTTGCGCGGTTTCATCATACTTGCTTTCGTTTAATAACCGGCAAAGAGTACTTTTACGAAACTTTATAAGCCTTTAGGCGTAATCCTTCGGCTTGCTTAATTAAGAAAATTCCATCGCTAATTATTGGGTATTGCATAGCAGAAAACTATTTACTCAGTTCGCTTTCTTTGTTTGCCTTAACAACTTGCGCTTCGGTCTTCGATGAACCATTGGGGTTCTTACCTTGGAAATACGCAATTAACGCGGCTAAACAACCGGCGGCAAATGTCCGCCAGTTAAAAGGCTGATAGGAAATTAAAAAACTGTTTATCGGTTCGGCGAAAACGAATATAACCGCTACTATTGTTGAAACTACATCTTTGAGGTTTGACTTGAACATTTTGAACTCCTATTTGTTTTTTTTACTTCGTTTTAATCTTCTTAGAATTTCTTTCCATGCTTCAAGTTTAGTAATCCCAACATCTTTCCAGTCGAGAAGAAAACCTAAACTTTTCTTTTTAAGGTTTTGCATAAGAACTCCTATTTATTTGTGTCTTCAACATATTCCAACTTGAACTTATTCATTAAGATTTTCAAATTGAATTTTGTTTCTTTTTGTAAACCAATACTTTGTTGATAGAGAATAAAAGTTTTGTCAATATCACTCATATTCTGTTCTACTTGGCTCTCCATTACGGAAAATTTATTCATCCCAACACCAATGCTTATTAAGAAAGAAACCAATATTAAGAAAAGGGTAATCACGAATTGGAAGTTTGAGAAGATCACAAATCCGTTTTTTCTTAGCTCTGTTTTTTGTTCATCGCTCATATCGATTTCCTATACTAAATTTTAGAACCATAAGTTAATTCAAAAACGATTCCACCAATACCATATAGAGCAATTACTGCGATAGGAATAAACCATAAAGGGAAACCTAACAGCATTATTGCCAAAGTTACCGGCGAAACTATCCGAACCATTTGCGCACAAAACTTAATGAAGTGCCATCCATCTAAAAGCATACTGAACGGTACTTTTAACCACCAGTTTTTAGTCCCCCAATTATTCTCAATATACCATCGCCATTTAGGAAACCAACTTTGTGGAGTTCTAAACATTATAGTATCTTGTTCGGCATCAAAGAATCTGAACAGTATTTCACCAACAAGTAGAATGACAATTATCGGCATCATCCTTGCACCGTTGCCGTTTCAAAAACAGTTTCTTCGATTAACTCAATTAAAGCAGTCCCAACAACCGGGAAGTTACCAAGTTCAATCATTCCGTTGGAAGGCGTAAATCGTTCTTTGGTTTCTCTTGTAATATCAACTGCGATTATATTCAGAGGTATCTCTGTAATTGTTAATCTTGGTTCTTCGGGTTTATAGTTTACTATCATTTTAATTCTCCTTATGCCTAATTGCTAAATTTTCCATATCTTTTCCGTTATAATGATTCCATTTTGCGGTTTCATAAACAACGCCATACTTGCGGGCATAATCACTAACGGAGATAAGTTCTCCAAAAGCATTAACCCATAAAGTACAGTTACGGTTTCTCTGTTGTGTAACGTTATCAGTCCACCTACAATTACTCTTTTCATAATTGCCATTGGTGTCAATTCGGTCAAGAGTTAAACCTTCTGGTTTATCTCCCATATCTTTAAGAAAGTTTTCAAAAGATTTCCATTCTTCACAAACAGAAATTCCACGACCACCATAATTAAAGTAATCTTTGAAATTCTTATCGTAACATCTTCTTAACATACAATTCCAAGCGGTGTGTGTTTTCTTGTGGGCTAATCCTAATCCACCTGGTGTAATCTTGTTGCAAAGTTTCATTTTCTCACAACCACAAGAACGGACTGGTGTCTTTTCCCTAATTACATTTCTAATAAGTTGTTTTTTTACATTACCACAATCACATTTAAACAAGCCATATTGGATACCACTTGAATATTCGTCAAGGACTTCCATAAGTTTTAGCTTATTAAA
>Ga0172379_10011890_pt1 | contig 10278 bp, 12 predicted proteins | sample GrowelOW334metaG_FD_119756 | JGI IMG/M metagenome (GOLD analysis project Ga0172379, IMG submission 119756) | Groundwater microbial communities from an aquifer near a municipal landfill in Southern Ontario, Canada - Groundwater well OW334 metaG | ecosystem: Environmental > Aquatic > Deep...
ATTGAACTACTTAATTTCCAAAAAGAAGACCTTTTAACAGTAAGTATGACTGAACTTCACTTCTAAAATCAACCATCATCTGCAATGCCTCATCATTTTCGACGATGTTTCGATCAAAAGAAAATTCAATTAACTTGTCAACAAGAACATCGTTCTTATAAATTCCATGTTCACACCGTATGATAAACTTCGCGTCCCGATCTTCTCTTCCCTTCCACATTAACCGTGAGCCGAACCTTGATTCGTGAAAACTACGTTTCTCAAGATCTTTTAAGATAAAATCTTTATAAAGAATTACCCTCGGCATGCTTTCCTCTTTGCCACCACAAACATTAAAATAAATATCAAGGATATCACTTAAAATTTCTGGTGAAAACTGAGATAATCTCATTCCATACATTGCAATACCTCTACATATTATAAGTTATACAAGCTGAGTGCATTATATCATAATTCATATTATTTGTCAATTTTTTTACGAGACACGTATCAATATCGCATCCCCCCTGCTTCGCTCAAAGCTACGCAGGACAGGCCTGCCCGACATCAAGAAAGGACACGCGAAGATTGTGTCCGCGGTTTGACGATAAAGTGATAACCCAAACAAACACGGCGATAAACGCGGTACCAAAAAGTATCCCAATCTAAATTTTTCGAACAGAAATTTTTGTCGCAGGTTTCATACGCCCGATTATTATACGTATTTTTCGACAAAAGAAAAACCCTTTGCGGCGAAAACACAAAGGGTCACAATTAGAGATTTATCGCACTTTTCACAAATTTAAAAGTGTAATCACCTCTTCCCTGTCTAGCTCCTCTTTTTTTATCAAAGCTGAGCGATCAAGCGAATTCCAGCCACATGACAAAAGCTCGTTCCAAACTTCGTATGACTCTTTTCATGTAAAGACGTCTTTCTATAAGTTTTGTTCGCGCGTTTCCATCACAAGAGAAGGAAAATCAGCGTTTCGTCCACATTCAAAATGGTCGTAGTCCAAATCCCAACGGTCTAACGATTTATGTAGATATAAAGTGTAGCAACGGTTATCTGGACTACGAAGAATTGTACCGGGTAATTCAAAATGAGAATATCCATATTTTTTATATAGATATTCAAGTATCTTTTGGTCTTTTTCTTCAAAAAGGATTTGTCCTATTTTTGCGTCCGCCAAAACGTGTTTTGCTTTCGCGTGACGTCTTAGTTTTTCTTCGCCGGTGATCCATGACTCACCTTCTTTGAGGCACGTCTCAAATGACATCTTATTGAGGTCGATTTCCGTCAAAAGTAAAGAACATTTGTCTTGTTCTTCTATCTTCCATCCAGTACCCATGGATACGGCGGGGGGGGGTGAACAGTACAGTGCAATCAATAACTTTTTTATCAGACATTTTTATCTCCTATTGAGTTGTTAAATTCCGCAAAAAAACTAAAGTTGCGGTATTTAGAAAAAGACTAAAATTATTGTATCTTCCCGTTTTACACATTATCATATTATATTATTTTTGTCAAACAACAGTAGACCTGCCCCACATCAAAAAACACAGCGCGGAGAGTCTTCCCTTCTTTCTTTATAATCTCCATAAAAGAAAAACCCGTCTGCGAAAAGCAGGCGGGCTATGTCTCTCTATTGTATTTCATGTTTTGTTTCCGAAATATTCCGGGAACAAACCTGTTGCTCTGCAAATATCTTTTGTAAAATATGCAGTAAGAGCAATAATCGTTACAACGATCAACCCAAAATATCCGACAAGCAAAATTATATCTTTCGCCAAAATTAAACCGACCAAAGAAATAATGAATGTCATTCCAACCCATTTATAGATCTTTGCGAGCCGTGGCGAAACAGAGGTGATCGCCGGTAAAAACAAGTGCCCGCCGTCGAGCGGATAGATCGGGAGGAGATTACTTGCCCCGAAAACGATAGATATCTGCGCGACCAATAAAATTACCGAAGGAATATCATTTGTCATATCAGGTAAGGCGGAGATCAAACCAACCGGACCGGAAAACTCGGAAAAATAATTTACAAGACCGGATGAAGAGACCGAACGAAACACCCACACGAGGAGAATGATAGCAACAACGGGAGCCAAGTAAACACTGACAAATTTCCGACCGAACCAGAGGACCGGAACGGTAATGAGCGACCCCCAGAGATACGGACTAGATTCCGCCAAATACCAATAATACATCAGATATTCTTTTATCCCCCACACTTTCGTGTGTTCAAACAAACCGAGCGGCATCAAAAATACAGCGATAAGCAAAAGACAGCCGAAAATAATATTTGCAAACGGTCCGGCGCAAACGATCAATGCTTTATCTTTGTAAGGCAAATGATTAAATTCACCGTCAACAAAAGCACCGATCATCCAGGTGAATACATAAAAAGAAAATCGAACGCCGGCATATCTTCCGGTTTTCGGAACGTACGTGATCCGCAGACCTTTTGGCGCACCAACGCCAAATTCGGTAACTTCTGCGCCTTTCTTGAGCATCGTCGTCATATGACTGAACTCATGTCCGATCAAGGACAGGTAAACTAAAAAAACAAGAATTGCTATGTCCATGCGGCACCTCCTTAAAAAAGCAGCAAAAATAGAAATCAAAGAACTCTTAATTTGACAGTACTGGAAAAAGTCATATCCGTCAATAGGAAAAATTCGATTTCAATCAAGTGAGTGTCATACCGTTCAGCGTCGTTGCCTCTGCGAGTACTCTGTTTATTTTCGCCTCATCGAGTCCAATCCCATGGAGCATCTTTTTTTGATCAAAAAGGTCGCGGAAGAGAACGACGTTGTTGTCCATGAGTCGGCGCTTGTCCGCACCGGAGAGCGTCGTTAAAACGGTGATCGGATACATGCGTGTTTCATTCACGAGGTCCTGCAAATTTCCATGGCGCGGATAATTCCAACCGATGACGTTGAGTCCCGCGCAGCCGGCATACTGGATCGCCTTCGAAGTGAGCTTTGTGTTCGTGACGAGCCATGCTTCGTGAAATCTCTCGGTCGAATCTTTTACGCTTTCGTGTTTCTTTTGAATGTCCTGGAATCGTTCTTTTACATAGAGCGCAACCTTGAGATCGGTTTTGAATCCTTCTTCGTTATGAAATTTGCACTCAATGAGAAGATGCGTGCCATCCTTTTTTGCGGACACATCCACTTCATGATCGACGCACCATCCCTGGACTATAAGATCAGTCTTCACTTCATATCCTTTTGTACGAAAAATTTCGCCGATGTATTGTTCGAACGGAAAACCGGACGGACCCATTTCGCGGATCGCGCGGCGCAAGCTGTATTGAGCGGCGACTCCTTTGTGCCGTTTTTTCAAAAGCGCGAACGCATGGCGATATATCTTTTCCGTCGAAACGCCGTCATTCATTTCGGAAAGTATTTCCGTTACAACCGCGTCAATATCATCCGCCGCGGCGCCGCTTCGCCTAAGCGAATCGCGAAGTTTCTCCTGGTCGAATATCTCGCGCTCGCCGTTCGCCTTCACCACCCAAATTTTTTGTTCCATGACGATATGATTTAAGATTAAAGATTTATGATTTAAGAATATACAAATTATTGCATTTTGTCCAAAAGGAATAAATATGTAAATTTATACTTCGTGTGTTACAATTTAGTCTTATGGATACGGAAACAATAATAATCTCATTTAGTTACCTCGGGATCCTTGGGCTCATGATCTCGAACGGATTCATTTCTTTTCCTTCGAGTCAGGTGCTGTATATCATTGCCGGATATTTTGTTTTTAAAGGAGATCTTTCTCTCGCTGCTGTTATCACCGTCGGAACGATTGGCAACACAATCGGCAATATTATTCTCTACGAAGTCGCAAGAAGAAAAGGGCTCATGTATCTCACAAAGTTTCAGGTCTTTCGAGAAAGAGAAATTAAAAAGGTGCAGGCGGTATTTCAAAAAAAGGGCGTGTGGTTTCTCGCGATCGGTAAACTCGTTCCGGCGCTCAAAGTATTCATCCCCATTCCCGCAGGGCTCGCAAAAATGAACCGCGGATTGTACACCGTCATCATTATTATCACGTCTGCGATCTGGAGCACTCCATTCCTCGCCATCGGATATTACTTCGGAAAAAGTTCCCGGGTCTTTGGAAAGTACGCCATCATCATGACCATTATCGCCTTTGTAGTCATGGCGGTATTCTACAAATTTATGAACAGCGAAGAAGTCGTCGCGGAAATTGAGAAATAACATTCCACAAGAATGTTGACGCAAAATCAACTATATGCTAGTCTTGCAACAGGTTAGTCCGTTGCAATAAGAGCTAACTCAAACGGGGCGGTTTGTAAGAAACCGCCCTTCCACCCTGAACGAAAGGTTTGGGAGGTCTAAGCGGCGAAAGGTCGCGGGAGATTACAATGAAAAGAGAAAATGAAAACTGGTCGGATATCATCAATGGGAAGCAAACAAATCTTTTCCTCATGGAAGACATCGAGAAAAAGAATTCCTGGGTTGAAAAATATACCAGCAAAAAAGATGTTCATCTTCGGTCACTTTGCTTTACGATCATGACTGCGGAACAAATGATAAGCTGTCCGGCAAAAAATTACCCCCACGACTCTGTCGTTCTCTTCTTAAATAAACAGGGGGATGAAATAGGCAGGCTAGGTATGGTCCCAAATCCGAAAGCGAGCCAGAATTGTCTCAAACCATTCTGGCGGAGATTGTGGAAGGTATCGGAGTACACTTCAGTTACTGAAACAATAGATGAAGCTATTGAACGACTCGACAAGAAGAGAGAGATTATTTCTTTTGTCGTAGAGCAATATGTTCACAAATATTGGAACGACGCTGCCACATATCCATGGCAGCCAGACTGGTTTTCCGTATACATTTATAAAACGCCAAAAGAATTTAAAAACTTTTCGCAATTCGTCTACGATACACTGGCAAGGTCGAGGGCTGAGGCGACGAAAGTGAACGATGCTTAATGTTTAGGAAAGTTAATTTAAAAGGAACCCCACCCCGGCTTAACCGCCAGGGTGTTTTTTAATTTTATTTACCATAAAAAACCAAAGAACCTCTCTGCTACAAATTCTAGCATATGCGTAACAGCCGGATTAATTTGGTTGATACGGCATGATAAACAAAATACTACTTCATCTCAAAATGCTTTTTCAAATCCTCATCCTTAGTTAAATGATCAACTGAAAGTATTTCCACGAATTTCCCTACACCGAAATAATCGGCTACGTACAGGATCTCTTTTTCGCAGGGGTGCGGATAGACCCAGACGCTTTTTTGGTATTGGTAAAATCCGAGAGCTTTCAATCGCCACCGGAGCGCTTCTCTCGCTTTCGAAAATTGAACGGGAATGTCAAAGAGTACAAATGTCCACTTACCTCCCCATTTTTTCGGTTCAGGAAGTTCCACGTCATCGAATAATATTTTTTGAAAATACGCCTCGCCTTTTTTTGTGATCCGAACACGCGGCGGACCTTCATCTTCCGTTTCACCTTCTTCGATATACCCACCTCTCTTCAAACTGCCGACAGCGTTTGAGAAATCCCGTTTTGAATAATATTGCGCACGGTTCCATTTGCGTGAAGCAACGGTAAATCCCGGAGCCAGCGCCCCGAGCAATTCCACCCCGGAAAGGATTAGGGCGAGAACAACTTGCGTTGCATAAGAAGCGGCAGTCTTCGCAGACAAAAATTCTTCTGCGCGAATTTTCAAATCCTTTTCATCCGTAGGCTTGGTATAGGCAAAATAGTTTTTCGTATATTTCGATCGACGTATTATTCTTGGTTTCGTCATGGCATACATAATATCATTTTTTTTATTTGCTGCAAATTCTAGCATATGCTAGAATTTGCAGCAAACGTGTATTTTGAACAGTTTTTTGACGATAAATCAATGTATCAAAAAAATGGGTAGCAATAGAGAACGCGCCAACTTCGCACTTGAGAAACATGAAAAAGTGGTGACATATGGTGATGCGCCTTCCGTCCTCTTATGGTACTCGCTTTACATTTACAACGCCAAAGGAATACAAAAACTTCGCAAAATTTGTTGAGGGTACGATTGCTGACGAACGAGCAAAAGCCGAATCAGAAATCTACAAGTTATTATAAAAAAGATCCCAGCCCCGGTTTAATCGCCGGGGTGTTTTTCTTGCGGCGGTTTGTGAGCGTAAACAAAATATACCAGCGTGTACAAAACATATATCGCGATCAGAAAAGAGATTGGGAATGCGGGGAGTGAAACCGAGGAGAACGGGAGGTTGGCGAAGGATGACGAAATAAAAAAGACGAGTGAGAGAAGAATATATACAGGGAAACCGAAGAAGGTTCCGAAGGGCGTAATGAAACTGAAAAGCACACCGAGAGCACCGAAGAACATCGCCGGAGGCAAGAGAGGAAGCACGAGTAGGTTGACGGGGATCGCTACAAGAGACAAGAGTCCGGTTTCATAGAGCAAAAGTGGTAGCACAAAAACTTGGGTCGAGAGCGTCGCTGAAAGCGTTTCTCTTATTCCCCACTTCGCGGTCACCGAAGAAAGTCTTCGCGTCATTTCCGGACCAAGCAAAAACAAACCGAGCGTCGCCAAAAATGAAAGTTGGAACGAAGGGTCATACAAGAGCAAAAGCGGATTCCATGCAACCATCAAAAATCCCGCAATCAGCAAAAGATGAAGCGCGTCAGATGTGCGTCCCGACACTCTAGCAAAGATCACCAAGAGCGCCATCAATATCGCGCGGAGTGTGGAAGCGCCGAACCCCGTCATCATACCGAAGAGAACGATTCCGACTCCTCCAAAAAAAGGCGCCGCTTTTCCGGGAAGGAAAAGAAAGAGCCGCGTAAAAAAATCTGCGACGATCGTGATGTTGTACCCCGAGAGCACAACGATATGCATGATGCCCGCGACGCGGAACAGATTGAGAGAGTCGGAACCAAGTGCACGCTTCGCTCCAAAGAGCAGACCCGCGAGCAATCCCGACTCCGGTTCGGGAAGCATATGTGAAACCTCGTCGAGCATCGATCTTTTTATCGAGTACAAAAATGCGACCAAGGGATTTCCTTGACCATTTTCGACGACATCAACTTTTGCAAAAGACATCTGATAGAGTATCCCGTCTTTCTTGAGATATGAAACGTAATCAAAGGAGCGCCCGTTCTCGTTTTGAAAATTTTCCGGCAGAGCAAGTTTCCCCTCCGCGGTGACCCGTTCACCGTATTCATGATCCGGATACTTTCTAACGGAGAGCAAGACCGATTCCTTCTTCGGGAAAACGGTTTTCATACCCGCGGCAATGACCGACTCCACATCAACGACAAGAAAGGTTGAATTTTCCCGAACGTCCGACTCTTCACAGAGAACCCCCTCGAGTACAACTTTCTGTCCGACATATTTTTCCAAAACAGCCGAGTCGCGCGAAGGCATGAATCCGGTGCGGACATACCCGAGGGCGAACAAAAAAATTGTAATGGAGAAAATAATTTTCCCGGTGAAACGCGTATTTTTCACCGAAGAAAACAAACCGACAAGCAGCGCGATAAAAAGAGCGAACAGCGCAAACGCGAGTCCGAGATCATAGAGCGAGCGAAAAGCGACACCGCCCATGAAACCGATAATTCCCAAACGGACAAATCGAGACATGGAAATCATTGTACGAAATAAACAGACCCGAAGCAAATAAGGTTCGTTTTTTCTTTTAGCCCGACATCATGTATAATGACGACACTATGACCGAACGAAAGTTTATTATTGCCGGATCGTTTCTTATCTCCCTCTTCGCGGGGATCATTTTTGGCCACACATACGGTGCGGCCTTTCATTTTGAACTGCCCAAAAAACCCATCGCTCTGCCTGTGAAACAAGCGTATAGCCCAAAACCTGTGCGCGTACCGATTGTCATCTATCACAGCGTTCGACCGTACATCAGGGGCGAGTCCAAAGAACAAGACCGATATGATGTCACTCCCGAACTTCTCTCAAAACAAATAAAATACTTAAAAGACAAGGGTTACACGACGATTTCTTTTGATGCGCTTGCCGATTATTTCGACACCGGAAAATCTCTGCCTGTGAAACCCGTCATTCTTTCATTTGATGACTCCTGGCGTAATCAATATATGTATGCGTTTCCCGTTCTTCAAAAAGAAAAAGTCATGGGAACTTTTTTCGTCTTCACCAACTCGCTCAACAAAAAAAATCACCTCACCTGGAATGAGACAAGAGAAATGAAGGCGGCGGGAATGGAGATCGGTTCGCATACCAAATATCATCCGTACCTCGACAACATCGCATCGCCCGCAATGCTCGACAACGAAGTTTTCGGAAGCAAAAAAATTCTCGAAGAAAGCGTCGGCACAACAACCGCCTTCGCCTACCCGTTCGGAGAACATGCGACGACGACAGTCAACGAAGTGAAACGCGCGGGATACCGAATCGCAAGAGCGATTCGCGAGGGCAACATACAAAGTATTGATGACCGATACACGCTTCGAGGATTTATCGTGTCGGATGATTTTGGGGAGTTTGTACGCATGATAGAAAAATAAAAAAATAGGAAAATAGAAAAATTTACGACGACGTCGGAATCTTTCTATTTTCCTATTTTCTTATTTTTCTATTATCTAACTCCTCCATTTGCGTATGATTGTTTCCTCATCTGTCTTTGAGAGTGCTTTTTTGAATTTCGCTGCTTTCCCTTTTACTCTCGCTTCGCACTCCGCCCAGGTTTGATGCGTCATAATTTTTCCGTCAACCAAACTGACATACGAAAACGCTTTCGCTTTCGAGTGTGCCTTACTCGCGCCGCGATCTTTTTTTTGTGCGATGTCGTGTGAGATGTCGAGAATATTTTTCACTTCGTACTCCGAGAATTTTCCGTCAAAAAGTTGTACCGGTTTCCCTTCCGCAAATGAGACGGCGATCGTATCGGCTCGCTCGTTACCGGCGACGCCAATGTGCCCGCCGACATACTTCCATTCGATCTTTTTCCCGGCGACAAGATCGGAAAGTTCTTCCCAAAGGTCGCGGTTTATTACTTCCGTTTTTGTCGAGGTTATCCAATTATTCTTTTTCCAGCCCCACACCCACTTCGTAATGCCGTTAATGACATAACTGGAATCGGTGTGCAAAATAATATTGCCGTTACTGACAAACTTAAGCGCCCCAATCGTTGCCGAAAGTTCCATGCGATTATTCGTGGTGTGTTTCTCTCCCCCGCCAAGTTCTTTTATGTTGTCGCCCAAAACCACAATCGCCCCCCACCCGCCGGGACCGGGATTCCCGAGCGATGAACCGTCCGTAAAAATGTTTATGTTTTCCATACGAGTAATGGTACCAAATTTTAAAAAAAAGGAGAAATAAAAAAGGCGACAGTTCATGCCGCCTTTTATTCTTGTTGTTTATTCCTTTTCCCCACCAATAACGGTTCTGCGAAATTTTTTAAGCGCTTTTTTTCCAGCCAGTGTTTCCTTGCGTTTTTTCATACCAATAACGTTTCTTTCGGATTTATCTTGTAATTCCAGTTCTTTCAATTTGTTCTCTATTAATTTCGCACGAATTTGTCCCGCACGTAAAGAATCAAACAAAACAATCTCTCCTGTATCTGGGTCTCTTACATACCCATTACCATCTGGTCCTACTACTCCCACAATAACCTCCTCATTCAGTTATTCCGTTTTTAATGTATCACTGTTACTTCAAAATGTCAACTATTCTTAACCTCAGTTCCGGATAATTTCTAAACATGGATTTTTCCATCGTGGCGATGAGATCCACCTTCTCCCCTCTTCCAAGCAGGACTTCGGGAAAATCTTTTTCGGTAATGAAGAAACCGATGGCGGCGACTTTTCCGCCGTGCGCATTTCGAAATTCGAGTTCGAGATGTTCGTTTGCTTTGCCAAATTTTCGTACACCGACAATCTCGGCTTTCGAGAAAAGAAAAACGGGTTTCGGGTTTTCCATTCCAAACGGGGCGAATGCTTCCACCTCGTTCCATGTGTCCCAGGTGACATCATTTATTCCAAGTTCATGATCGAAAGAAACGGCATCATCGACGAACTTTTTGTCCATAGTGCGGTAGGCATCAGACAGTTCTTTTTCAAGTGTGTGAACCCCTTCGGAGGAAACAGTAAATCCGCCGGATGCGGCATGTCCGCCGAATTGCAAAAGAACACCCGGAGGAACGAGCGCCATCAGTTCCACCACCGATACCGTCCCGTCGGAACGGCACGAACCTTTTATTTTTCCGTCCGCGTCCCTCCCCCACACAAAAACGGGGCGTCTGAATTCTTCCACAAG
>Ga0172379_10011891_pt1 | contig 10278 bp, 6 predicted proteins | sample GrowelOW334metaG_FD_119756 | JGI IMG/M metagenome (GOLD analysis project Ga0172379, IMG submission 119756) | Groundwater microbial communities from an aquifer near a municipal landfill in Southern Ontario, Canada - Groundwater well OW334 metaG | ecosystem: Environmental > Aquatic > Deep...
GTCGGTAAAATATTGGTCAGCGTTAAAACGTTTATAAAAACTATGGGGAATATACGGTAAAGTGCCTTTGCCGATGCCAACCAATGCGCCAACGGCGATAAACAAGCTAAGGTAAATTATTAACATTGCTTGCAAAAGTTTGTCTTTTGCCAAATTATCATATAATTTTGTGACACCCAAACAGACAAAAAGATAAAACAAAACAATCAGAATAATAAAGTATCGATCGGTAAAAATTATAACTCCGGGCAGTATAAACCCAAGCAACATTGCCAGAAATAAAAATAAGTATTTAGACCATTCTTTTTTTAAAGCCAGCCACATTCCCATTAGTGTCAAAATTGAAATCAAATAACTGCCAATTACATATTTTGGTAATGAAATTAAGCTGTTAAATAAAATTTTAGCCATTGATATTGAAGTTTGAATCGGTTGTTGGAAGAAAAGATCATAAACATTTTTATATTCCGAAGATGGACTCTCGACCAAATAGCCGTCGCCAACGTATGAAACCAAAAGTATTTTATCAAATTCAGTATAAAAAGGCTTGCCGGTGAGAATATAGTTTCTGGCCAAATAAGGGGTGGCAATGATTAAAAAACCAAGCACCGTTAAAGATAATTTAATTAAAAATTTCCTTTTGTTTTGCTGATAAAAATAACTCAACAGTATTACCGGTAAAAAAATATATAAAGCTTCCGACCTAGTTAAATAAGTCAGAGCCAGCAATACGCCGGTTAGCAGGGGGTAAGTTTTATTTTTTTCTTTGGTTAAATAAAGGCAATAAAGCAGGAAAATGGCTAAACAGCAATAAACAATTTCTGGCCAGGCAATTGCTACCCAGGATAGAATCAGAGTATTAAAACTGATAAAAATTAAAAGTAAGGTTGAAACTTTTTTTGATTTGGTTAAAACATAAGCAAAAAGATAGGCAATGATTGGCAGCAAACTGCCGGCGATAACATTGACTAGCTGGGCGGCTAAATAGGAGACGCCAAAAATTTTATAGGCCAAAGCTATTAATATCGGATAAAACGGCATCCTGAAAAAATCCGGTCTGATAATTTGCGGATCCTGTAAAAAATTAAGCCAGATTACTTTAGTGGTAAAACCCTCGCCCAAATAAAGACTTTTTGCCAAATTTAGATAGTGCGGTGACAGTTTATCCAAAGATATGTCTGGTACTACACTTGCCATTAATAAGCGAATAATAAAGTTTAAAATAAAAAACAGCAGTAATAATTTTAGCGGTTTGGTTTCTGACAATTTTATGAAAAATTTATAGATAAAATCGCCAAGGCTGATGATTTTTTTATTTAAAAACCCGGTCGGTTTTTTACGTAAAATAAACCAGACTATAGCCAAGGTAATAATTAGAAAAAACTCAAAATTAAAAAAAATATACTTAATAATTGGAATAATTTTTTCCAGCATAAAAATGGAATTTATTATTAAAATTAAATAATAGCAGTTTTGCTTTTTAGTATATTTTTTGTTAAACTGAAAACAGTTATCTTTTATAATCTAACCATAATTTTGGCTTAAATGCAAATAAAAAAGACCTTTGGGCAGGAAAAATATAAAAAACTATTAATCATATTTTTAGCGGTTTTGATTTTTGCCGGCAGTTTTTTAGTTCATTATCTTCCGGTTTTAGTCAAAGGTTATTCGCCGGCAATTTGCACTGATAATTTGATCTTGGCTCGAAATTACTATTTAACTGGCCAAAAAACCATTGAAAATGAATCTGGTGTATATTTGTCAACGGACTTAATTAAAGAGAACGGGGGAATTGCTGCTACAACCGAAAATGAGTTAACGCCGATAATTTATAGCCAATTATTCAGAGTCTTTGGTTTTTTACCTGATTTGCCACTTTATATTTCTTTGATTTGTTTTTCTTTAATATTGGTTTTGTTGTTTTTGCTTTTTAATAAAATGTTTAATCTGTCGGTTGCTTTATTGGCGGTTGGCTTTGGTTTGTTAGTGCCGATTTTTTGGTGGGGTTCCGTTTACCTTGGGTTTTATGAATTTGCCTTGCTGTTTTTTGTTTTAGGCTTTTTTATTTATTTTTATCCAAAACAGCCAAGTTATTTTCATCTAATTTTTGCTAGTTTATTTTTTGGTTTGGCGGCTCTTTGTCGAAATGCTTTTTTAATTTCGTTTTTAGCGATTTTAATTTTTGATTTTTTCAAAAATCGTTCAATTAAAAAATCAGTGGTTTTTGTTTTGCCGTTTGCCGCCATCGTTGGATTAGTTTTTGGTTTGGAAGTTTTTGCTGGGTCAAATCTTTATTTATCGCCAAAAAAAGTCGAGGCTTTCAGCTATTACACTCATCTTTTCCCTGATCCCTATACTTATCATTTTGAGGCCGAAAGTTATTTAGCTGAAATTAAAGATAATGCCAAAGGCGATATTGCCGGCATGATTGTTGACAGAGGTGACTATAATTTTTCTGAATATTTGCAAAAAAGAGGGGAGATTTTAATTAATTCGGTAAATTATTATTTGCGGCAGCTGATTTCTCTAACAATTCTTGGTGGTCCAATCACTTTGCTATTTGTAATTTTTGGGTTTTATTTTTTGCAAAAAGAAAATAAAAAGTTATTTTATTTTTTTGGTTTTTGGTTTAGCTTTTTAGCTTTCTTTCTACTATTTTTAAAAACCAGCAACTGGGATCATCTTTTGGAAATTTTACCTTTAATTTCTTTGACTGGCGGTTTAGGAGTTTATTATTGTCTGCAGTCGATTTATCATTGGGAAACCGATAAAAATAAAAGTTTAATTTTGACAATTATTTTAGTGATTGCTGTTTTTGGTAATTTGTTTGGTCTGAGTAAAATTATGTTTAGTCGGGAATACGGCGGCCAAAATTTAGTGGTCAAAGCTCAGTCGATCATTAACGGCTTGAAAGCGGCCAATTTGGACAGTAAAAAAGACGTGGTGGCAATTGGCATTCATCCGGGATTATCCGGAGTTTTGAACTATTATACGGATAAAAATTATATTTACTTTGACCCCGAAACCATTATTCGTTTGACTAAAGAAAATAAATTAAAAGAAGGCTTTGATTATTTTGGGGTGACTGCCATTGCCGGGTTTTCGGATGAAATTATGGCAACAGCTGCCAATCAAACCAAGGTTTTGATTATAAAAAATCAATAATTTAATTTATTAAAAAATACTTAGTTGGTGCCAAGTATTTTTTTAATTTTATTTTTTGCAAATTATTACATTATCAAGGCCAAAGATTGGAATTTTTTTATCAATTTTTTCAAAAATCGGCAGTAAAATTTCCGGGACTTTGTTAGGTGCGATTGCGCCGTGGGAAAAAGCTGACAAAATTTTTAAATTATGATTTTTTAATTTTTTCTTTAAATAATTTAGGGAAAAACGAAGCGATTTTCTTTCTTCTTTATTAAGCAGTCCAAACATAAAGGTTAACGGGTTGTTTCGATTTGGTTCGATAATTACAATATATTCTTTGCTGATTCTGATCATTTCGTCAATGATTTTATCGCAATCTTTGACGTGATGAAGCATACAAGACTCAAAGACCACATCAAAAGAATCATCGGTAAAGTTTAAATAGTTTGCATCCATTACCATTTTGGTTTTGGCCGGATTTAGTTCAATCATTTTTTCCGAGTAATCAATTGCCGTTACTTGGCAAATTTTAGCAAAAGGATAAGAAAAAAATCCATTGCCCGCGCCAACGTCAAGCAGGGTAGTGGTTTGGTCCAAAGTAATAACTTTTTTAATTTCATTAATTTTTGAATTGGCAAAACTAAAAACCACTGCATGATTTGGGCTACGGCGAGAATTTAATTTTTCTCGCTCCCAATATTTTTTTTGAAATATTTCTGGTTGGTTATTCATTGTTTATTTTTTTAAAATTAATTGGTTCTTTTAGCCAAAATAAAAAGCCGATAAAAGCGCTGGCCAAAACGATAAAAAGCTGAATAATTCCCAAAGCGACAGCTTTTTCAGCGGGCAAATTGACGATACTAAAAAAGAAAATAAATACGGCTTCCCGAGTGCCCACGCCGTTAAAACTGATTGGTAAAAGGTCAGCCGCATTGGCAATAGCAATCATTGGCACCAAAATCATAAAATTTAATTTTAAATTCAAAGCCAACCCCAAAAGGTAAACCTGAAAAATATAAACCAACCAAGACCCGGCCGTTAAACCAATACTTGCAAGGTAATCCAAAAAATTATATTGACCAAAATCAGTTAATAAATTTTTTGCATTTTCTGCGATTAAGGGTTGATATTTTTTTGGCAAAACCAGTTTTATAATTTTTAGATAAATTTCTTTTTTTATAAAAATGATTGCAAAAATTATAGCCAGCAAAATTATTAAAGTGAGCCAAAGGATATTTTGATCAAGGTATTGTGAAAACAACAAACAGCTGATAAAAATTAAAAAAATCAAAAAGCCAAAATCAGCCAGTCGATCAACAATAGTTGTGATTAATGATTTTTTTATTGGGTAGCCATCTTTTTTCAGGTAAAAGATTTTTATCGCTTCACCCAGTTTGCCTGGTGTAATCAGGCTCCAAAAAACGCCAATCGAATAAATGCTGAAAGATCTGGCAAAAGAGTACTTAATATCCAGTCGATTAGCTAAAAGTTGCCAGCGCTTGGCTTTTAAACCAACCAACAAAAGACAGAGAAAAAAGACCGGTATTAAATAAATTAAGTTGGTTTTTTGCAAAACCAAAAGCAATTTTTTTGGATCAGTGACAAAAAAGATTATTGCCAAAAACAAAAAAATACCTATTAAAATCGGTAGGTATTTTATTGTTTTTTTAAAATATTTCATCTAGATTTTTAGCAAGCTAAGGGCGGCCTTAGCTTTGGTAAAAAGCTCGTGAAGTGATGAAACTTTCATCACTCTTTGGATAATATAAGTTGGCCGAAAGTAAAAAGAGCGATAGGCTTTTTTCAATAAAGCCACCAATTCGTCTCTTTTTAAATTTTCTTCCCAAATCAAAGGTTTGAAATCTTTGGTTGGATTTTTGGCAAATTCTTTCCAATAATCATAGGGTAAAATCCCGTTTTCCAAACCGAGCCGATAAAGATCAGTGGCCGGGTAGGGAGTAGTGATGGTGAAGTGGGCAAAATCCGGTTTTAATTTTTTTGCCACTTTAATTGTTTCTAAAACATCTTGTCTGGTTTCGGTGGGCGAACCAATCATAAAATAGCCAAGTGTTTGGATGCCGATTTTTCTGGTTATAAAAAAAGCTTTTTGGGCCATTTCGATGGTGATGCCTTTCCTTAAAACTTCCAAAATTTTGGCAGTGCCGGCTTCCACACCGTAGTGAATTCTTTGGCAACCGGCTGATTTTAGAGCCAAAAGAATTTCTTGATCAACCGTATTAACCCTAGTTCTGATATCCCAGGAAATATCAAGTTTTCTTTTTTTAATATCATCACAAATATCAAAAACTCTTTGGCGGTCAACGGCGAAAGTATCGTCATAAATAAAAATTTCTTTTATCCCCATTTGAGCGCAAATTTCCATTTCGTCAACGACGTTTTTGGCTGATCTGGCTCTAAACATTTTGCCTAAATGTGGCCGGTCACAAAAAAGGCAGCGATAAGGACAACCGCGGCTAGTAAACATGGTGGTAACCGGAAATCTTTTAGCCAAAGAAGAACTGTATTTTTTGTATGGCGTTAAGTGCCTGGCCGGAAAGGGTAAAGTATCCAAATTTTCAATCGGCAGCCTGGCACCGTTATTAACAATTTTTTCCTGATCTTTAAAAACAATTCCCTTTACCTGGTAAAGGTCTTGGTGATTGCTGATACTATCCAGTAGCTCTTTTAAGGGTAATTCGCCTTCGCCAATGACAACATAGTCAACGTCTTTAATGGTAATTGTTTCTTCCGGATAAATATGAACGTGAGGTCCGCCTAAAATAATTTTTATTGAAGGATCAATTTTTTTAATTATTTGGACAGCAGAAATTACATCAAGCAAAGTAAAAGTCATGGCCGTAATACCAACGGCATCCGGTTTTTTTTCTTTAATCACTTCGGCCAGCTGCTCGTGGTTTATTTTTTCAACCTGACAGTCTAGTATTTCCACTTGGTGATTGCTGTTTTTTTCCAAAAAAGCCGCCAGATACATCAGGCCTAAAGGCGGCATGGCATCTTCTTCTTCCAACAAAATTGCGGGTAAGCTGGGGTCGATAATTTTTGAAATTGGTGGGTTGACAAGGACTATTTTCATTTTATTTTTTGTAAAGCTTAGGAACAGAATCAATTGTTTTTATTGCCTGTTCTAAATTAATATTTATTTGATCAGTATACCATTTCATTGAATCAAAGCGCGGTTGATTTTCGGTAGCAATAAATTCCAAGGCTTTTTGACGAGAAATTATTCCTTCCCTGATTTGATTACTGCGGAAAGTGTCATTTTCGGAAAAGCCGGCGATGGTATTGTAAATATAATTATAAAATGGAGCCGTGCCATCACCGATGCGCCAAGTTGATTTAGTATCATTGGCTGTTTCCCAGTCGTAGCCTTTGATTAAAGTTTCATTAATTGTGTCTTCGTCCCAATTGATGTAACGATAAAGAAAAACATAATTATGGGAAATAAAATAAGTTGAGAGGAAAGCAAATAGAGAATCAATAATTGAAGAATTCAGGTAGGCCGGATTTTTAATAAATTGTTTGCCGTAGTAGGCGGCTAATTTGATTTTTTGCAGCCAAGGCATATTGGCCCAGCGATTATTACCCTCGTAAACACCGCAAAAGCCGGTTTTGAATTTGGTATTTTCCAATCTTTCATTCTCGCAAAATAACATCAGTTTAAGATCGTTTTGTTTCATCAGCTTATTGGCGTAATAAAAAAATTGTTTGTCACCAGCCATGAAAAGCGGCACTAAACCCAAGTCTGGTTTTTTCAGCCAAGCCAAAACATTTTTTCTAATATTGTCTCTTTTTTTCTTAATGTCAGCTGAAACCAAAATATGTTCAATGCCAAGTTGGCCGCAAATTCTGGCTTGATTGCGGCGTGCCAAGTCAGTTACCATGCCCCAGTCGTAGGTAAAAGCAATCGGGTTCATTTTTAAAACCGTTTTGATGTAATGTAAACCATACGAGCTGTCGCGACCGCCGGAAAAAGCTACCAAACAATCCGGTTTATCCGAATTACTGCGATATTGGCTGATAATTTTTTCCAGTTCGGCTTGGGGGTAAAGTTCCTTTTTTTTGAAATCGCGGCAGAAATTACAAACTCCGGCTTCGTCAAAATTAATACCGGGAAAAGTTTGGGGTAAAATGCATTTGGTGCATCTTTTTAAATCAAGCGGTGCTTGATATTTAGGCAAATTTTTTAAAAAGTCAGAGCTCTGAGTTGCAATCTCTTCTTTTAGCGGTAAGTCGGCAGGGGATAAATCAGCAATTTCTAATTTGGCAAGATTTCCAGTAGTTTCTGGCTCAGTTTCAATCTCGCTGTTTAATTTAAATTTATTTAATTCTAAATTTTTCAAATCAATCAAACAGGCATCTTGGGCGGCAAAATGAAAAATTTCTTTTGGTTCAAAGTGATCTTTTATTTTATTTTTTTTGATCAGTTCTTTGAGAATATATTTTTCCGAGGCAAAAACAAAAGCGTTTTTTTCTTTACTTAAACAGCCATAAAGCGAGCCGGTGTTAGTGGCTAAAATTAAACTTGGTGTATGATTAAAAATAATAGCAACCGAAGCGGCTCCTTTGATTGCCAAAAAAGTTTTTTTGACCGCTTCAACCAGACTTTTTTTAGTTTGATTGAAATGTTGAATAAGGCTTAAAATAATTTCGGAGTCTACTTCGTATAATTTTTTAATTTCAAGAAATTGGGTGTAGAGCGAATCAACATTGACCACAATACCGTTATGAATACCAACGGCGCCGCTTTTTATAACCGGTTGGTTGTTATCATTTACCGTCTGTTTGCCGTTGGTCACCAGTCTGGAATGGCCAATGATAGCCAATGGATTTTTTTGTAAAATATCAGCAAAAACCTTTTTAAAATCAGTCGAATGAATCATTTGCGAAGCTGAAGTTGGTTTTTTGTAAACGTAAATTCCCTGATTGGTGTAAGACGCCAAACCAGCCGCTTCTTTACCGCGAGATTCCGAAAGGGTGAATAAATTATTGATGATATCTTTGATTAGAGGTTGAGAAAAATTTGAATTTTCTTTAATGACAATGCCAAATATTCCGCACATATTTATTTTATTTCCCTTCGAATGGCAGCGATTTGATCTGCCAAAAGACCAAAAAAGAATATTAAGATGGTTGAAATGGATAAAACAATGGTAATATCAGTAACGTTTAAATCAACCAAATCAATCGCGCCAACAATTACGGTTAAGCCAAACAAAGCGCCGCTGACGGGCAAAAAAATTCTTAAGGGTGAAAAAAGCATGATAATTCTTAAAATCAGCATTAGAGTTTTTCCGGCATCGGAAATTTTGACTAAACTTTTACCACCTTGGCGTTTTTTGATTTCAATCGGGACGTAGTTTACATTTAAACCATCTTTGAAAAAAGCCAGAGTAATCGTAGTTGTCCAGGAAAAAGCCTGGGGCAAAAGATGAGCGTATTTTTTAAAGTAAGCGGTTTTTACCATTCTTAAACCGGAATTCAAATCGGGGATTTTTCGTTGAACTAAATATTCAGCCACCCAATGGAGTACTTTTTTGGCTGGTTGGCGGATTGCCGGCCCTTTATAACCTTGGCGGGCGCCAACGACCATGTCAAAACCATTACTGCCATCAACTAATTTTTTAATATCTTCGGGCCGATGTTGGCCATCGGCGTCAAAAACCAAAATCCAGTCTGATTGAACTTGTGAAACGGCGGTTTTGACCGAGGCGCCGTAGCCTTTATTGTAAGGATGGCTGATGGCTCTAATGCCGGCAATGGTTTTAATTATTTCACCGGTTTTGTCAGTTGAACCGTCATTAACAATGATTATTTCCTGTTGATTGGGAAAAGTTTGGTCCAAATAATTTTTTAGGTTGCTAATTACCGCTACAATCGTGTCTTGCTCATTGTAAGCGGGGATAATGACGGAAAATTTTGGGTTTTCCATAAATTTTATCTTCCTTGTCGGCTCAAAACTATCCTGGTGGTTTTAAGCAAAATATTTAAGTCTAAAGTAAGCGAACGATTTTTAATATAAAATAGATCATACTGCAGTTTTTCCAAAGCGTCTTGTTTTGAAGCGCCATAAGGAAAATTAATTTGCGCCCAGCCGGTTAGTCCCGGTTTTACCAATAGTCTTTCGCGGTAAAACGGAATTTCTTTTTCTAGCAGTTCAACAAATTCCGGTCTTTCCGGTCGTGGACCAATTAAACTCATTTCACCCTTAAAGACGCTGATTAACTGAGGAATTTCGTCAATTCTGGTTTTTCTCAAAAATTTGCCAACGCGGGTAGTTCTGGGGTCGTCTTTTTCCGCCCATTGTGGGCCTTCTTTTTCCGCATCAAGCTTCATTGAGCGAAATTTCAAAGTTAAAAAATTTACGCCGTTTTTACCCACTCGGTTTTGTCTGAAGATTGCCGGGCCCTTGCTGTCAATTTTAATAATCAGAATAATCATTGGAATGAAAACCAATGAGATTATACTAAGAACTAAAGCGGCCGATATATCGATAATGCGCTTAATCCGTTCATATAATTTTTTGTCGTTTTCAGTCAAATTTTCCAAAAACCAACTTTGTTTAATGGTATTAACCGGAATTTTACCGGTATATTTTTCGTAAAAATTGGCATAATCAAAAAAATTGATTCCCAAAGAAAGGCAGGTAAAAATTTTATCAATCAATTCCGGGTATTGGCTGGTATCAACTGCCGAAATGATAGTATTAATTTTTCTTTGGCTGATTTCCTGATCTAAATTTTTTGCCCCGTTGATAATTTCAATATCTTCTGGTGCTGAAATTTTTTCCGCTTCATTATTTTCAACAATTAATACAACCTTATAACCAAGTTGGACCTGAGCGTTTATAGTTTTTATAATTTCCAATGTCTTGTCGTTTAAACCGATTATCGCCACTTTATTAACTAGAGCCTGCGCTTTGACCAAGCGATTGAAAATATTGCGCCAGGCAATGAACAAAACGGTAAAAATTATAATATCCAAAATCAAAACGGTTTGCGGGCGCAAATTCGTTAAGCGGCTGCTGGCAAGATATAAAAGAATAATGGCAATCGCCAAATTTACCAAAGCGGTGGTGGCAATACTGGAATAAAAAGCTAAATTATTTTTTGA
>Ga0172379_10011892_pt1 | contig 10277 bp, 10 predicted proteins | sample GrowelOW334metaG_FD_119756 | JGI IMG/M metagenome (GOLD analysis project Ga0172379, IMG submission 119756) | Groundwater microbial communities from an aquifer near a municipal landfill in Southern Ontario, Canada - Groundwater well OW334 metaG | ecosystem: Environmental > Aquatic > Deep...
ACTATGTTGAGCACCACCTGGGTATTTGCCGGCGAGGTTCGTTGCGCATCAAACACGGCAAAGTAGTCCCAGTCTTTGGTGTGGTCAGCGTCGTCCTGCGAGGTTAAAACAAAGGACACTGCTGACGATTCGGGCGGCAGCGTGGGGGTAATTTTTTGCAGCTTGAGCTTAACCATAACTAATACTTCCTGTCACAGCAGGGTAAAAACTAGGACACCGGCCGCAAGTGCCACAAAAAAATGGGCCCAGGCTATAAAGGTAAACAGCCCGTGCAGCGACGCGGTAAAGCTCTTGTTCATCAAACTCACCTGCCGCACAATCATAAAAGAAAAGATAGCGTAAATTATAGACGCTGCCATAAAAAAGAGTTTAGCTACAAGTAGCAGCAAATCCTGTTCCCAAAGTTGCACCATACTACTCGCTTTCTCCTTTCAGCTCGGAAATAAGATCGGACACAATGTCCTGAACTTTATCTGGGTTGGGTACATTTTCAAAGGTGATCTCCCGAGCCTCGGCAGCAGTCTGAATCGACACATCGCCATAATGAAATATTACCGGTCCAAACCCGGAGATTGAGTTGGTAATATCCTCTATATTACGTAGCGGTGCCTCGGAAAAGCGCCTGTGAATAATACCGTAAAAATCTATGTCCACCACCCGTTTATTGGTCACTAGGTAACTGTTAAAATACCAGCTTAAGAAGTTTTCAAAAAAGTAGCCAAAGGTAAACAGCCCCAGAAAAAACCTAAGGATAAAACTGTACTCAGGGGGCATAATCTGGTTTATGCTAGTTCCCCCTAGTCCCATTAGAAAGTCAAAAAGCGGGACGGCAAAAAGCAGTAGCGCGGTAATAAAAACCCATTTGATGTTAACAATAAAATGCTGGCGTAAAAAGAGTAAAACCTTTTCCTCGTTGTCCTGTCCGTCAAAATGCACACCGTGAGGCTCCCTAATAAACTGACCTAAAAGCGCTGTCATACAGCTATTATACCAAACTAGGCGGGTACACCCAACCTATAGGTTCTCAACAAAAATGGCGGCAATATCATCGGAGTAAACCTCCCGCCAACCACTGGTGGGGCTTCTTAGGACTGTAACAAACTCGCTGTCCACGGGGTATACAATCCAGTCTACAGTGTAGGCGGCCAAACTGGGCAGGTACTGTGTAGGTGCTTTTACTACGCGCATGTAATCTTCAAACACCGATTTATCACCCTGGCGCCAAGACGGCATCCGTCCGTCAACAAATGTTTTATATGCCGGATAGTTCCAAATCATGTAGCCACCCCACCCATAGTAATTAAAGACGTTGCCTGTGATAGAGTGGGTACTGGCAAAGTCTAGGGCCGCTTTAGGATATCTTTGCTTGGTAGTCCAATAGTCCGGATTAGTGCATTGCCGCGCGTCTTGTAAAAAAATAGTGCCTACACCCAGCGTAGATAAAAGCAAAAACAGCAAAAAGCCAACTTTAGCCTTGCCGACTGAGCTTGGCGACAATGCCCGTTTTAAGCTGAGTAGCGGATCACTCCAAAAAACTATAACGGCTGGGATACCGATACTTACTACTACCCTCAAAAAGTATTGGGACCGCACGGCGGCAATACACAACACGCCCAAAGCTACTACATACCAGGTAGGCAGTTTATGCCGGGCACCAATCAGTGCGGAAACTACCAGACCCAGTGTGGTGCAGTAGATAACAAAGTAGTACATGTTAGCCGTGCTTACCGGCACCCACTCACTAATGTAACTAAATTGGTACGGGTGTGCCTCTTTGAGCAATGTCTGCCATAACCCTAAGCCATACGGAGTTACCAAAGTAGCCGCTACGGACAGCATGCCTGCACTCACTAACGCTGCAGTTTGCCAGCGTAAGTGCTGACCACCGCGGATGGCCGAAACAATACGCTCTGCCACATACACCCCAAACATACCCAGCCCCAACACAAAATCGGCGTGCATATTTGCCCATACTGCAAATAGTACCGGCACAGCCACAAGTTTTCCGATCCCACGGCGCACCATACCAGCTTGATCAAGATCGCCTCTGTACAACACGGCGGTAAGGGCCATAAGAAACAGGGTACTAAAGTACATAGGTCTACCTACCACTGCGCTACCTGCCAGCTCCATAAACAGCACCAGCGCAGCTACGGCGGTAAGCATACTAACTGGCGGCGTCTTTCTTACCACACCGCGTACATATCCAACCACTGCCAAACTCAACACACCCGCAAAAAGCAACCCGGCCACCAGGTGTCCCAGGTACCGATGGGCTAGATAAAATATAACTTGGGCAAACCAATATGAATTGGCCCAAGTGTAGTCAGTAAAGGTGTGGGAAAAAACGTTGGTGCGCAGAAGCTGCCCGTGCCGGACTATGTACTCACCGTATGTATAGTGCCACCCAAAGTCCGGGTCAACCGGTGCTCTAAAAAGGGCAAGCGTGCCAAAAAGAACAAGCACCACAAGTACTGCTTTGGAAAAACGCATGGGCACATGATACCAAAATCCTGTGCCTCCCTGCAGTTTTACTTTTTCACAACCTCATATAACCGGTTCTTAATGGAAATATAACCGGGCGCGCGCAGGTTAAAAACGGTTCTAAACTTTTCGCCGTCTACACTAAGAGACCCTTTATCCGTCCCAAAGGTAACTTTGGAGGTGCGACCGTTATTACCAATTTCCACACTTACGGATGTTACGCTAGCATAAGCGGTTCCTAGCTCGCCCGCACGGTCGTGCATGTCGTCTAGTGAATACGGACTACCGCCCCAACAGCTGGTAGTTACTGGCGATACCCTGTTCCTGTCGGCCGAACCGCCTTTATCCCAAACTGTAAGCGCGTTTAAAATGTCTGCCATTTCTTTTTGCGACAGATACGGATCGCCCCTACCGCAAGTAGACGAATCGTTGTAGGACTTTGTCCACCACGCCTTGTAAAACCACGGTGACCCGCCGCGCTTTTCATATGCTCCGTTTGGCCAACCAGCCTCAGCATCCCACCCTATGTTCTCAATGTAGCCACCTGTGGTAGACGAGTAGTACGCAATAACCGACCCGTCTAAAATAATGTTCTTGGTGTCGTCCACTGCTTTTTTCCATGCCGACGGCGGATTTTTGGCCTTGGAGGCTAAATAAACCTGACATGCTTGGGTAGTGCAGATGGTTTTACCGTCCTTGGCGTATCTGTAAGCATAAGAGCGTGCGGCTATCGCCTGGGCCTTTAAGGCATCTGACGGCCAGGTACTGGGCATTTCTGCAATACCATACAGATAACTTTGCATACTAACTTTTCCCACTCCCGAAACAGTTATGCTGGGCATATCCACCGTTTTCACACCCGTCCCGTAATAAAATTTAAGGATCGCCTTGTAATCCTGGCCATCTTCCGCTCTTCCTTTAGCCCCGTACTGACTCATACCTTTGTAGTGGGTGTACGCGCCGTAGCTTATTGCCACATAGGCGGGACTAAATTTAGGTGTAGGCAAACTGGCCTTGGGAGGTTCGTAATCACCCACGCTTCCGCTATCACTGCCGGATTTTTCAGCTAAAATTTGCTGCTGCTTGGCGCTAAGTTCCGCAATAGTTTTTTCGTACGAGTCGCCTTTTTTGTCCAACTCCGTTACCTCGGTTTGTGCCTGGGCCTTTTTTCGATCAATGTCCGCCTTTAACGATAACAGTTTACTTTGCGACGCCTCCAGACCCGCGCGCAAGTCACTGGCCTCCTTTTTGTCGCTCTCAAAGTCGGCAATTTCCATATTTAGCGAGATAATGGACTTAATAGCGTCCCGCGCTACACTGTCTTCAAACATGTCACGCACTGCAAACGCCTGACCTCCACCCCAGGTGTCGGTTCCGGCCAGCAAAAGCTCCAAAATAGTGGGCTGGCCAAACTTATAAAAGTCGCGCACAATGGTGTTTCGTACCTGAGTCTTTTTGCCTAATGACCCCCGCCTATCAGCCAAATTTTCTTCTATCATCTTTAGCTCGGTGCTCACTTTGGCAATATCTCGTTTGAGCGACTCTATTTGGGCGTCCGTTACATTAAGTTTTGCTAGGTACTCTTTTATTTGCGCATCTATAGCACTTTGTTGAGTGCGAATAGCATCGAGCTTGGACTGGGTACTGGCAAGTTTAGTAGCGCAATCCTCCACAGAAGTACAGTCCGCGTCTGCACGAGCTTGAGTGTGTGTGCAGACTGCGACAGTCAGTAAAGTTAGCGTGACTGTGAGTACAACAAGACTAATGCAGTTCTTAGGTAGCGGGGCTTTGGCGGGCATGGTAGGAAGATTATACCAAGTTTTGCAGCCGGGCATTGACTAACTTGATGAACACAAGGATAATTCACATATGACGTGGCCAGAAAGACTGTTGGTAACAACGCTGCTAAGCATATGGCTCGGTTTAGCAGGACATAAAACGGCGTACGCACTTACACCATGCCCCGCTGCGGGCGCTATGCCCCCAGCAGGTCAGTGCTGTGTAGACGCAAAGAACGTAAAAAACAGCTGTGCCGTCGGAGACGTACCGGATACAACAACGGTACCAGGAGACTGCGCGTGCGTATCCGCAAACAAAGCCTTAAAAGACTTGTTTGATATTGTTAACGGCATCATGATCCCGATAACTGTGTTGCTAGGCATGTTTTTAATTATCCTAGCTGGCTACAAGATCCTAACCAGTCAGGGCGATCCGGCAAAGCTACAGGAGGGCAAGGATAGCTTGACATCTGCTATAATTGGCTTACTATTTGTAGTGATGGCGGTTTCCATCTTAAGAGTCATTCTAAAAGCTCTTATTACTGGAGATAACGATCCATTTAGTTAGTAACAAGATAAGTTTAAAGAAAGGTGATAATGACTCAACTAGCGGACATCTTTGTAGGAGTTGCTCGGGCTGCTACCCCAGCGAATGTAACACCAATAACGCTGCCGTTTAATAACTTGGCCGACGTCTTTGGCTTTTTGGTTAACGTAGTATTGGGTGTGGGTATTGCCGTCACCATCGTATTTTTAATCTTGGGTGGTATTCAATATATAACTGCTAAGGGTGATCAAAAAGCTGCTGGGGCAGCCAGGGAGGCCTTAACTAATGCGGTTATTGGGTTTATTGTAGTTATCGGTGCGTTCACCATTAGGACCATTTTGATTAATGTCATTGGTGTTACCAATGATCTTAAAGTTAATGATGTTGTTAACTTCTAGCTACGTAGGGGGGAGGTGTACACACTAATGACAAATTTATTGGACGTATTAACAAGCAGTGCGTTGGCAGCAACTTCGACGAATGCACAAGTAATTAACCTTCCCTTTAAGGATCTTGCAGACGTTTTTGGGTTTTTGGTTAACGTGGTACTGGGTGTAGGTATTGCTATCACCATTATCTTTTTAATTCTTGGTGGTATTAAATACATTACCGCTAAAGGCGATCAAAAAGCTGCCGGAGAAGCCAGAGCTGCACTTACCAATGCGGTTATTGGGTTTATTGTAGTTATCGGTGCTTTCACCATTAGGACTATTCTCATCAATGTAATTGGAAGTTCTAACAATATGACTGTTGGTAACGTTGTGCGCTTCTAACAACATGACTGTGAGCCGCTTTTAAAACTCCCACTACGGTGGGAGTTTTTGGTTGTAGGTAAGCGGCCTGTATTGCAAAATAGTAAAGTTTGTGACATTCTAGCTTCAACATGGTTTACGCAGCAGCCAATAATCCTTGGGAATTTTTACAACCGTGGAGCCTTATCGGCCCAGAAAATAGGCCGCTTGTAGAAGTAAGCGACTTCCTGGGACTTGGACTTAACGTACTCCTAGGAACCACCTTGGCTGTCTCCATGATCTCGCTCATACTGTCGGGCATAAAGTTTGTAACCGCTAAGGGCGATCCCAAAGCCAAAGCCGCAGCTCAGCAGTCACTCACCTACGCTGTGGTAGCTTTTATACTAGGCATCGGCGCGTTTACCTTAAAGACTATTATATTTAATGTGGTGGGCGGCGACTACGGTAGCTTGAGAAACGCTACCCCCAACTTTTAGTCGGAAGCTTATGTTGATGTATAAAATGAAATCCGTACAGTTCTTAGCTATTGTTTTAGCTATGGTTGCGTGTGTAACTGCCGTACCAAAAACGGCCTATGCCGAACCGTGGCCGTCGCCTCCACCAGAGGAAATCCCACCTCCTACGGAGATGCCGCCAGCAGAATACGAAACACGGTGCGAGGAACTCACCCAGGAAACATGGGAAGGGGCGCCGTCGCCACTGGCAATCCTTTGTCCCGTGGTCAGGTACCTAAACTTAGTACTCTACGCCTCAGCTGCAATTTTTGTGGCCATGGTTTTTGCCAGTGCGCTGAAATTTGCTCTAGCACAGGGAGACCCAAAGGCCCTCCAAGGCGCAAAGGGGTCCTTAACCTGGGCCATCATTGGTTTTATAGTTATTATTGGAGTATTTACTCTACTTGTTGTGCTAAAAAACGTACTGGGACTAAAAGATAGCCCCATCCTTAATCCGGTAGGCGTACTAAACAACAGCCTCATGGATCTCTTCAGAAAAGTCGGCATCCGCAACTACTAAAAAAGCTTCTGTTTGCTACTGCGCGTACATGGTTATGTTTTCTGTAGCGTTAGTAAAAGAAAACGTATACTCCTCGTCCAACAGAGCGCCGCTTGAGTTTTGTGACCCTTTGGCTATTACCACCGTGTACTCTACGCCATCTATCCACCCGTACTCCTGACCTGTACTTGAAGGCGCAGGTACAACCCACAGCACCTCTGGCTGCGTTGTAAGCACGTAGGTCTCAAAAGGAATACTGGGACTAATAGTTATACGCATACCGCTTACATTGGTTCCTAGTGCGTCACTAAACTTAACTGAGATAGGGAGTAGGGTATTTAAAGACGCTACCGTACCGATCGGCTGTGCACTCACAACTCTAAACGTATTCAGCCCTACTACAGGCGGTTTAGTTGTTGCTGGAGGCTTGGAAAAGCCTGAAAGCAGCATAAAGCTCACAAGCACGCCCAGAACCAATATACCAATCACGGCAAACGTCAACTTCTTTTTTTTGGCTATCAAGGCAGCCACTTTGCTAAACATACACTAATAGTACTACAAAAACGCGGCGATTTACCTAAAGACACAGCCAATCCTCCGGCTTCACATACGCACCATCTACCTGCATTTCAATATGTGCGTGCTTACCCCCTCTGTAGTCAAATAGTTTTGCAACAGGGTCGCCAGGTTCTACTGAAGCTGTGAATATGGTGGGCAGAGATAGACAGGCGAGGTGTAGTAAAAAGACACTATAGTTGTGTGAATCATCCCTGCCATTTAGTACCACAAAGCACCCTGTATCGTCAGTGGCAATTCTCTTAACTCTGGCTAAGTCCCACCTGGGTACCGTACTAAGCTCAGGAGCGTATACCCAAGTTGTATCCGGGTCTGGCGCTGTAACATCTAAGGCGTAGCCGTAGTATGGTCTTAAATTTGACTGTCCGCTACACCAGCTAGTGGGGTCTCCCACGGGACCCACGGCAGGAGAGCCAGCAAAATAAGGGATGTTAAGGCCGCAATCTCGTCTACCCAGAATGCTACCACCGGCATCACGGGGAGCCCAGTAGTCGTTGGAACCGTGCCGACCGGGAACATTTCCGCCAGCATACGACCTAAGCTGCACAATGTAGGTAGGAAAGACGCAACTAGTTCCTTCAACTGGCTCGGGTCGAGGGGGCACAAGGGTACTCACTGCGGCAGTTACCGCGCTTTTTGCTCTATCCACCGGGGATACCGAACCTAAAAAGTTGGCCATCATCATAAAAGCCGCGGCAGCTAAAAACACGGGAACAATGCAGCCGCAGGTTATGACTTTCTCCGTTGCCTTGGCGGCATCATCCATCATCTTGTTAAACTCACCCACTATATCCCCCTTTAACACCGCCTTTAACAAGTCTTTGGCGCCGTCGATGACTTTTGAGACTAATGCCTGCAAGATTTTTTCGATGAATGGGGCTATAACCTCTGCCAGACCCCCGGTGGCAACACCTAACGCAGTTATCGCCGCGGCCACTCCCGTTTTTAGAACCAACCTGGATAAAGTGTTGGCAATTTTCTGTGCGACTATGGTTTTTGCTCTAACAAGCGGTGCCGCTAGCCTGTTTAACTTAAGCCTAGTGAATAGTTCCTGCTGGATAAGCGACAACTTAGAGGTATAGATCTGCAGGGCGCCAAATTTTTCAAGAAAGGGGTCAAGGTTGGCTGCATTGGCCTTTCTTATCCCAATCTTCCTAAACAAACCTCCCAGAATAGCCCTGTTTTTGGCACTGTTTACTACATTACCAGCTGCGTCCAGTTCTAGTTGACTCCAGATTCCTGCTTTCTGTAGATCGGTTTTAAAAGCGGTAAATTTAGTAGTTAGATTTAGCCAATCTTTTTCCCCCACCCACGCCTGCAGCCCGGCATGATTGCCGTTGAGTAAGGCAAAGAAGCCGTCTAGGTTGTCGTCTGCACTTCCCCACGTCATAACACCTGTTGTGGCATCCCGTGTCCCAATCAGTCTGTTGCCGGTGGTGGCGTTTGCTTTAGTCCATGCGCCGTAAAAACTCCCCAGGTGTTTTGAGCCCTTAAATCTTGAGGAAAATTGATAGACGCTGCCTCCGTAATTTACGGAAAATCGCTCGGTAAAATAGTGGTCTCTGATAAGCGGACTTTTATCAAAAAGTGGGTTAAGAGCCGGTATTTTCTCGTTATAAACTAACCCAAAAAAGCGCGTCCGCTCCATTACCTTTCCAGTCCAATACGCAGGTGTAAAAACTTGGACCCTATCTCTAAGCTGGGCTATCCACAAGTAATTTTTGCCAAGCTCCCCTTTGGAAATCTGTTTTAGCAGGTCTCTCCCGTCCTCCTGCAGATAAACTCGCTTTTGGAAATCGTACACGGTCTGAAGTGACTTATACCCATCGGACATGACATCTAACCCTGTAGCCGGATCCACAAAAGAGGAGTTTAGGAGGGATTTAGTACCTTCAAAAGCTCGCCGACCCACCGACTGAATATACTGGTCAGCTACGCCACCCCCATACCGGGTATTTGAAAACCTACCGGACAGTGAGGCCGCCCTGGATAGGATGGCCTCGCCCTCACCCAATTTACCGAGTACGTCCGTTGAGGAGCGCCCTGCTAAAGCTCCGCTAAACCCTCCTAGGTCGCGGAGATAGCTTTCCAGCCCCGCCACGCTATGATTAAACCTTGCCAGCTCCTGTGGAACAGCTGCGTATACCCGTCTAGCATCGGCAATATGGAGTTGCGCCTGTGTAACAGCCGATGTAAGCCCCGCCATCTTTCCCTGAACCTGCCCTACGGTAACCGTACCTGTAAAACCTGCGGTGGTAATTTGCTTTTGGACATCAGACAGAGCAGACCCTAATCCCGACAAATCACCCACCAGGCTGCTTTCGCTAATCAAACCGTCTATCCTAGTACCAAGCTCCAGATCCAAGGGACCGCCCGCGGTAATACCAGAAATAGTTGCCCGTTTGTTGGCAAACTCCGTAGCGGCGGCACTAATAAAACCTCTCTGCATATCAGAATAGGCCTCATTCCTGGACAAAGCGGACTTTTTCTTAGCCACAAAATTCAAAACCCCAAACCCCGCCTGCTCGTATACATCAACCGCGCCCTCTACAGTCTCAGCCCTACCCGTAGCACTGGAAAACATTTTACCCGCCCCTAATACACCTTGGCCGGTAAAATTTAATGGACCAACGGTGGTCTTTAGCGTACCTAGGAACGGTTTACCTGTTGGGCTAACATCCCCGATTAGATCCCGCCACATCTCTCGCTCAACAGAGGTGTCTAGATCTGTCCAAAATTCCCCCTCAAGGATATTGGAACCAAACGGATTCAAGGGGTTTAGCGACCTTTCCACAAACTTTGATAAAGTCTTTTTGGGGTCGGTTACTAAATCCAGCAGATTAAACGGAATATACACACCCTTTACGTCCGCCACCTCTGCTCCGGTACCAAAGGCATACAAGTCGGCACCGGACGGCACGTATGGGCTGGCGTGCGCTGTAAACTTAAGTTTCCAATCGTCCGTTACTAACTCCCAGAGCTTTTCTGGCATGTGCGCAGGTGTATCTACCGCGCGAATGGCCTCGTCCAACGCAGCATTCAACCCCATGTCGCTAGTATCCAATTGCGGTGGTACAGGAAAAGGTCTGTCGGGGCGTTTATTAACAGGTCTGTCACCCGGATAATAACCAAACCATAAAGGGTTGC
>Ga0172379_10011894_pt1 | contig 10277 bp, 2 predicted proteins | sample GrowelOW334metaG_FD_119756 | JGI IMG/M metagenome (GOLD analysis project Ga0172379, IMG submission 119756) | Groundwater microbial communities from an aquifer near a municipal landfill in Southern Ontario, Canada - Groundwater well OW334 metaG | ecosystem: Environmental > Aquatic > Deep...
AGTGGTCGAAAAAAAACCGGGTAGCAAGCCGGTGCATATCATAATCGAATATAATCATAATGTGGCAGAAATTGCCCGGGAGTGGGGTAAGCGGCAAAAATTTCCGGTCGTCGTGCTAGAGGGCGACTGGCAGAAGGAAATTGAAAAAATTCCTGCCGGCATCCTGACTGGGGCATTGGCCGACCCTTATCCGCTAAGTCCTGAGGAAAAACATGAGGATGCCGCCCGTCCGCTCTCGCGTATCCACGAAAAACTTATGCCGGGCGGCGTAGTATCATATTACCCCGACAGCCAATATTGCCTGTCTGAGCGGCACGCCGAACTGGCGAGACAGGCCGGCTTCAAATATATCGGTGCCATCACCTCGCGCTTTGCCGAGGAAGGCAAGAACACGGGAAAGTATTACAATCCGAAACTTCGCATGGCAGTGACAGCGCTTTATAAAGATGGCGGAACCGGCTCCTCCGAGCGGACAAAAGTGAAAGCAAGCCCCGAAGAAATCAAAGAGCTGGTCGGTAAACTTTTCATCGAAAATCCGAAGAAAGCCAGGAAAGAATTGATGGAAAAACCGTTCTGATATATTTAGTCGGCATCATGCTCCACTATCATAAATGGTAGTATAATGTTTTTAAAAAAGTGGAGAAAAAAAATGCAGTATACTAGTATACTGCATTTTTTTTATTCTGTTGTTATGGCTTTCTGTTGTTTGGGGTTTTATCTTGAAGCACCGGAGTAGGCAATTGCTCTCACAATATCCCATGCATTTGCTGAAGTCGGATTATAGCCGAAGACGAACTTGAAGGCATCTTTGGCCGCCTTTTCGCTCGAAAGATTCCTCTGTGCCGGCCGCAAGCCATAGGCTATGACCATGACCGCGGCGTCATCTTTCGGATTTTTCCTGTCCGGCGCGCGCAGATAGATCTTCTCGAAGGTAGCCGCCGCCGTTGTTTCCGCCGCCGTGTTCCTCGTATTCGGCCAGCGGCCATTGGCGATCTTTATGGCGTCAGCCCATTCGGCCTCATTTTTCGGCAGATGGCCGAAGGTCGATTTGAAGGAGTTGACCACGCCGGCCCGCTCGCCAGCGCCTAAAGCCAGGGTCGTATTGCTGCCATATGCGACAAAGTTATTCAGGGCGTTGATATTGGCGTCAGTCAGGCCAGGTGAGCCCTTGAGCAGGGCTTTGACGTATTTTTTGACGCTGGTCTGCTCCTTGGCCAGGTCGCGTTTCAGGCCCAGCCTGCCCAACAGGCCGTTGATGTTGGCTTTGAATATTTCCGCCGCGTCCGCGAGGATGGCCGCGATCCTGTCGGCGAATTGCTTGGCGGCCAGCGCGGCCTTGTCGGTGATCGCCGTCACTTTGCTCTCCGGCTCGGGCGTCTTGACTTCGATGCCGCAGACGCGCTGGCGGGCGTCGTTCTGCTCGGTCGTCAGGGTGCAGTTAAGGGGCGACTGCGATTTTATGTTGCGGTACTGCACCCCGAGAGAGCAGACAGTCTGCCATTCATCATATACGACATCGGTACAATAGAGAGATTTGAACGCGCCGACGACATTGCCCCCGGAACTGGCGGGCGCCGCGACAGCCGCCTGAGCCGCCGGCGCCGCGATGAAGGGCATGATGACGGCGAAGATGGTCAAGTGGTTGGTCTTCGAGGTGTAAACCAGCTTGTAGTCGTCATAGCTGCCGGGCAAAGTGTCGATAAAGGCTTCGAAGGAGGAAGAGGCTGAGGCATTGGAATAAAGTTTCCATTCCGTATCGCCCGTATTCTTATAATATGCTGTCCTGGTGGTGGCCAGCGCTACCCAGTCGCTAGCCGTCGAATCCCAATAGCTGTTTTTGGTATTTTTAAGTTTGGCATACACGCCGGTGCCGTCAGCCGTCACCTGCGCCGCCACATCAGCCTTGTAGATGACCATCTCGATATCGATATAATCATTCAAACTGGTTATGGCCTGGCCGGAGTTGTCGGTCGCCGAGATGGATGTGCCCTGGTCGGCGAACGGCTCGGATGAATTGGTCTTGGCCACGGCCGAAGTCAGAGCGGCGTTCAGGTTGCCGGCGGAGGAAGAATTGCCCAGGGCGTTGGGCGGAACGACCAGCTTCACGCCGGAGCCGTCGGGCGCGGTATCGTCCATGGTGCCGCCGGAGGCCGGGGTAATCGGCGTTTTTTTGTTCTTGTTGCTCCAGGCGCTGTTGGCGTTCAATTTTATGTTTTTGTTCGTCACGCTCGCGCCGCTTACCGTGACTGCCGCGCCGGAAGAATAAGCCGATTCAAGGTAGCCGTCAGCGATGCCATAAACAGTCCAGGAGCCGTTTAGTACGCCCAATTCATAATAACCGGTGCCGTCGGTCGGCGCCTGGGTTTTCTTGCCGTCTGACGTCTCGGCCCTGACCCAGCCGCCCGGCACCGCCTCGCCCGTGTCGTATGTATTGTCGGCGTCGGCGTCGGCATAGATATAGCCGGAAATGGTAAGATTTTTGGCTGTCAAAGTGAAATCGCGGCCGGTGATAGCGGCAGTACTCGTGGCATCGAAGCCCAGAGGTTCTTCCGACATATAACCCGGCTTATCCGCGCCCATCTTATAGCCATTGCCGGTCGGGATGGTGATCGAATAGGTGCCGTCAGCGCTTGTCTTGACGCCGTTGCGATAGCCGTTCGACGGATTGCCGACCCAGACCCAGGCGCCCGACGATGAGGCCGCGCCTTCCAGTACCGCGCCGGAGATCGCGACAGTCGAGGCGCTGGTATCAGGCAGGGTGAAGCTGACGGTTCGATCAGTCGTGGTAGCGGCCACGCTGCCGGTCGTCGAGTCAAGTCCGATATTAGCATCGGTAACCGGGATATAATTGCCGAAGCCCGGGATATCGAGCGAGAAGAAATAATTTGCCGAAGCCTTAAGCGTCACCGTTTCATCGAAACCGTCGAGGTCGGTGATGCGCAGGCCTTTGCGGAAACCGTTCGATTTGCAGGTCGCGCCCGAACAGTTGACGCCTTCGATGTTGACAAAGGCTTCTTTGCCGCTATAGCCCGCTTTATTGATGAAAGACAGGCTAACATTGATCAGATTGCCGGAGGCGATCGTAATATCTTTGCCGCTCACATCGGCGCTGGCCACCGCCACGTTGGCCGGGCTGTTCGCCACTTCATCAGTATCGAGTCCGACCTCGCCGTATTCTTGCGTCCAGATATCGACCCGGTAGTTTTTCGAACCCGGAACGGATATCGAGTAGACGCCGGCCGAATTCGTCTGGCCGTGGTATTCCTTGCCGGTGTAGACGCCGCTATCGTTATACTGGACAGCGCGGATCGGCCGATAAGCTTGGGCGGTGCCGCCGATGGTTATGGTTCCGCCGATCGTATAGAAGGTAGCGCCGGTCTCCGGAGCAAGATTCTGGGTCACATCAGCCGCGGCGACGACGACCGTTTGCGGCTCGGCATTGCCGAAACCCGGAATGTAGGATTGGACGCGCCAGGCGCCGGCGTCAACATATAATATGTAGTTGCCGGAAGAATCGGTCATAGTATCGGTGTGGTTGAAGCCGCTTACCTTGTCGGCCCAGACCGGAGCGAAGGAGACCGGGTTGGTGCCATTGGTGACCTTGCCGGAAATCGTGCGTCCGGGCTTGGTGATCTTAAAGATGAATCTGTTAGCCGCGGTAATGAGCCGTCCGTCCGCCGTCACGTCGGCGGTCGTATTGCCATCCGTCGCGCCGGTATCGGTATCGGCTGCAATGGAGGCGTTCTTTTCCGGTACGTTCGGCAGGCCGGGCTTGAAGGCGCCTACCGTGTAGTTACCGGCCTGCGCGATCTTCAGAGTGAAACGGCCGCCGGTATCGGTCTTGGCATGAGCGCCCATGCCCTGTGAATTACCCGGCTGGTAGGCGTAAACTTCGGCATCGGCGATCGCGCCGCCCAGCTCATCCTGGACGTAACCGATGACCTGCAGGTTGGCGGCATTGACCGATAAGGTGACCGAACTGGTGCCGCTGCCCAGACTTTTCACCATCTGCGGCATCGGCGGCATCCAGTCGGGCATCGGCGGCGGTCCGGAGACTACGCCCTTAGGCATGGCCGGGCCGACACCGACCATCCAGTCGCCGGCCGGCAGGTAGAAGTGCACCGCCGGCAAGCTGGTAGTCGCGGCATAGAATGTCTTCAATTTGAAACCCTGCGGGCTGCCGGCAAAGACGTCGATGTCGGTACTGCTAAAATTGCCGGCAAGATTGACTGTCAGGTCAAGTACGCTGCCGGAGTTTTCCTTGGCGAAGATCAGGTTTTTTGTCGTACTGGCGGAAATGTTCAGCGGTTCAGGCATCGAGAGGCCCATCCAGCTGGCGTCGGGGAAGTAGAGGCTCGGTTCGGTGAAGAGCATGTAGGAGCCGGCAGACAGACCGGTGAAGGAATAGCTGCCGGAGCCATTCGTTATGGTCGCGGCCTGGTCCATCGGGCCGGTCATGGGCGAGCCGAGATAAAGCTTCATCGTGCCGTCGGTCGCGCCGGTCGCACCGGTCAGGGTGATCGAACCGGAGAGGGTCAGGGCGCCGCCCTGATTGATGAAGAAAGGCATGCCGCTGACGGTTTCGGACAAGGTGCCGTCGGCTTTCATGATTTTCATATCGACCGTATAGCCGGAGGTGTCGAAACCGCGCGGGATAGAAGAGTTGGTTATGCCGGAGAGATCGAAATGCAGGAAGTCGCTGGTCGGCGGCGTGCCATATACGACCAGATTGACCGTGACGGTACGGGCCGCAGTATCGACTGTGACGCCGTCATCATTCGCGCCGCCGCTCGATTCGGTCGAAGTGGCGAAGGTGACGGTGCCCGCGTTCCATTCGTTGATGTCCTTATTGATCGGCGAATATGGATCTTTCTTGGCGCCGGCGACATTGAAGCCGGTCGGAAAGGTCAGAACGACGCGGTAGCCGTTCGATATCGCCTGGCTGGTCGGCATGTCGACGAAGTAGACGGTGGTCTGGCCGGCAGTGGAATTCATCGGAAAGGCGCCGGCTTTCATCATGCCCATATTGCCCATGTTCGGACCCATCATACCGCCGCCCCCGCCGCCCATATTCGGGCCGAGCATGCCTTTGGTATTTTCACTGTTCTCGACCGGCGTCTGGAAGCTGGTCGGATTATATAGTGTGTTGCCGGCGAGATCTGAAGCGCCGCTCGCGCCTTGGGATAGAGCCGTAGTTGAGGCCATCTGGATGTAGTAATTAAGGCCGACAAAACCCATGATGTTGTCTATCATTACCGTTTTGTTATTGGCGTCGTAAGTGAAGTTAGCGCCGTTAAGATCAAGCGTCGAGGTGGCGGCCGCGTAACCGGAAGCGAAGTTTGAATTGTACGGGCCTTGCTTGATGGCGAAATTGTTCTTATTCAGCACCGATTTCGGCCAGTTGGTCGAGTCGGTTATTTTTGCCGAATTCATCGGTTCATCGAAAGTGATCGCAACGCCGAAGTCGTCACCCTTGGCGAACATAATCTTCGGACTCGTCGTGTCGCCGGTCGCGGCGGTCGCGAAAGTGACTACCTTGTCGGAATTGAGCGGGTTGCCGGAAGCGTCCGTCACCGAGGTGCTGGTGGCCGAGGCACTGCCGACGATCGTCAGCGTATAGTCGGAGGCCGTCTGCAGGATGACGGTCGGCACGAAGGAAGCGGAATGGCCCATCGCGTCATAGGTGATCGAGCCGGTGACCTGGGAGGTGCCGCGTTTCAGGGTTACGGTGTTGGCGTTGATGGTGCTCGGATCCATCGCCTCCGAGAACTGGATATTGATCGGGCCGGGGCTGACCGGGATATTAGTATTATTGGTGCCGTTCACCGGCCAGGTGTCGATGACTGTCGGCTTGGCATTATCGACCGTCGAGCCGATCTCGAAGCTTGACCGGTACATCTCGAAGCTCGAGGTATTTTGGCTCGAGCCGGGATTGCCCATCCAGATACCGGTCGAACTCTTGAGCGCGCCGGTCGCCCGCACGCGATATTTGCCGGCGGTCAGGTTGACGGCCGGAGTGATGACAGCGATCTTGAGGGAAGTGTCGAGCGCGGCGGCCATGCTGACAGGCGTAGCCGTTTCGGCGCTGCCTGAAATGGTGATTTTGTCCAGCTTGATATTACCGGCAAGACTGACTGACGCGGAATCCATCGGTTCGGAAAAATTCATATAGATGCGGGTGTTCTGCGGTACGTTCATCATGCCGTCGTTCGGGTTGACGCCCAGGACGAACGGCGGCATCATGCCGCCCGCGCCAAAGGTCATACCGCCCGAGCCGCCGGAAAAATCACCGCCGGTCGAGAAGGAGATCACCTGGCCGCCCTCCGGACGATTGCCCTCGAGGCCGTTGCCCGAATTGTCTCGCACGCCGCTGGTCATGATGAGGTAGTAGGTCGTGTTGGTCGCGAGGCCCGAGCCGCCGATGTTTATCATGCCCAGATACGGATCGCCGGGCAGATTGGTTCGGGGCTGGGGATTATAGACGCAGGCGCTTGAAGATAGCAGATTGGTGTTTATGTCGGCTTGAGTGACCAGTTTGATATTGGAATTGTTGAAGGTCGAGTTATTTAGATCCTTTGAGAAGCCGACAAAAAGCCTAAAATTTGGATCGCCCGGCTTCACGTTCATCATGCCGTCCGGCGGTCCGGTCCAGTTCACTCTCGGCTTGTTATTGTCGCCGGTCGTACCGCCGCCGGTGCCGGCTGTCATCGTTATACCGCTTGAAAAATTATGATCGGCGCCATTGAGATAGATGTCGCGGAACTGTTCCTCGTAAAAACCGGATTTGCTAATCTTCAGGTTATAGATACCGTCCTTGACGTTGGTCAGACTGAAGGCGCCGTTAGCGCCGGTCATGGTGTTATAACCGGTACCCTCGAGGAAGACCAGGGCATTAGCTACCGGGACATATGAGCTGTCGGTCGTCGTGCCGCTGATATTATGCTTGACCCAGCCGCCGCTCGCTTGCGCCATAGCAACGAACGGATTGCGGCTGACAGTCGTTTCGCTGTTTGAACCATCGGCCTCGGGACTGGCGGACATATACCGGGTACTGCCGGAACCGACCAGTTTGAGATAATAAAATACGCCGTAGGTGGCGCTATCCGCGTCGTCAATCGTCGCTTGCGGTATGGTGAAGCGGAAGTAGCCGTTCGATTGGGCCGTGCCATAAGCGGTCGTATAGTTGCCCGGGATTTCGTCCGAGCGGGCCGCGTCGCCGATCTTATAATGCAATTCTCCGGTAAGCGAGGACTGACCCATCGGATCGCCCATCTGCGCCACGACGCTCAGGTCGGAACCGGTCGGCGCTATGTTTACTGGCGCGAAATTGATCATCGGACCGCCGCCTCCGCCACTGCCGGAATATGACGGCATTTCCGGTGATGATGAGGAGTTTTGCGGGCTGGACGTCGCCTGCACGACAAAATCGAAAGAGTTGTTGTCGGTATCCCAGCCATTGCCCATCGTTGCGTCACGACCGCCGGTCGACAGGTCGCTTGCCATCGAACTGCCGAAGGCCTTGCGCTCAAGCGAGACGTAGCTCGGGGTAAAAGGCATGGCGGCCGCGCCTTCCGGGTTCATCGCGCCGCCCCAGCCCAGCTTATCGATCTCGATGCTTGATGAATTGGCCAGCCTGAGATGGCCGCCGCCGGTCGAAATGGCGGAAAAATATTGGTTGCCGTCGGTCGCCGAGACGCTGTCGAATTGCACCGTCGAAAGCAGATAATAGCTATTTGGGGCGATAATGGTAGAGGGGGTGACGGTCGCCAGCACGCTCCAGGCGACCGGACTGGCATCGCTATACTCCAGGCGCCAGTTGCCGATATCGACGGCATTACTGCCGCCATTATAGAGTTCGACGAATTGGGCGCTGGCCGTATCCAGATAGCGCAAACCGACTTCGCCAATCTTTACCTTATTCGGCGCGGTGACATAAATCCCTCCCGATCCCTGGCCCGCGTTCCCGGCGTAATCCAAGATACCGGCGGCCACCGTCACCTGAGAGGTCGAGGTGGATAGTGCCGTTCCGCCGGTCATCAGCCGGATAATATTATTTCCTTGCGGTACGACGCTCGTGACCGAAGTTCCTCCATTGACCGAATAAGTAGAGAGCGAGGTCGAAGTACCGGAGGATTGCACGCGTTCGGAAAAGACGATATCGACGGTGTTAGAGTTGACGTATTCAGCTTTGAGAACAGTCGGTCCGGATGTATCGACTACCACGCTGTTGGCGCTGAAAGCCGCCGCCGGTCCGGTTCCGCCCGAAGCGATGATGCCATTAGCCGTCACTGTGGCCATGATCTGGCTGCCGTTAGAAGCGTTTGCCGCCGTCCGGATCGCGATGTAATAGATGTTCTGCCCGGCCGGCAGGTTTTCGGTCGAACTCGGCGTCAGGGTGACTGAGTTGCCGGTCCAGGCGGAAGCGCAGGGGATAAAGTTATCGCCTGAACCGAAATTACCGCTGTTGCCCGAACCGGCGTCGTTATAAAGACCGACACCGGTATTGGCGTTAGCCACCAGGGCTTGGAGCGTCGACGAACCGAAATTATAACCGCTGAAATTTACCTGGACCGAGGTCAGGGTCTGAGTGCTCGAACCGGTGTCGAGATTAAGCCGGGTGATAGCGGTCGGCAGGCTTGAGGTGCCGATCGGCATCTCCGGCATATCGCCGTTGTAAAGACCAGTCGTAGAGACCGTCACACCGATGGCCGCCTCCGCCGGCAAGAATATCAGCTCACCGAGCGGCAAGTTGATGCTCCAGCCCAGAGTCGCGAAAACAACCAGCCAGATCGCCAGTTTTTTGGCAAAGCTTTTGAATCGTTTCATATTTTTCAGCCGAACAAATAATGCCTTAACGGCATTCCCCCTTTGAAGGCTTTATCCGGCAATTAGTTATGAGTATTTTTTAAAATTGTTGTTTAATTTTGTGCCAGCTTATTGTCCGGGCTGGATGCGATAGAGCTGGGCTTGCAGGCGCATCACATTGGACTGTAGACCGTTCAGATTGATCAATATCTGGTTTTGCTGGGCTTCGACTTTCGTCAGAATTTCAGCCAGGTCCGTCGTAGAACCCCGGGTAAAAAAAATAATACTGACAAAGATGAATTGGATCAGTATTATGACAAGCAAAACAAGATATGTGTTGGTGGAATTCAAAACCTTAAACCAAAGCTTCTTGAGCTTTTTCGTGAAATTATCTCCAAACATAAAGCATGGGGTGCTTAAGTAAGAGGTGGATAACTTATTATATTATACCACTTTTGATGGTAAAAATAAAACTTTACCCTTCATCATCTTTTTTGCCTCCGGCGGGGCCTGCCCGGCCGGGGCCCGCCGGGCAGGCCCCTTTCCGCGCGCTCTGATAAATATGTAAGTTATTTTGGTTAGGTTTAATTGTAATTAACTATTTGCATCTTCGTTAAAAGCGGGAGAAAATCGCTCACCGTCGTGAAAATAATTAGGAACTTGCCACTGACTTAAAAGGGGCTTCCGCCCCCTCGCCCCGCCGCGGCGGGGCTCAGACATAAAATTTTCTCCTCGTCTTCAGCTCGAACTCTACTTAAATTTTTCCAGGCGGGCATTTGAATACCAGAAAATTTGAATGCAAAAAAAATTAGATCGTGGTCAAAAAACGTTATTGCCTAAAGAATGATAATAAATGCAAAAATATTAGTTACGCCCGCTTCAGGCTGAAGCTGAAGGTACTACCGATGCCATGTTCTGATTCCGCCTTGATCTTACCACCCATACGCTCGATGATCTCCTTGCAGATGAACAGGCCGAGACCCGTACCCTCGATCTTGGCGGTCTGGTCGCTCTTGACGCGGTAGAACTTTGAAAAAAGTTTCTCCATCGCTTCCTTGCTCATGCCGATGCCGTGGTCTTTGATATGAGTCGTGATCAGACCGTTCGCACCGACCTCATGGCTTATCTCGATGCCGCCATCATCAAGCGTGTATTTGATGGCATTACCGACAAGATTGATGAGCACTTCTTTCAGTTTGTAAGTATCCGCCAGGGCAGAAAGTTCTTCAGCGACCGGCGTATAGGTAATTTTGATATTCTTATCGCGGGCAAGCGGCGAGAGTTCACTCGTCACCTCGTTGATGCTCTGAGCGAGAGAAACCGGCTTCAGTTCGTAAACCATCTTACCACTGTCGGAGCGGGCGACCTCTAAGAGGTCCTGGACGAGCTGGACCAGGCGTTCGTTGGCGTTATAGACGGTTTTTAAAGATTCGTCGGCTTTTGGCGGGATCTTCCCGAGCGAACCGTCAAGC
>Ga0172379_10011895_pt1 | contig 10277 bp, 1 predicted proteins | sample GrowelOW334metaG_FD_119756 | JGI IMG/M metagenome (GOLD analysis project Ga0172379, IMG submission 119756) | Groundwater microbial communities from an aquifer near a municipal landfill in Southern Ontario, Canada - Groundwater well OW334 metaG | ecosystem: Environmental > Aquatic > Deep...
ACAGGATTACTTGGATTTGATATATCTACTATCTCTAATGCATCACTAACACCGCTTACTACGTAAGCATACTTACCACTAACGTAAACAGATTGCGGAGAATTTAATAACGCACCACCAACACCATCACTTAAATTTCCTGCATGAACAGGATTACTTGGATTTGATATATCTACTATCTCTAATGCATTACTTCCTTGACTTGCGACATATGCATATTTTCCGGAAATAAATAATGAACGAGGACTATTTAACAAAGCACCGCCAACGTTATTAGTTAAACGTCCTATATGAACAGGATTTGCAGAATTTGATATATCTACTATTTCAAACGCGAAACTGGCTTCACTAACAATGTAAGCGTATCTTCCGGAAATAAATAACCACCGCGGATCATTTAACAAGGCACCACCAACACCATCACTCAAATTTCCTTCGTGATGTGGATTTCCAGAATACTGAACAAAATTATTTTTTTCAACAACTAAAGTTCCATTCAAAGTAGTATTTCCCTGAACAGATAATTTTTGTGTTGGATTTATTGTTCCAATTCCAACATTTCCTCCTTCGTAAACCGCATTCCCGGAAATATTCTTCCACAAAATTAAATTTGTATCATTGTAAATACTTAGATTATTCCAAAGCGCAGTTAAATTTGAATTTATAATTGTAATATTACCCCACACAGAAGTCAAGTTTGTATTTATCTTTGTAATATTAACCCAGACAGAAGTTAAGTTAGTAGTTATCTTAGAAATATTTGCCCAAACAGAAGTCAAGTTAGTATTGATTCTTGTAACATTCGCCCACACTGAAGTTAAATTAGTATTTATAGAAGTAATATTCCCAGACAAAGAAGTATTAACAGTCAAAATTAATGCAGTATCATTATACACAGAAGCAATATTAGTAATTGTAATATTCAATTTAGTTTCATTAATATTCAAAACATTTGAAACATTAATCAAATAATTACTTGTCGAAATATCCCAAATAGTATCAACTACTCCTGAAGGCCAACTGCTTTGACAAGTGTTTCCAATACACAATTGACCTGTATAAACAGTTGTCGTAACATTCGCACTTCCTTGAACGTGTAAAGTCTGAGAAGGATTTGTTGAATTAATTCCAACATTTCCAGTTGAATCAACATAAACATTTCTTTGACTAACAAAAGAATTGTCAGATTCTTTTTTTTGCAAATAAAGAGCAGTAATTTCTTGAGAAGATAAAACTCTATTATAAACTCTTACATCGTCAACAGTTCCATTAAACCAATCCCCTCCGCCAGCACTTGAACCAATATAAAAATTTTGCAAACTAAAATCTAGCGTAGATGGATGTGTTTGAGAACCATAATTTATTCCATCGAAATATAAAGTAGTATGAGTTGAATTATGAACCACGCAAGAATGAGACCAAGTTCCTGTAGAATACCCGACAGTATAATCAACATCATTACTCCAACCCATAATTCTAATTACGCCACCTGATAATAATTGAAACCCATATGCATTATTAAAACCAGGCACACCCATTAACCAAACATTATGAAAATCATTTGAAGTATTAGTTTTAAACCAAACACAAATTGTTTTTGGATTATTTCTCATTGGCAAATTAGAAACAGACATAAATTTAATATAATCGTTTATACCATTAAAATCAAATGCGCCACCACCATTAAATCCAGAAGTTTCACTATATGTTGCACTCACAATAGTTCCATGATTATTATTACCTGAAGAATCAAATACTGTATTTGAAACAAAACTACCATTATTAAAATTCACTGCAATAATTAATCCTTGTGAAGAAACATCATAAATAGATTGAGAAAGTATTCTGTCTACTTGCAAAGTATTATTTATCGTTGCATTTCCTTGAACATATAATTTTTGTGTTGGGTTTGTTGTTCCAATTCCAACATTTCCACCTTGATAAACAGCATTCCCGGAAATATTCTTCCACAAAATTGAATTTGTATCATTGTAAATACTTAGATTATTCCAAAGAGAACTCAAATTAGTATTTATCTTTGTAATATTTCCTGACAAAGAATTATTTATTCCTAAAATTAAATTTGTATCATTATACGAACTTAAATTTCCCCATAAAGAAGATAAATTTGTAGTTACAGAACTAATATTACTCCACACTGATGTTAAATTTGTATTTATCTTTGTAATATTTGCCCAAATTGCTGTTAAATTATTATTTATTATCGTCAAATTTGCCCAAACAGAAGTTAAATTATTATTTAATTTAGAAATATTCCCTGACAAAGAAGTATTAATTGTTAAAATTAAACTTGTTTCATTATAATTACTTAAATTTCCCCAAAGCGATGTTAAATTTAAATTAATTCCTGTAATATTTCCCCATACCGAAGTCAAATTTGAATTAATATTAGAAATATTACTCCAAACAGAAGTCAAATTATTATTGATTGTATTTATGTTGTTATTAATAGAAGTAATATTTCCAGACAAAGAAGTATTAACAATAATAAGAGTATTATCTTGCAAAAGTTGCAAAGCATCTATTTCTGTTTTATTATACACTTCCGTTTTAGAATAGAATAATCCATTTAACCAAGACATAACTATTGAAAGCACTCCATTAGAAGTTGTCATTTGAGTATTATTTATTTGTAAATTCGTAATATTAACGTATTGAGAATAATTCCCATCACTACTTGCACCACAAGATTTTGACCCATCACTCCAAACAATACAAGCAGAAGAATTTATCACTAAAGATTTTCCAGAACCAACATTTGTAAAATTAAATAAATCACCAATTCCATAATCGGTTCCTTGAATTAAAGTTTCTGTAGCATTTGTTGCATATTTTGTATTATTTCCTGAAACAAAATTTCTTTTTGGTAAAATACATACTCCCGCACCCGCTGAACAAAAATTTGCATAAGTACCAGGTAATCCACTTATTGAACACGCAGCACCTACTTGAACTTCACAACCATCAGTACCAGTTCCTAAAGTAGTATTACAATCTAAATATCCTGCATTACACGCAGGTCCACAAGTAGAATTATAATTAGCATTTGGTTCAGAAGGAAATGAAGTTACACCAGTTTGAACTGTACAACCACTCGATACAGGTCCAGTACAATTATTATATCCTGCTCTACAAGCACCACAAAAAGTTTGTGCCCACTGATTTGCAGTACAATTTGTCCATCTATTTTGAGGAGCATTATAACAAGTACTATTTCTGTCACACCAATAATTGCCATTATTTGTACAAAATGGTGCAGAACCAGTATATGCAGTATAATCAATAATATATCCACCATTAATACTTCCGGAATCATAATCAGTAACTGAAGCAACAGTAACTGCAGGAGGAGTTAATTTACTCATATTGTAACACATGGTTGTTCCAGCATTATCTCCACAAACTAAATCAGTTCCAGTACAAGTTTGAGATTGATAAATAGAAGGAGAATTTAATGGATTTGTAATATAGATTGCTGCACTTACAAATGAAGCAAAAACTACAATCAACATCAAATTAAATACAAAATAAATTATTTTTTTCATTTGCAACAACTCAATGGAATTTTTGTTTGACAATTAATCGCTTTACCAGCGCCACCATTAGTGCTATTATATTTCCAATAATTTGCAACATGAAGTCCAATAGCATCATAAATAAATCCGTTACAATCATCAACAGGAATAGTAGCAGGAATATATTTTGGTCCACCAGCAATTACCCACGCATCAACATTATCAGACACATTATTATTTCTTACAAAATCAGCAACGTCAAATTCAGAACAAAAGAAAGTGCCTGTAAAATTATTATTACAAATTGCATTTGCCGCCCTATATCCAATTAAACCATTGTAAGCAATACTTCCATTGTAAGTTTGTGTAGAAAAATTTAATTGTCTAATACTTCCTTGAACAATTGAACTTAATAAAACACAATTTACTAAACCAGTAGTAGTGTTTGTTCGAAGAACTTCGCCATCAGCACATTTTGTATTTCCTAAATAAATAGAACCAGAAATATTTGCATTTCCTTGAACATCTAATTTTTGAGTAGGATTATTTGTTCCAACACCTAAATTTCCAGAAACTTTAAGTCCGGTTGGAAAAGTATAATTCTCAGCAATTGTTCCATTAAAAGTTCTATCAGCATCATTATTTCCACCAACTTCTGAAGCTAAATGACCGGGATTTGGAAGAACAGAATAAACAGTACCAACTATAATTAAAACAGCTAAAGCTATAGCAAAATAGACTAACCTATTGATTTTCTTACTGTTAACCATTTCCCCTTACCTTTATGAACCCTTATATTATATATAAAAAGGTGTTATCATTTTATAATAATAAATCATAATACTTGTAAACACAACATATTTGTGGTAAACATATTTGTGGTAAATCATAGCGTGTCCGTTGTCGCCGGCACATACCATTATTTACACCAAATATTTACTCTTTCACCGTTATTGATAACAAGCAAACATATTTTGCAAACGCAAGAGAGCCGGCACACACGGACACTCTCAAAAGCACATCATTATTATGCATACTATTTACTTGACACTAACCTCAATAATAGGTTTCCCTGTGATTTCATCATTACCGATTTTCTTAATCAAAATTTCATATGAACCATCTTGAATATTATTCATACCAATTAAAATATAATCAGGATATTCAATTTTCGTGTTAACATCTTTCTCATCAATCTTTTCTCCGGAACCAAAAGACGGCACTATCTCATCATCAAAAGTTTTTTGTTTTAACAAAGGAATTTTTGTTTGAATATTTTTGTTAGAAGTGGTCATAAAAATATAACTAAAGAAAGAATCTGAAATTCTACTTGAAACTTTTAAATTATTTGCGTCTCCTGATACTTCATAAGGATATGTTTCTGTCGCAATTCCAAGTGTGTGATTCCCTGAATTCGCATACGAAATACCATACGGGAATTTTTCGGATTGTGAAGAACTATTCACACCAGAACCAGAAATAAAATTAGTAACAACACCATAATTAATATCTAAATTAAGACTCACAACAGGAATATTTACTTTTTTATCGGGAAACAAAATATTATTAACTTGTACCACCACATCATAACTTGAAGCTTTCATAGGTGCGTAAAATGAAATTTGATAATTTCCATTACCCAAATCATCTAAAGAAAATTCATCAATCACATCACCATCATCGCTAGAATTTTCATACAAAATTAAAGAAACAATGTCTTTATCAATTTCACCAAATGTAGACATGCCACTATAAGCAGTCATATTAAACATAACAGAACTTCCAGTATAAATTTTATCAGTATTAACTAACGTAAGTGATATATCAAAAGATGTAGGCAAATTAACTTTTGTAAAAATAACAGATGATGAAGAAGGAACAGAAGTAGGAGATAAAATATTTCCAACCGCATCCTCACACTTAAAACAATATTCTGTTCCAGAACCATCTTTAGCATGAAGAACTTGACCATGATTTTTTGTTCCAGTATAAGAAAATTCAAACCATATTGATGGAGACGCACATTCTTTATAATAACAAATAGCATCTTCGTTAGTTGTCATACTATAAGCAACATCATACGAAATAACATCTCCACCCTTTTTACTAAAAATTATTTGCGGTGCATCTGTGTCAACATATCTCTCCCCATAATTGCTCCATGCTGAAGACACATTCGCATAATCAACTGCCTTTACACGTACATAATAAGTTTTATTTTCGAAACTTGAAAAAAACACATTTGTATCAGAAGTAATAGAAAAATTATCAATACTAGAAAAAGAACTATTGTCATCCATTTCAACAATATAATATTCTATACAAGAATAAGTATTATCACATTCATTATCAGTTGAATTCGTCCAAGAAAGACTGATGTTTGTTCCTGATTGCGATAATGAAACTAAAAGATTAGGTGTTGTCGGAGGAGTATTATCAACATCAACTTTAATATGCGATGCATTACCAATGTTTCCTGCAAAATCTATTGCAACAGAATGAAAGTACCAACTTCCAGAAGGCATATTATTGTAAGTAATATTTCCAATATTCAAAGTAACATCATAAGGAATAGTATCGTTTAAAATATCAAGTGAAACATAATAACCAGAAACTCCAACATTGTCAGTCGCGCTATATTTAAAATATAAAGAATTTCCGCTTACAAATGTTGAATTATGAGTTGAAAAAGTATTATTTGGATAACTCAAAAAATTCACATTAGAAGGCGCATTACCATCCACCTTAAACCATGAACTATTTGAATAATTAAATAATCCAACACCATTAAACACTTTTACTTTGAAATAATAAGTCTTTGAAGAATTTAAGTCAACGCCAAGATCTCCTGATGCAACATCTGCAAATTCATCATGACCATAATTTCCTGATAATCTGTATCCTGCACCACAACCATAATCCAAAGAGGCATCAGAATATATACTTTCATCTACATCAGAAGAATCTTCTCCAATAGTGTAACAATATCTCATTTGATAAAGTAAAATAAAACTTTCACGATCAAAACTTTGTGACCACCTTACTCTAAAATTTGATTTTGTATAATTATTAATATAAATTTCAGGAGCAGTTGGAGGAGTAGTATCATTTAATGCCAAATCATAATCTGAAAAATTAATAAAAATATTATCACTTACAGTTCTTATGTTTCCGGCATAATCTTTAACATCCATATATACTGTTCTATTATTTGCACCACTCGAAGAAATTGAAGGAAGCAAAAATGATTTTGCATATACACAAGATTCCCACGGACCGTATTGCTCATACATATTTTTAAATCTGCAAGAATCAACTCCATAATTGTCAGACATATTTGAAGTTAAAACAACAAAAACACTCATTGCTTTAGAAGGTGCATAAGTAAAATTATCACCGTTGTTTATGTTTAAAGATGCATTTGGTATTGTATTATCTAAATAAAAAGTCACAGTAGAATAAAAAGATTGTCCTGCATTAACTATTATAGCAGTAGCATTTCTTAATCCGTCAGAAAATGTATTTGAAGAACTTATTTGATATAGTCCGGTATAAATTCCATCATTCCAATATAAATCTCCGTTAGTAACACCATCATCAGAAAAATAAAACAAAGAAGAATTAGAATCAAATGAAGAAGAATTAATTGAGATATTATAATTCAAACCGCTTGCAACATAAGTAAATGTTATAAAATCATCATTTTTTACATATGTTTTATCGACGGAAAGTTGTGATGAAAGTTTACTGACAATTACTGAAGTATTCAATATTTCGGTATTTACACCATCAAACCCCGTTATTCTTACAGTATAATTTCCATTGACCACATTACTTCCATACCAATACATTTGATAAGGATAAGTATACGCCTTTCCTATTATGTTGTAAATTCCGCTTCCCGCATAATATTCATACAATACATATTCTAAATCAGAATCACCAATTATTGCAAGACGTGCTTTATCTACCAAAAAAGAATCACAATCAGAAACAAAATTAATATTATTATCAAAAGTTACATTAATACTATCTGAAGCAAGATAATTCCCAGTCACACTATAAGAAGTTGCATTAAGCAAATATACGCCATCCGAATAAAGTGAAGTATCATATAAAGAATTAAATCCATCATAAGAAGTTGTGTCATTTATAGTAAACACAAGTGAATTTGAAGAATTAAAAACTTCAAACCTTACTTTCTTAGTATATGAAGAAGTAATAACTTCCATATTAATTGTTCCTGAATATTTATTTTTAGAAACATCCGGTTCTACAAAATAAATTGACTGCGCCACATTAAAAAAAGTAACAAGTTTTGAATCATAATTTACATTCCCATAACTATCATTTACTTTTATTATAATTAAATGCTGTCCATCATTGAATAAATTAGTATCAAGAGTGTGTGATGATGAAGTAGTTGTAGAAATAAAAGTTCCGTAGTCAATACTAATTTCTGTTGAAATTGGAAAAACATCGAAAGGCGAAATATGACCACTCACAAAATTAACATTGATTATTCCGGACACAATTTCTGAACCAATAGGAGAAGTAATATTTACTCTTGGTTTATTATTAAGCAGAGTAAGATTAGTAATAATTAAAGTAGAATTAAAACCAGTTTTATCGTAAGCAATGATTTTAAGAGAATAATTTCCATCATTATACAAATTAGTATGCCATGAAAAACTAAAAGGAGATAAGTAATCCGATGATAACGGATACCAAGTTCCTAAGTAAGAATAAGAAACATCAACTTTTGCAATATCATTATCAGACGTGGATAAAGATATGTCTTTACTTCCGGATAATACAGAATTATTTTGTAAACCAATAGTAAACAAGGGAGCAGAATTATCAAAAACTACCGATACAACTTCGTTATCAATTAAATAATCATCTTTATCAAAACCCTGAGCAATTAAAAAATAAGAACCATCAGAATAACTGGAAGTATCAAAAGTAAATGAAAAATCAGCATCATTATCAGTTAATGATAAAACAGTAGTTCCATTTGACACAAAGAAATTGACATAATCAATATCATCAGGACCAAGCACAAAAAAAGTAACATTTCCTTTTAAAAATTTTCCATTGTAAGCATCAAGTATATACACAGACTCAGGAGTACTATCAATATTTATTGTCGCAACTTGTGAATATCCTTTGTTATTTACAGAATCATTACACATCATTTGTACCGTATGAACTCCATCATAATAATTTGATACATTAAATAAATATGGGGATGACGCAGTATAATTCCACCCATCTCCATCAATTGAAATATAACAATTCTGATTTATTCCAAAAAAATCCACATAAACATAAGAAACCCAATATGATTCATTTACAATAGTCGCATTAGGCAAATTTAAAATTGAAACTGCAGGAACAATGTTATCAACTGTAAAATTAATTATTGCATAATTTTCATTCTGTGAAATATCACGACAAGTAACATAAAACAAATTATAGCCCGTATACACAATCGCGTTTGTTACTTTTGTTAAATCCCCGCCAAAAGTATAAGCAAGTCTATCAAAAGTGTCGTTTCCTGATAAAATATCAGAATATTTACAAGTACTTTGTTCATTTACAGAAATATTTAACATTTTAGTATTACCAGAATACCAATCGTCCAATGTATTTACAGTTATTGTTGGTTTTACTGAATCATAAGTAAAAGAAAAAGAAGAAGACATTTTATTTTGTATAAAATCAGTTGCATTTATTGTTACAATGACAAGTCCATCTAAATAAGATTCATCATATTCACAAATATAGCCATTCATTGCATTTGAAAAACAATCGTGCGAAACATCAATTACACTTAACCCGGAATTAAGAGTTACTTTTATAGAAGAATTATCAACTCCACTAACAGAATCGTAAATTATAAATCTTGTAAAATTAGAATTCGTATTTGAATATGAAGAGGGATACTCAAACACAACGTAAGGTTTATTTGAATCAACAGTAAATGCGACAAAAACACTTTGTTGCATTGTAAGCCCATTTGTTTCTTTGCACCTTACGAAATAATAATGAAGTCCCTGTGTTACATTCAAACTTTGAGTGTGTATCAATGCGGTAGTAGTTGAAAAAGTATTTGCCATTAAATTATAATCTCTATCAATTGAATCATACTTACAAGTCACAACTTTATCTGTTGAAATATTAAGTAAAACAGAAGTGTTCGATATAAATCCGCTTGGAGAGATACTAGTTACAGAGGGATACGTTGCAATAACATTAAACGACATATTTGTAATATTATAATTTCCTGAATAATCCACACATTTAAAATAAAGATTATTGACGCCTTCACTTGCAAAATAATTTGAAAGATGAATAGTACCAGACACTGCACTCAAAATATTATCAAAAGTATCATTATTTCCATTATAATAAGAAGTGTAATAACACGTAGCAGCTTCATTAGTTGTTACATTCACAAAAACAGATTTTATATTCTTAAGCCCGACAGGATCATTTACAACAATTCCGGGTTTTGTCGTGTCAGAATAAATAGGAATTGATATTTTATAACTATTTTGCGATCTATCTTTTATCGTAACATTAAAAGTATTCTGCGCTTGGTTTAGGAAATTAGTTTCGATATAACTACACAAATAGCCACCATAACCATTTGCTGAACAATTATTTGTTACATTAATCGAACTTGCCCCCGAATTTACTGTAACATTAAGTGAAGAAATATTTATTCCTGAAACA
>Ga0172379_10011896_pt1 | contig 10277 bp, 6 predicted proteins | sample GrowelOW334metaG_FD_119756 | JGI IMG/M metagenome (GOLD analysis project Ga0172379, IMG submission 119756) | Groundwater microbial communities from an aquifer near a municipal landfill in Southern Ontario, Canada - Groundwater well OW334 metaG | ecosystem: Environmental > Aquatic > Deep...
ATGAAGGCTTGGATCGCTCAAATTTCCATGTAACCTGCGACTACCAATTTGTGTCAGTTCGGGTAACCCGGGAATCTCAACCCGCCACCCTTCATCTTCCATGAAATAGAAAAGGAAATGATTCAATTTATAAAATGCCATGATGTCCAGCATCTTAAGAATCGTCCTTTTGGATTGAAAATTGCGTGACATGTCGAACTGCAATCCCCGGTAGGGGAATCTGGGCTCATCGGTTATCTGTAAATTGGTGGTTTGAAGTTGACTCTTTTTGACTTGGAAAGAGCTGGCAGGAAGAGATGCCAGAAAACTTTGGATGGCATAAAATACTCCGGCAGCATCTTTACCCTCCATCATGACACCATTTTTTTGATTAACGGAGAGTTGATAAGACTCACTTTTTCCTCGTTGCCCTGGATTTAACTGCAAAGAAAAAGCAGGTTGATGATCAGGCATGCCTTTAACATTGGAATAATCCTCACCGGTCAACTCTTTCAACCTTTTGGCAAGGTAACCAGCTTCGGAATCAAGACCCTCACCATAAAAAATTTGCCACTTTTTATCAATCAGAACCGGCTCCTTACCAATTTTAACGAATCGGGGAGTTGGAATGATGCTATTTTGCTGAGTTTCATCTAGAAGGCTGAGGTTTAAGTTGGAAGCGTATCTGCTTGCGGGTGAAGGAACCTCCGATTCATCGTCTGGCGTTCGCTTCAATTGTTCCGGTCGTGTAAAATCTCCAATGATCTGTTTTCCAACGGGAACAATACCGAGTTCCTTATCATTGGCATCATAAAATACAAAGTACATTCCCAGTGCTGCATCTGTCTTTTTTATCATGAAGCCTGTACCGCAGTAATTGATGCGAATCGAGTCTCCAGGAAGCAACCGAAAATTTTTGGAAGGTATCAGTTTGAACCAATCGCCATTGATATGGACAACTTTTGCAGCCCTAACCGAATCATCGATAATGGGAATCGGTGGCAATTGTGAAAAATACATGGCCCAGCCTCTGTTTTCCAATGTCATCTTACTGTGGTTGTAAATGGTAAATGCAGCCAGTGCCTGGACTTTACCCTGGTACATGTTGGTGACAACTTCCCATTTGACCTGCAGTTCAGAGGATAATGGAAGAGTATTGGTTTGCTTTTCAGCACACCTGAAGGATAACCATGAAGCGGCAAAAAGAAATGCCGAATAGAATAATTTAGTCATTCAAATGTTGTTAAGTAGTTGTAGTATAATATTTTGGATTACCTAAGATTGAGCCGGTCAATTTTTAGCAGATGTGATAAAAAACAGGATTGGATGATTAACTTTATCCTGAATTCAAATCCAAATTTCTTTTTAAAATTAACGAATCCGTTTTTAAAAACTACAACTATGACTGAAACAAAACGATTGATCTCCCTGGATGTCATGCGGGGGTTGACAATCGCTGCCATGATAGTGGTCAACTATCCCGGCAGTGAGCTTTTTTCGTATGCGCCACTGAACCATTCCAAATGGAATGGACTCACACCAACCGATCTGATTGCACCAATTTTCCTTTTTGTAGTTGGTGTCTCCATTGCATTCGCCTACACCAAAAGGCTCGAAATGGGCGCTTCCAAGGCAGATATGTACAAGAAGATTGTTGTCCGGTCGGTAAAAATATATCTGGTAGGCCTCATTCTCAATCTGTTGCCTGATTTCAATTTTGCTGATCTGAGATACACAGGTACGCTACCGCGGATAGCGCTTGTATTTCTCTTTTGTGCCATTCTATTTTTGAACAGTGACTGGAAAAAACAGGTTTGGATTGGTTTTTCCATTTTGGTTGCCTACTGGCTGGCAATGCTCTTCATTCCGACTCCAGGTTACGACAAGCCGATGCTGGAGCCTGGTATTAACCTGGCTGCCTGGATTGACACAAAATTTCTTCCTGGGACCATGTGGCAAAAAACCTGGGACCCTGAAGGAATTCTCAGTACATTTCCATCCTTCGTTTCCGGAATATCAGGTATGGTAGTCGGACGCCTGTTGCTTGGGAAACTGGAAAAGAAGGACAAAGTAATTTACCTGATGGTAGGTGGTTTTGTATCCGTTATTCTGGGCTATCTCTGGAACCTGCATTTTCCGTGTAACGAAAATATTTGGAGCAGCTCTTTTGTGCTGATCACCTCCGGTGTTGCGGTCCTTTTCCTTGGTTCTCTGTTTTATTTGATTGATATACTTGGAATTACCAGGTTCACGGAAGGCGGTTTGATCTTTGGCGCCAATGCCATAACAGTCTATTTTCTCGCAGATATTTGGGCGCTTTTCTTTTATGAATTCAAAATCGGCAGTGCCTCACTGAACGAACATTTCGTGACTTACTTTTCAGGTTTTGGACCTTCTCCCCAATTTTGGAGCATGATTTATGCCATCCTGTTTGTGTTGGTTAATTTTGTTCCGGCGCTCATCCTGTACAAAAAGAAGATATTTATCAAACTCTAATTGTGGAAATTAATCAGAATGTGAAGTTTGATGAAATATTTAGGCCTCACATTCAATTTTATATCGATTCCAAATCATAACTTTCCAAAACATTTAAGAATTTTGTTTGTTATAATTCATTATTAACCTAAATCAGTTTTGAGTGAATATTGACATCTATACTTTTGCCCTTGCATTAGGGATATTCTATTCCATTCAATTTGTAATTTTTCTGATCGAGTTTTATTATCACAAAGAATACAAAGGGCTCGGCTGGTGGCTGATTTATACTGCCACAGCTCTAATGGGTTTCATCTTTATGATAGCCAGGCAAATAAAGTCGATTGAACAAATCGCCATTTTTGGTCAGAATGTTCTGTTTATTATGTCTGCCTTTTTCATTTACATTGGTCTAATGCGATTCTTTGGTAAACGGGAAAGGTTAAGCTTGATGGTAATCATTTTCTTATCTTTTGTAATCCCTTTTACTTATTTTGTTTTTTATCGGGACAATATTCAAATCCGGACAATTTTAATCTGGACTACAGTATTTATAATAGCTATACTGACAGCATATGACCTTCAAAAATACAAGACTAAATCTTTAGAAATTGCTACCAATATTTGTATTGCTGCATTTGTTGGTCATGCCTTATACTCAGGATCAAAAGTCATTCTAATGCTGACGGGAAGTATGGTAAAAGCTGTTGATTCTCAAGAATTTATCAATATTTCCTCTTATGTGGAGCTCTTGATTATCTCCATCTTCTGGACTTATGCGCTAATTCTTATGATCAACCATAGATTGACAGCAGAGATGAAACTCGCCAAAGATCATTTTGAGGTAATTTTTAATACTACACCGGATACAATTATAATTACTGGTGTAGCAGATGGATTCATTACTTCAGTCAACCATAAATTTAGCGAAGTAACTGGTTACAGTAGTGAGGAGGCGCTGGGGAAAACAGTTTTTGATTTGAACCTTTGGAACAACTTGGAGGAGCGGAAGGTTTTTGTTACGACTGTTCAAAAGCAGGGATATTGCTCTGATTATGAGGCTGAATTCAGGATTAAAAATCAAAGTATTATTATGGGTTTGATTTCGAGCCGAATTATCGCACTGAACGATGAATCTCATATGATCAGTGTGATTCGTGATATCACAGAGAGAAAGAAAAAGGAAGAGGAGGTTGTAAGACAAAACGAACAATTACAGATACTTAGCAATGAGAAAGATAAATTTTTCTCTATCATTGCGCATGATTTGAAAAGTCCGTTTAATGCTTTTCTGGGCTTAACCGAGGTCATGGCTGATGAATTACCCAACTTGCCAATTAATGAAGTGATCAAGCTTGCCGGTAAGATGAGGGACTCGGCAAGAAATCTATACGGGCTTCTTGAAAATCTCCTTTCATGGTCTATGATCAAACAGGGAATGACCAACTTTAAGCCGGAATATATAGCTCTGGTTCCTGAAATAAATGAGAGTATTTCAACATATTACGATCCTGCAAACAATAAAAAAATATCTATTGTTCAGAATGTTGCATCAGTAACAATGATTTATGCCGATAAAGATATGTTGAGGTCATTGATCAGAAATCTTGTCTCAAATGCAATTAAATTTACGCCAGAAGGAGGTTCTGTGACCATCTCTGCACAAATATTACCAGATAACTCTACTCAGATTTCTGTCAAGGATACCGGTATAGGAATAAGTAAACAGGTGCAGGATCTGCTCTTCAAATTAGATTCATCCACCTCAAGAACCGGCACCAATGGTGAGCTGAGTTGTGGATTGGGATTACATTTGTGCAAGGAGTTCGTATCCAGTCACAACGGCAAAATTTGGATTGAAAGCCACAATGGAGAGGGGAGTACTTTTTACATAAATTTTCCATCGGCTGAGCAGGCTATGAGTATCTAAATAGCCACTAAGTGACTAGTATTCTAGAAGTTATAGTCTATGGTTATTTGGGAATATGCTATACCTTCAATTTGACTTTCCTCAATCTTACAAAGTTTTCAAAAACGGTTCTTTTTAAATCGATCTCCTTCATATTCAGGCAACCACTTACCGCCTCATAAACAGACTGAATAGGTTGGTCTGATTCATCCGTTTCACAGAAGATAGATGAAAGTGGTATATGCCTAATAGAATGGCCAATCTTTGAATCGGGATAGAGAATCATCGCACCAATGGAAAAGAAAAACCCCTTTTTTACCAGATTCAGTGTTAATTGATTACTGCCGTTGTATCCGTGCAAAATCATGGGGACATGGTAATGGCGGGTAATTTCAAGCATCTCTTCCCATGCTTTCACACAGTGGATAATTACTGGCTTACTCAGGATAACTGCCTTATTTAATTGTAGTTCAAAAATGTCCTGTTGTATTTGAATGGGTATCTTACAAACTTTATCCAACCCTGTTTCACCCAAAGCGACCAAATTTGAGCTGCTTCCTTGGTGATCCAATATCCGGGAGAGTTCTGCTATCGAGAGTTTATCGGCATACCATGGATGGAGTCCGACAGAATAAAATTGCTTTGGAATACCTGTTTCCTCGTGCAATAACTGATTGTAAACAGTTATTACTCCATCCAGTGCAGATTTTTTATGAGTATGAAAATTGATATAATTATCCATCAATCAGATATTTAGAACGTTCAGTTACAGAATTGTTCAGTGAATACTATGGCCATATATCAGGATAACTGGGTGAATCCAAAATCCAAAATTGAAGATATGTTCAGCTGAACTTAACTGTTTTTTGCTCCCTGTTGCTAACCAAACATGCTTCCAGAATTCGGATGGTCATCAAAGCTTCCTCCGGCTTAACCATTAATTCAGCTCCATTTCGGATGGATTCATAAAGATCTTTGTAGAAATTGGCATAATTTCCTGGAATGGTCTCAATGCTGCCTTCAAAATGAGTACCATTCAGCGAAGTATTTAGTTTACCCCAGTCGCTCGGTGGTTCCTTGCCCCAATCGGGTTCATCAGGAAGCCTGTGCAACTTTAACATTTCCTCCTGAGGATCTGTCGCCATTTTGACAAAAGATCCTTCTGTCCCGTGGATAATAAACTGTGGTCCCATCTCCCTGACAAGGTAGGAGCATCTCAATGTGGCAACAAATCCTTCGTACTGAAGGCGAATATGAAATTGATCGGTTGTTCTGCCACCCGTCCGCAATATGGATAGGTTGGCAGTTACTGTATCGGGTTTACCAAAAAGTACCAATGCCTGGTCAACAATGTGCGGACCAAGATTAAACAAGACTCCGGTCCGTTCGTCACCGTCCTCTTTCCACGAACCTTCCTGAATGAAGTTGCGGTAGCGGTCGTAGTGACATTCGTATTCAACAACACGACCCAAAAAATTGTTTTCCAGCACTTTGCGTACAGTCTGGAAACCTCCGTCCAGTCGGCGGTTTTGGTAAACGGTCATCAGAACATCGTTGCGCTTTGCAATTTCTATGAGCTTTACTGCTTCTTCACTTGTTTTAGCAAAAGGTTTCTCCACAACAACATGTTTGCCTGCCTCCATCGCCATTTTGGCCATATCAAAATGCAGATAATCCGGAGTGTTGACAATAACCAGCTCTACTACTGGATCGTGTAAAATCTTGTCAAAATCATTTACAATGGTTGCCTGCGGATAGTGTTTTTCCGATATCCTGTGATTTCTTTCCAGGATCTTATGAATTTTATATTGAGGCAAGACTTTCAGGGATGGTCCGTGAAATACCTGCCCCGACATGCCGAAAGAGCAAAGCGCTGTTACGATTGGTTTCATCTGTTTATAATTTGTTTTTTAATGGCCAGATGGAATACCCATCCGCCAGCTGGCGGATTCGGTTGGTGTGAAAATTTTCTCGGGGTATTTCATTGGTAAATTTATTTTTTACGTTTAGTATTATTTCAATTCTTTTCAGAGACTGATTAAAATTTATTATTTGCCCGTAGGGCATTAATATCAATAGAAAAAGCAACGAAGAAATCTATTGTCCATTAGGACATTAACAGATAAAAGGTTAATTCCCTACGGGAAATCTGTTCTATTTATCTGCCCTTTCTATTGACATTTATCTCCTACGGAGAAAATTTAAACAGTCTCTAAGTTTCAGGAAGAAGAATCTTGCAATCAATTCTGGTAAGTCTCCTGAATAATAACTTAATTTTCAATGATCCTTTGTTCACATCCACTTTTTCCGCTTAAAATAGATGATCATCAAGATGGTGGAAGCTATGCAAATCGACCAAAATAGCGGATATCCCCATTGCCATTCCAATTCAGGCAAAAATTTAAAGTTCATCCCGTAAACTCCCGCGAAAAAGGTTAGTGGAATAAAGACAGCAGAGAATATGGTAAGCACTTTCATGATTTCATTCAACTTGAGGCTTACGCTCGACAAGTAAAGATCCATCATGCTTGAGGTTAGATCGCGTAAATTATCGAGGGTTTCTATGATCTGGACTGAGTGGTCGTAAATATTTCTGAAATAGATGCGGCTCTCTTCCGTGATCAACTCATGATCGGAGCGCTCCATTTTGTTGATGAGTTCCCTGACCGGCCATATCGTTTTTCCAACATAAACCAACCGGCGCTTCATCCGGTAGATGATCTCCTGATTGGCGCTTCCCGGATTCACAATCAACTCACTTTCTGTGCTTTCAATGATGTTTCCAATATCTTCGATGATGAGAAAATATTGGTCAATCATGACATCGGCCAGGGTAAATGAAAGGTAATCACTTTTCATCTTTCTTACTCTTCCTTTGCTGAAAAGAATTCTTTTGAGAAGCCCGTCAAATAGTTGGGATTCTGTTTCATGAAATGAGAGGACATAATTTTTACCCAGGATAAGGCTTACCTGCTCTATGTTGACATCTTTATCTTCCGGATTGATGAGTAAGGCATTAAATATCTGAAAAATGTAATTGTCCCGCTCTTCCATTCGGGGTCTTTGAGTAGTGTTGGTAATGTCCTCAAGATCTAGTTGATTAATTTGAAAAATTTCCCCCAATCGGGCGACTATATCTAGTTGGTGTACACCGGTTACCCTTATCCATTTAATCTTGTCTGTTTCAAGGAATCTTGAAAGTTGTTCAGGTTCTTCGATATGGTGTTTTTCTGCATCTGATTCGTCGTACTCAATCAATTCAATTTTGCAAGGTTCAGTGCGTGGCTTTCCTATATACTGTAAAGTTCCGGGTGGTATATCTTTTGCCGCAACTCTTGGCACAAATTTATGAACATCGATTTTTTTGAATTTGTTCTTGTTTTTCATTTTCAGGGTAGAACTACATGATGTTTATTCCTATTTTTATGCCGGATGCTATTAGGAAGTTTTCAGCATAAAAATAGCAAATCTTTGAAGTCAGTAATACCACAAATAATATCGAAGATGAAAAATATTAAAATTTGGATGTCAGTGCTCCTTGCAATTTCATTTATTCACCTGAAGGCAGGAAATTTCGGAGAAATCTCCATTCAAAAACTGACCAAGGCAGATTTTTATCAAAAGATTATGAACCTGGAAAAGAACCCAAATACCTGGAAATACAGCGGAAGGTTACCTTGTATTGTGGATTTTTATGCCGACTGGTGCGGACCGTGCCGTCAGGCATCTCCTATATTGGAAGAGTTGGCAGTCAAATACAAGGATCAAATAGTTGTTTATAAGGTTAATACAGATGAGGAAAAGGAACTTGCCGGAGCTTTTAATATCCAGGGTATTCCGGCTTTTCTATGGGTCCCTAAAAATGGAAAACCAACCATGAGCAGCGGTATCGCATCCAGCAAGGAGGAGACCAAAGCCATGTTTGAAAAGATGATAAAAGAAGTGTTAATGAAGTAGTTATGAGTTATGAGTTATGGCTGGACTCCAGAACTCATAACTTATAATTCATAACTATTTGATTTTTGCCAAAACTTCGTCCAATTGTTTCAAGATCGGATCCACCGATATTTTGTTCCCAACTGCACCCTGCATCCATATTTGAGGGATCAATCTGCCTTGTTGATAGATACGGTCAATCTCATTGGAGAATTGTTTCCCTTTCAGGTAGTCTTCAATTTGAAATTCAATTATTTGTCCGTAAGAATAGGCAGCCAGATAGAGTGGGTTGGAGATCATGTGCGAATAAATGGCCAAAATTGGTTGGTCCTTAATGCCAAAAATTGCCGCAAAATAATTGTTCCACACTTCTTTGGAAATCTGTATGACTGCGTTTTTCAGTTCTTCTGAAGTAGCGCGCGGGTGAGCATACAACCATTGCCAGGTATGAATATCAACCAATCCCACACCCATAATCTCCATCAAGGTCCAGGAGGCATCCAGGCTGTTCAGCATCTTTATGTCTTTGCTTTGTCCGGACAATCCAAGCAATGAGAGGTCGCGGCTCTGGAAAATGAATGCGAGCGCTTCGGTAAAAGCCGTATTGGGAACACCGTTGAGCATGAAATAGTCTACATCATAAAGCGAAATGGTCTGTTCCACGTTGTGGCCAAATTCGTGAACTGCGATGTTGTATCCTTTGTAATCCATGCCGGAAGGGGCAATTCTGGTGCGCAGGTGCGCCTTTTCACCCTTCATCCCGGCACCCCAGGCGTGACCCGAACCTCTGGCCGGATCAACCACAATTTTGCTGGACAGGTAGGCAGCACGCTCTTTGCTCCAGCCTAATTTAGCCAGCATATTCGGCATATCCTTTTCAAATGCGGCCGGATCCGGGTATTTTTTTGTTGTCAACCCATTGAGTTGCTCCTGCGGAAATTCGCTTCTTGCTTTGAATCCATCGTACCAGATATCAAATGCCTCCAATTTGCGACCAATCCTACCTTCGATAATTTGTCCAACTTTTGCCAATTGGGGCGATTTCAGGTAACGATCAAAGAGCTCCTCGACCTGTTCTACCGGAATCTCCATTTCTCCTGAAAATTTTCTTTTGATAAACGTGTTCATCTCAGGCTCATAAGTATCAACAGCTTGCTGGGCATGAAAATTATTCAGGATCTGCTGGTACCTGCTATTGGGTTCCGGTTTGCATGCAACCAGCTTGTTGTTTTCCATTACCTGATTGGATTCCGGTTTCCAAAGGTAGGCAGGATTATTTATTACTTTGGCAGGAATATCTTGATTTATAATATGTTGCATTATATTATATATCATTTTTTGTTTGGTCAGTCCTTTGTCCTTATCGGCATAATCGGCTTTAATCTCATCCCTAAGGTTCCAATGCGACAGTAATGACATCTTATCAGGAAAGAGTTGTGCATTATCTTCTGTTCGCAATGACCCCATTTGGATGTTGTACTCCGCGATATAGAGGTCAGCATCGGCTTCAGCTTTTGTAACCGCCTGTGATACTTCGGCCGGAATGCGCGAAACAAACTGATCGCCCAAACGGACGGCTGCCCACTGTGCGCGACTCCAGTTCTTACCCTCTTTTTCCTTCTCTTCCAAACTGTAATAAGGGAAATTGATGGCCACCACAAAGGCTATTTTGTTTTTGTAAAGATCATCCTGAAGGTGGGCTCCCACGGAATAACCACTGAATATCTTATCAATTTCAAGCAACTCTCCATTGTTGAGATCGACGTTTTGGCGAAGGTCCAGCGTAATTTTGTTGAAATGACCTCCGAGCGATTCAAGGTAGCTCGATAATTTGGCAAACAGAAGATCTCGTTTCTTTGGATCTCCGAGGAAATTCGCAGCGCAAAAATTGACAAAATCGCGGTCGTTGCCATCGGCAGTTGTCCATAGCGAAGCCGCATGTTTGACCCCTTTTTGAATGGGGAGTCTAAACGTTTCG
>Ga0172379_10011897_pt1 | contig 10277 bp, 6 predicted proteins | sample GrowelOW334metaG_FD_119756 | JGI IMG/M metagenome (GOLD analysis project Ga0172379, IMG submission 119756) | Groundwater microbial communities from an aquifer near a municipal landfill in Southern Ontario, Canada - Groundwater well OW334 metaG | ecosystem: Environmental > Aquatic > Deep...
AAGCCTGTGGATGTGAAGACCCACCAGACCCTGCCCGGCTTCATCAGCGAGCGGGGCGGCATATCCCTGCGCCCTGGCGACGGGGTGGTCCATTCCTGGCTCAACCGCATGGTCCTGCCCGACACGGTGGGCACGGGCGGCGATTCCCACACCCGCTTTCCCATCGGCATCTCCTTTCCGGCCGGTTCCGGTCTGGTGGCCTTTGCCGCGGCCACCGGCTCCATGCCCCTGGTGATGCCGGAGTCGGTGCTGATCCGCTTCACCGGCACCATGCAGCCCGGCATCACCCTGCGGGATTTGGTCAACGCCATCCCCTATGTGGCCATCCAGCAGGGGCTGCTCACCGTGGAGAAGAAGGGCAAAAAGAACCTCTTTGCCGGGACGGTCCTTGAGATCGAGGGGTTGCCCGATCTTGCGGTGGAACAGGCCTTCGAGCTGGCCGACGCCTCGGCCGAGCGCTCTGCCGCCGCTTGCACCGTGCGGCTCAACCAGGAGCCGGTGGCCGAGTTCCTCCGCTCCAACGTCGTGTTGCTCAAGAATTTGCTCACCCGTGGTTATCAGGATGCCAGCGCCGTGCGTAATCGGATCGCTGCCATGGAGGCATGGCTGGCCGCGCCCGAATTGTTGGTCCCGGACGCCGATGCCGAATACAAGGCGGTGCTGGAGATCGATCTTAACGCGATTACCGAGCCGGTGCTGGCTTGCCCTAACGACCCGGACGACGTAAAGCTGTTGTCCCAGGTGGCGGGCACCCCCATCGACGAGGTCTTTGTCGGCTCCTGCATGACCAACATTGGCCACTTCCGGGCCCTGGCCAGGATTCTCGACGGCAAGCCCCAGGTGGCCGGCCGCCTCTGGGTGGCGCCCCCCACCCGCATGGACGAGGAGCAGCTCAAGGCCGAAGGGGTGTACAGCATCCTTGGCCGGGCCGGGGCGAGGACGGAAATCCCCGGCTGTTCGCTCTGCATGGGCAACCAGGCGAGAACCCGCGACAACGCCGTGGTCTTTTCCACCTCCACCCGCAACTTCGACAACCGTATCGGCACCGGGGCCAAGGTGTTCCTGGGCTCCGCCGAGCTGGCCGCGGTCTGCACCGTGTTGGGGCGCATCCCCACCGTGGCGGAATACAACGCCATCCTTGCCGAGCGGGTCACCCCCAAGGCGGACGAGGTGTACCGCTACCTCAACTTCCACCGCATCGAGGGGTACGCGGAGAAAGGCTGGTAGGGGAAAAGCCGGAGGCGGCTCTCCCGGTGGGAGGATCGCCTTTTTTTGTTCCGGAGTTGGAAAGATGGGGCTGAGGTCAGCGCCCTCTATTTTTCTCGAAAAGGAGACAACAATGGACAAGAAAATATACCTGAGCGTCATGGCTGCCCTTGCCACGGCTACCGCGATCTGGCTCTTTGCCCTGCTGGCGGCCCCCCTCGCCAAGCCGTTGGCCTGGGCGCTTATCATCGGCCTCGCGACCCTTCCCCATCATACTCGCCTGGCCAGGAAGTTTCCTCGTCACCCGAACCGCTCTGCCGGAGTGATGGTTCTTGCAATAACGGTTTGCTTCATGCTCCCGATTGCAGCCCTGTTCGTCATGGTCGCCCAAAACGCCGTCGGGTGGTACAGAGAAGGTGAGCAGCTTGTTCAGGCATTTACCACGACCGGGTCAGGCGCTCTCAGCCATTTTCCCTTCGCCAGCGAGATTATTGCCCAGGGCGAGCGGTTCGGCATTGATCTTTCCGGTTTCGGCGCAAAGCTGGCGTCCGGCGCTTCGGGATATCTCTTTCATCTGGCGACCAATACAGCCAAAAACCTTGGGGAACTCCTTTTCACCCTGGCGGTGGCGCTGTTCATCCTTTTTTTCATCTACCGTGACGGGGCAAGAATTGTGGCTACTGCTATCGGAAGATTCGCCACCAACCAGGACAAAGCCCGCCACTATTTTTCCGAGATTCGCGCCACAACCACCGCGGTGACAGTCGGGACAATCTTCACCTGTCTTGTGCAGGGCATAATCGCCGGACTCGGGTATTTTGTCGCCGGAGCCCCTGCCCCGGTTCTTTGCGGTGCGCTGACGGCCTTGGCGGCGCTCGTGCCGGTTGTCGGTACGGGCATTATCTGGGTGCCCCTTGTCGCCCTTATTGCCATCAACGGCGCCTATCTCACAGCGCTGTTCCTGGCGCTCTGGTGTATTTTTTTCGTGGGCTTTGCCGATAACGCGATCCGGCCGCTTGCCATTGGCGCAAAAAGCAATATTCCTGCTCCGGCGATTGTGCTCGGCGCGATCAGCGGCGTGTTTGCCCTTGGGATTCTCGGTCTTATCCTTGGCCCGGTTCTTTTCGCGGTTCTCGTCACTGTTTGGCGGGATGCAACGCGTGCCGATCAATTGATAACCTCTGACAAGGAGCGCACGGAACCTTGATTCTCTCTGCATGGCAACCAGGCCCAGAGCCTATGACAACGTGCATCCCCAACCGTGGGTGAATCAAAAAACCTTGCAGAGTGATTGACTCCCAAGGCAGATGTGCGGTGTATCTGTATTTCAATTTTGAAAGGCAGGGAGGGAAAAAGTCGGAGGCGGCTCTCTTTTCTGACGGCTGTTGATATGAAGCACGTCAATTGGCGAAATCGAACATCTTGCTATGACAATTTCAAAAACACTATTGCACACGGCGCCAGGGTTCGATATGTTGCCTATTCACAATGTTTGAGGGTATTAAATTCCCTTCGATGACGCCGGTGATAGTTTCGTGGGAGCAAACTTGTGGAAAAATTAATTAAATCAAAGTGTTTTGGCGGAAGTGCATGGGAATCGAACCCACCCACCAGGCTGTTAACCCGGTGCACCGGATTTGAAGTCCGGGAGAGCCACCAGCGCCCTTTCCACTTCCTTCCGCTGCGCCAAGATATAATGTTAGCCGCAGGGAAACAACATTTTTCTTCTTTTTGATAAAAGAGCCTGGGCAGCGGAAAAAAAATACGGTACATATGGCTCGACTTAGGACAAACATGGGGTTTGTCTTATGGCGGTGTTGCGCCGGTTTTGAAACAGACAAAGGAGTAAGTAACGATGGAATGCAAGCGCTTGCAGGGGCTTGTCAAATCATGGTATGCCCAAGTCCAGGAAGAGTCCATGGCGCCCGCCCGCATGGTTTCTTTTATGGAAAAGCACATTGCTGAATGTGCTTATTGTCTTGCAGATCCGCTGGTGCGACAAGATATTGTAAAAATCACCGCCATCATCCTGCCCCCGACAAAAATCCGCAAACCATCCGCCGAGGAAGACGACGAACTTCTCGCCGGAACCGAGGAGGAATCAGGCGCCTCTGCGGACGATGATTTGTCTGGAGACGATGAGGAAGCCGGAGCCGAGGACGATGAAACCGAAGCTCTGGAAGACGATGAGCTTGAGGATGACGATTTGGAGGATGACGAATAATTCCCAGAAGGTGCCCTGGCTTTGCCGGGGTACACAAAAATCTGACAGTTCCAGCGAGAGAGAAGCCTCCTTTAACGTGGACAACTCAACGTCACGGAAGAAGAGGCTTTAAGAACAACACTCAATGTTGAAGCCATGCGAGATGGGAATGCAAGTACCGGTCGTATGGCGACCAAGTGCCGCCGGAAGGCTTTCGGCGGGCAATTGAGTCTGGGCTAAAAAAAGCCAATCCCGTCAACGCCCCACGATGCCCTTGCAAGACTCCCCTTCCGCTCAATCTCCTTGATATCCAGGGTTCTCACTCACGAATCTCCTTACACCTATTACCGAGCCCCATGACAACAGCCATCAAAAAAACACAGATAAAAGAAATTACAGACGGCCAGACAGTACACGACCTTTTCTTGGTCCGGGAAATGAGCCGTGGCGAGACCAAGGCGGGCAAGCCCTATCTGAGTCTCGTTCTGATGGACGCCACAGGAGAGATCTCTGGCCGGGTCTGGGAGAATGCCGAGCAGTTCATGGGCGAATGCCCGGCCGGGGCTATTGTGTCCGTTACCGGTCATTCCCAGGCCTATAAAGGCATCCTTCAGCTCCGGATCGACAACCTGGCCCGGATTGCAGACAGCGAGGTTGACCTGGCCCTGTTTGTTCCCAGCACCCAGGGCAACATCACCTTCATGGCCAAAGAGCTTGTCAAACTTGCGGGCAGTGTGGAGAACCCCTTTCTCAAAGAGCTGCTCTTGGCTTTGTTCGGGGAACGCCGCCTCATGCAGTCCTTTAAAAAAGCGCCAGCCGCCAAGATGATGCACCATGCCTATGTGGGCGGCCTGTTGGAGCACACTCTGGCCGTGGCCCGCCTGGCGGACAGCGTCAGTGGCCTTTACCCAAGCCTGGACCGTTCGCTGCTCATGGCCGGGGCGCTCCTCCACGACCTCGGCAAGCGCAAGGAATTCAGTTTCGACTCTTTCCCCTTCGAATACTCGGATCGGGGCCGCCTGGTGGGGCATATGGTTCTGGGGATAGAGATGATTCAGGAAAAAATCAATGGTATCTCCGGGTTTCCGGAAGACCTGGCCGATCGGCTCAAGCATCTTATCCTGAGCCATCACGGTCGCCATGAGTTCGGCTCACCCTCTTTGCCCATGATGCAGGAGGCTTTTGCCCTGAACTTCCTGGACGACCTCGACGCCAAGATTAACTATCTGGATCGTCTGGCTGGGCAGGTAAAGGGTGAAGGCTATCAGTGGACGGAATTTCAGCGTAACCTGGAACGCTTCCTCTTTGTCAAGGGTCATCAGGCCGATGATGGCGCTGTCCCTTTGGACCAAGGACAGGATAACGGCGTTGATCCACGCCAGCGGACGCTGTTTGGTCTATAGCGAACACTCTTCCCGAAAAGAGGGGCTGGCAGCTTCCGTCGTCAGCTGCCACCGTTTTTTACTGCCACCGCTTCACTGCGCCTGCTTTTTGGTGAAATCCAGTTGGTAGATGAGCATGGTGGAGGTCTGCTCGCTGAACAGGTCAAGTGGGCTGCTGCCCAAAATTAACCCGACCAGCAGTTCCGCTCCTTTTTTGTCCGCATTGGGGCGGAGAAGATAGTCCACGATATAGCCGTCGATCTTTTTGGTCCGCCACAACTCGGACAGGGCGATACCGTTCCAGCTGAGGGCGTGGATTTCGCCGGAGGGATAATTTTTCATGTTTTCAAAAAGACGTGACGAGGAGGACAGGTTTTTGTTGATGATGACGTCCTGCTTGCCATCGCCATTAACGTCATAGACGATGATCCGCGAGGGGATATAAATACGGGTCGCCCCTTCCTGACTGCTGGCCTTGCCAGACCCGAAGCCGTCCGTACCGCCGATGAAGCGGGTGGTGCCGCCGTAAAACTCGTCGCTTTTCCACAGGACAGTGCCACTGGAGCGCAATACCTGGAGTCGATCGTACTGGTCGATGGCGATAATCTCCCGGCTGCCGTCGTTGTCCAGATCGGCAATGGTGAACTCAAACAGATTAACGCTGGCCGGAATCTCCATGGGGCTGCCCGCTTTCAGGGCGCCATTGCTCAGATTGAGATGAAAGATGCCTGCGGCCACGGCCTTGCTGGAATCGGACCGCTGGCCGGCCAGCACCATGCCTTCGCCGGGTACGGGCATGGCCCGAACATACCACTTGGCATCCTGAAAAAGATAGTTGGCCTTGTCCGCGCCAAGCCACTCGAAGGCAAAAGAGTTAGGTCCTTTGCTGTCCGCAGCACTCACATAGATTTCCGGTTTGCCGTTTTTGTTCAGGTCTGCCACGGTGATGGCGTGTATGCGGTACCCGTTTTTTCCGGGAATCTGGCCGACCTTACTCAGACGATTGTTGTCACGTTTGAAGATCTGGACCGAATTGTTGTCGGCAAAAATAACCTCGTCTTGGCCATCGCCATCAAGATCAGCCATTTCTATGAATTGAAGGGAAAGCTTCATGTTCTGGGATTTCTGAAACTCGCTGGTGATGTCCTTGGGATAAATAAAGGGAGAGTCGCCTTGCTGCATCCCTGGGCGGCCGGCAAAGGCCCGGTCTGGATGGGCGGTGGCATACTGCGGCTGGGCCTGGGCACCGTTCTGTCCGGCCGCCACGGGCTGGGTTAGTGCTGTGGCCGGACGTTTGTGGGCGAATATTTTCTCGCTTATATCCCAGGCCAGGGAGTCGATGCTTTGGATAATCTCGCTTTCATTCTTGGCTGTGGCATAAAAATTCCGGGGCTCGGCCTTGGCCATATCAAAGACCTTGGCATCCAGCGAGAGACTGCTGCCTAAGGCAGTGAGGCTGCCGACCACTAAAAAATCCGCTTGGAGGGTTTTGCCCAGCTTGAGAAACGCCTCTTTCTGGGTTGGGGTTCCGGCGCTGGCCATGGCTTTGTCCACCACGGCCTTGTCGATCACGGTGAGGTCGATCTCCGAAGCAAGGCGGCTGGCAAGCATGTCGCGGATGCCGGTGGTGAGATAGCCCATGTCCTGGGGAGCGTTGGCCTTGAAGGGCAGGAAGGCGATGCGCCTGGTTTGGGCGGCCCCGGCCGTTGGCAGCGCAAGGTGCATGGCGAAGATCAGTGCGGCGAGCAAGGCAGGGAAGACTGTGCGCTTGATTTGTTTGAGCATGACCGGTTTCCTTATTGAAAAAAAGAGTGATTTTCCTTAGAGTTTAAGGCCGTAAGCTTACCCCGAAGAAACGTTGAAGGGCAAGAGTTTTTTGTAGTTTCGGGCGGCTATGATGTTGTGCGCAACGGTTTACTTATCGCGGCTGAAGTCGCTTTTGTCGGCAGAGTGAAAGGGCAAACATGAAAACCACTATCTATCTTATCCGGCATGGCCTGACGGCGGCAAACAAGGATAATGTTTTTGCCGGCCGCACCCAGGAGCCCCTGCATCCAGAGGGCGTGGCGCAGTTGGTGGGGGTCGGGAAAAGGCTGGGTGAGTGCGATATCAGCAAGATTTTCTGCGGTCCCTTGGCGCGGACCAGGCAGTCGGCCGGGATTGTCGGAGAGCTGCTCACCGTGCCGGTTGAAGCGAAAGAAGCCTTGACCGAGATCCACATTCCCCACTGGGACGGGCTGACCAAGGACGCGATTCGAGCGAGGTTTGGGCTTGAATATCCAACCTGGCTTGATAATCCCGCCGGATTTCGCGCGCCGGGCTGCGAGACTATTGCCGAGGTGCAGAACCGGGCTGTCGCCAGCCTGGAAACAATCTTTCGTGATCATTTCGGTCAAAACCTGCTGGTGGTAAGCCATTTGATTGTGGTTCGGGCCGTGCTCCTGCACTATTTGGGACGGTCCATCGTGGATTTCCGAGAGATCAAGGTCGGTAATGCTCATGTGGTGACCCTTGTCAGGGATGATTTGCGGGGGACTACAGTGGAGTTGTGATGGCGTGGGCATGACCCTGCCCGATTCTGGCAACGACCCGAACACGGTGAGATGTTCCGCTGAGCCTGGGAATTTTTATGCGTATGGAGAGAACTGGCCGGAAAAAAATCTGACGCCCCATAATTTGGGCGCTCTTGTTCAGACGGCGAAGTACCGCCGCACCAGATGATCGAGCTGGGTGTTCAACTCATCCTCCTGCTCGTTGCCGCAGAATTGTGCATACAGTTGCGGGGCAATGACCAGAAAGGCGTCGACCAATTCCGGATCAAAGTGGCTGCCGGAGGATTCTTGTAGAATGGTGACCGAACGCTCGTAGGAAAAGGGCTCCTTGTAGGGCCTTTTTGAGGTGAGCGCATCAAAGACGTCGGCAATGGCAAAGATCCGGGCGTTTTTCGGAATGGCCACCCCTTGCTGTCCGGCCAAGTAGCCGTTGCCGTCATATTTCTCATGGTGGTTTTCCACTACAGCCACCGCATCGTGCAGCCACTGGTATGACTGAATGATATCCACCCCATGGCCGACATGGGTCTGCATCACCGCAAACTCTTCTTCTGTGAGCTTGCCGGGTTTCAGGAGGATGGTGTCACTGATGGCGATCTTGCCCACGTCGTGGAGAAAAGCGCCCTTGATCAGGGCCTGCATCTCTCGATTTTCGAGACCGATGGCCTCGGCCAACCTGATGGCGTAGATGGTCACCCGGTAGTTGTGGGCGTTGGTGTCGCTGTCTCGCTTGGCAATGGCGCTGCCCAACACCTTCAGTATGCCGATGTTTGCCTTGGCGAGATTGCCGGAAAGGATGATCAGATCGCGATTTAGGGAGATGATCACCGGATAGAGGATCAGGGTGGCGAGAAAGATCGCCGCCACCACCTGGATGATCGACCAGGTCACCCGCCAGAGCACCTGTTCCATCTCCTGGCCCGTCACCTGATAGACCCCTTCGAAGTAGCCGATGATCCGCTGATCCTCCTGATCGGTGATGGGCATGATCAGCTTCAGGTAGATGACATCGGCGTGGAGGACCTTCATGTATTCGATCCCTTGCCCCATGAGGAAATCGTGCCGCTTTTTCTCTAAGCGGGCCATGATCTCCTGGATATGCGGCAGAGCATATTCGACGACTTTTTCCTTCTTTTGGTTATAGACTTCAACCATCACGAAATGGCGTTCGTTGGCAAGGGACTGGGCCATCACCTCCAGCTGACGGCCATTTCCCGCCGTGGGATCATGAAAATAATTGTGCGCTGCCGCAAGGAGCTGTGTGGAATTGGTCCGGGCCAGGCCAACCACGTAGGCGTCAATCCGCTCGAACTCTGTATAGGCAACCAGAGAACCGATGACGACCGAAAGGATCAGCCAGCCGAGGAGCAGTTTTTTGATGATCCGGCGATGAAAGTCTTTTTGCATGGGCAGATTAAAATCTATCGGTCTGGTTGGGGGCAGGACGGGCAACGATGCCGAAATTTAGACCACGAAAACACAAAAACCGAGAACGCAAGGCGCAGAGACATAGCAAGCAACCCCGGGCGACCCATGCCTGGTTAAAAGTCTTCGAATTCTTCGCCCATGGGGATAATATCTTTGGGTTTGGACGAGGCTGCCGGCTTCTTGGCTGCTGGCGGCAGTGCCTTGCGTGTGGGCACTGCCTTCCGCGGAGCCGAGAGCTTGGTGATCACCGGGCGCTTGAGCTGGCTCTCTTTGGGGGAGGCGCTTCCGCCGCGGGGGGCGTCTTCTCCCGCGCAGATAACCATTGCCCGCAATTCGCCGACCGAGGCGCTCATCATCTCCGCTTGGGCGCTCAGTTCCTCGGAGGCAGCGGCGGATTGTTCCGCTGCCGCTGCGTTGCTCTGGGTCACGGTATCGATCTCATGAATGGCCTTGGTAACCTGGTTGATGGCGCTGGCCTGCTGGCTTGCCGCCCCAGCCATCTCGGTAATGATCGTGCCTATACGAGTGGTAGACTGGGCGGCAACATTAAATGATTCGCTGGTCTCGCTGACCAGGGCGTTGCCGGTATTGATCTTCTGTACCGTGCCCTCAATGAGGTTTGAGGTGTTCTTGGCCGCTTCCGCAGCCCGCATGGCCAGGTTACGAACCTCATCGGCAACCACCGCGAACCCGGCCCCGGCCTCGCCGGCCCGGGCCGCTTCAACCGCAGCATTCAAAGCCAACAGATTGGTCTGGAAAGCGATCTCGTCGATGGTTTTCACGATCTTCTGGGTTTCGGCGCTGGCCGCCGAAATTTCATGCATGGAGGTAGTGAGTTTTTTCATGGACTCATCGGCATTCTGGATAACCTGGTTCGCTTCCTTCATCAGCGTATCAGCCTGCCGGGCATTGTCGGCATCCTGCTTGATCATGGCCCCGACCTCTTCCAGGGAGGCGGAGGTTTCTTCCACTGCGGCGGCCTGCTGGGATGCGCCTTCAGCCAAGGTCTGACTGGAGGAGGAGACCTCCCCCGCCGCCTCGCCGACCTGGGTGGCGCCCTCGCCCAAGGCGAGGCTGACCTGCTTGAGGGTGGTCGAAATCCCCCGGCCAATAGAAACAGCCAGCAGTCCACCAACCACCAGAACAGCAGCCCCCAGCCCCAAGGCGATCCTGGCCAATACGGTGGCGGAATCCTTGGCCAGCATGGTTTGTTTTCCAGCTCCGTCCTTGGCTTCAGTGAGTAATTCATCCAGCAGCGGGTCAATGGCCTTGGTTGTTTTGCGCAGCGCAAGGGTGGCGACCATCCGTTCATTGCCGACGGGGGCGGCGAGCATGGCGCCAAACGCTTTTTGATAGTCATCGGCCAGAGGCAACAGTTGCTTGGCGGTCTCCACCAGTTTTGGTTGCCCGGCGTTCTTGGCCAAGGCCTCGATGGTCCCCAGCTCATCCTGAAAAGAGGCAATATAGCTGTCTGCTTCCTTGGCGAGAAGCGCATCGTCGGCGTAC
>Ga0172379_10011898_pt1 | contig 10275 bp, 5 predicted proteins | sample GrowelOW334metaG_FD_119756 | JGI IMG/M metagenome (GOLD analysis project Ga0172379, IMG submission 119756) | Groundwater microbial communities from an aquifer near a municipal landfill in Southern Ontario, Canada - Groundwater well OW334 metaG | ecosystem: Environmental > Aquatic > Deep...
GACTCTATCGATTTCTTTATGTTTTCCGGGTTTGCAAGGTATCCGATCCCGACAATGTGCGCCATATACTGGCCGATCATCTGGTCGATAAGGCAGCCGGTTCCCACCTGGAATTCGGGATTATCCATATCCTTCGAGCCCATACCGGCCAATAGCTCTTTCGGGATTTTTTCCTTGTCTTTGGGCGGCTGAACCTTTTGGATATAGTATTCCCCGTTGAAAAGATTCCGGTCGATCCACCGGCTTCCCTTTTCGAAAAGCGAGCGGCAGGTATCGGCAATTTCACTGTCGTCCATCGCTTTCGCCATTTCTTCCGCGCAGCGGAGCGCTCCAAGATACCAGCCGGTCATCATGGGATTGGGGCCGTAGAATTCCACATCATAGGTGTTATGCTGCACACCCTCCATCACACCGTCACGGTCGCCGTCCCAGCCTCCCTCTGCCCATGCGAAAGCGAGCGCTCTTTTTGCAGACGGCCACAGTTTTCCGAGAAACTGCGCATCACCCGACAGCTTCCATTCACGGTAGAGTTTCATGATAATACCCATCTGGCCGTCGGCAGCAGCGCCAAAAAGTTTCGAATCGGAACGAAGTTTTTGAAGAGGGAGAAACGTGCGGAATGTATTGAGACCTTTTTCGTTGGTGCTGTAAATTAATTCCACCTCACGCATACTCCGTGCAAGCTGCGGAAAAAGAAATGCGGTCGTAGTCTCGTAGTTCCAGACATGGGTGCAGCTCCCGAAACAACTGCCGGCTTTGTCCAGGACTCCCTCGAATCCGAAGAAATGCCCGTCGGCGGTTCGAAAGCAGTTCTGAGTGCGCAGAGTGGAGACATTGTTGAGCGCTGCCTCTTTTGCTGCATGGGGAAGGGTGCTTTCGCAGAAGCTTTCTACAAACGCAACTGTTTCCCGTTCGAGCGCGGGCAGCTTCGGCAACACTTTTTCGGCCACATCCCAGGCATTTTCATAGAGAGTGGCGTAGTAATTGCCGACCGGTCCATCCTTTTCCCCGGGTTGAAGTTCCCATCCGCAGCCTCGTGCGGTACGGTTCGGGAAATGCCAGGCGAGGAGAAAGGTCAGTTCCTTTCGTCCTTGAGCCGGCACCATCGTGGAGGAGGCGAGAGAACCGGTGAAAGTGCGTTCTCCATCCTGATCGTGATCGCATAATATTCCGTCCTCGGAAAAATCATCCCAGAATTCGAGGAGATCGTTTCTCCAACTGGTCCGCGCCCAGTGACGGTTATAGCTCACGTTGTCTCCATTAGTGACAAGAGCGATCGTGCCGTTCTGGGGGATGTCGCCCTCCGCGATTTCTGCGCTCAAAAAAAGTCCGGAGAATCCCTTTCCCACTCGATACTCATGTGTGGGATTTGCCGGAAACCGTTCGACACCGTCATTCCCGATAAAATTCTGCAGCGAGGCGGCAATGGAGGCTTCGACAGATTTGTCAGACGGATTGGAGAGGGTGAACCGAAACATGGCAATCGGCAGCCCGGATTTGTCCGGATCGAGGGGAACCAGAGGGTTGAACGTTTCCAGCGTAATGTCGATTGGAACCGAAGGGTCACTGAGTTCGATGCTTGCGAGGGGATACGCCGCATGAAATACGGTATGGCGGAATCGCGGAATTCCCGATGTCAGGCCGGGAACTCCTCTCTGACCTGAATTTGGATGGGGGATCACTCCTTCCAGAATCCGGGTGTCAGGCTTTTCGCCTCTTTTTTTTGTCCAAAGGGCGAAAAAGCCAAATTCCGGGGCAAAACCTTTCGAGGGACGGTTCATGATTTCCCAGTCGCGGAGATTCCCTCTTCCGCCCAGCGATACTGTTCCCGTTCCGATACCTCCGATGGGGAAGGCGATTTCTCTGAGCTTATCTTTTTTATAGGTAGTTAAGACAGGCCATGGCATGGAAAGTGTTCCCTTATGGGTAAAAATGAATTTTGGTGGGAAATGATTCCTTGTTCATCACAGAAGAGTTGATCGGGATTATTTATTCGATTCGTCATATATTCTCTACGCTCTATCATAAAGCGAAATTCAGAGATAATTTAAATCGTATTGATAAGTCTATGTCTCCTCAACAGGATAGAACCGGTCCTGGTTTATACATAAATATATCAGTCATCGTGTATGATACTATGAAAATGGAAGGAATAATATAATGCATAACTATATGACATGTAAGCAGTCAGGTCGTTCGTTTCACGTTAAACCTGAATATCCAGGGCACAAAATATTCCCTCGAAAGGATCACCGGATAGCCCTCGACCGAATAGTCGATACCCTCGAAAAAAAGAATATGGGAAGACGGTTCGATTTCCAGTTTATCGGCGACGTTGAGAACATTGTGGAGAGGCATGAGAATGGATCGGGATTCTGCAAATTGAATCCCGCAATATGTTTTTAAGTGGCTGATGAGTGAATAATTCTCGTCACCATTCCGTACAGGATATTGTTTCATAATCCAGGACGGCACAATATCGATTGTGTAGGCGACAGGCTGGCTGTTTGCGGTGCGCACTCTCTCTATTCGTACGATAGTTGATCCGGGTTCGATTTTCAGCCTGCTCACGTCATCCGGAAATACCAGTTCCGTTTGCACTTTCATGGAAGCAGTCCCCGGAATAAATCCCAGGGATTCGATTATTTCCGTTATGCTTCTTGGTATGGAGAGGTTCAGTGCAATTTTCGGATTGTGGTTCTTTACAAATGTTCCGACGCCATGCAAACGGTAGAGGATATCCTCGCTTTCCAGTTGTTTCAGAGTTTCACGCAGTGTCGCCCGTGAAACCCCAAGGTTTTTTGCGAGAAGGGGTTCTGTCGGCAGCCGATCACCTTCATGATAAGCCTCGGAAAAAATAATCTTTCTCAGACAGTCTGTAGTAGTGGAATGGAGAGGTTTATGCATCTATTTTACTCTGAAAAGGCTGGTACGTGTAAAAAATATAGAACTTAAAACCAATTTAATGAATGAACCACGAACCACACGAAAGTCACGAAAGGGTAAAAAAAAGGATTTTCGTGCAGTTCGTGCTTTTCGTGGTTTGATTTGAATGAAAATATATTGAGACAGAGAACGGCTGTCAAGCGAAGAACATAGTATAAATGGAGATGTTGGGAAATGAGATTCCTCATCCGGGAAGCGGCCGGACCAATTAAATATGAATTGACCGTAAATGTACCGAATGTTATTTCGAATTAATGGTTTCGCTCTCTGAGAGGCTTGAAAGGTCAATGGAATATAAGATTATGAATCCCCATTTTCAGGTTGAGGATCACAGTATGCGAATCACTTTGAGGCTTCCTTTGCCTGTTTATCCTTGAGTATTTCGCTAACTTTTTCTAAAATCTTGTGTTCTTCCTTGGTGTAAAAATCCCAGGGTGAGTAAGATTTACTTGCAAAGGGTGCGGTATCACTTTCAACTTCCGGACCTACACCATGAGATGCGTTGATGACTTTAAAATGATACGCCACCGTAACCGTTGTCGTGCTGTCTGTGCTTTTATCGACAAGGATACTCAGCCGCTCCTTCAGTTCGAAATCTCCCATCTGTCTCTGGGGAATATCATCGCCCCTGTTCTCTACCGCGTTCCCATGCAGATAATCGTCTTTATCGTGCAACCTTCCCTTTTCCTTTATAAATCTTGATCTCCAATACGTCTGAAGAAGTCCTTTTTCTTTCTGATCATTTTGGAACCGATAGTCGGATACTGTCCTGCGCACGATGTTCCATACAGTATCGTAATCAGCGGAATACGTTCTGAATTCTTTGGTGATATTTTCATCTTTCTGAGAAACGACAAACTGCCGGGATGAACAACCGGAGAAGACGGCTAAAATAAAAAACACTAATCCTGCTGAAATCTGGAAAAACGGAAAATATTTTCTTTCTATCATGATGCAGCCTTTCGGTGATTTTTTCATTAAAGCGCCTTGAAAATGTGAAGAAGCATAGCGAAGATACTATTATATAGGACGAATAATCGCTGGAATAAGTTTAATGATAGTTTCAGAAACCTTGTAAAATTATCCCTGTTGATTGATATAGACCGGTGCGCAGAACAAAGCTGTCCGCAATGAAACAGGATGGGATATAACAATAAATAACGTAATTATTGTTGACCCTGCAAAGAAAGAAAAGATACCCTCACCACATTCACCCTCTCCAATAAACTGACAAGGGGGGAATCCTATGATTTTCCTAATCCATTATCTATCATGCAGATCCGGGTTATACCCTCTCTAAGGGGTGAGTTAGAGAGCGCTATGAATAAATAAACTTTCTTCTCTGCGATGTGCCTGTTCTCCAGATATGGAATCTTCTCACCTGATAATTATCGCAGCCGGATTATCTTTCCGAGCGGGGAGAGCGAGAATCAATTTTCCTCCAGCCGCCTTTTTCAGACTAATGGTTTTTTCACCGTCGAAAGTATACAATACTGCGGTACGAAGGGGCTTTACCCCAAGTTTCAGGGAATCTACAGTAAGGGTAAAAGGCTCTTTTTTGTCACGGCGGTCAAGGAGGGTGATGGTCAGGCTTTTCCCGCCGGTATTTCTGAAAATCTTTGCTTCAACCTTGGATGGAAGGCTTTCCAATCCGATGTCATCCTTAAAATGAGAAGAGAGGAGTTCCGATTTTATAGCCTGGCGCAGGGCGATGAGCTTCTTCACATGCAGCCAGTAGGAGCTGTCCTTCTGGAGCGGGTAACCGATAACATCGAAGCGGTTGCCGATGAGGAAAACCCGGTTCAGGCTGTCCTCATGAGTGAACTTTGTTTTTTCGCCGGGGTAGTAATCCTTCACGCCGAAATAGTTGTCGCACGTGCCGCTGAAGATAGGAAACTCCGGGAAAGTGTAAGCAAAAATCTCCGGTTTGGGGTAGTTCATCAGGTCGCCCACCAGTTCCAGCCCGAGAGCGTGGCTCTGATACTGCGTAAGGGCGTCGGAAACTGTCTCTGAAGTGATGGCCAGATTCACCGTACCCGATGATCCTTCTTTTAGTTTCCGCAGAAGTTCAAGGCAGCCGCGTCCCACGCCGTGGGGGCGCTCGCTCCCGTGCTCGGTGGAGAAACAAACCCGCGCCGCGCCGAACATGGTCACAGGAAAGCTGTCTACATACCAGGTATCGACGCCGTAATCACGGACATATTTGTCCACAATCCAGTATTTCAGGTAATCCTGCCAGCCTTCCGCTCCCACGCACATCCCGGCATAGCCGTCCAGATAGTTTCCCGCCTCGCGGGTACCATCGGGATACACCGATGAGTGGGCGCGGAATTCCTTCCACCAGTCGGGAAGTTTTACATCAGATGGAATCTGCTCATGGTATTTGAGCAGCGAGGCCGGAAGAGTGGCGTCAAATGTCCAGGCGTTGGAATAGAAGCCGATATGACCGCCTGCCGCTCGTACTTTCCGAACCCCTTCACGCATTCCCTGTTCGCCCCCGCGGGCAGCATCGGGTATAAAGAAACAGTAATACCCCTTCCGCTTGCCGTTTTCATCAACCGGCTCAAGCATCTCCGACCAGATCTGAAGATAATTCAGTCCAAGCCATTGCGCCTGTTCATACATGGCGGGCAAGTCTTCATATTTGTAATTTGGCACGCCTGTCCCGAACCAGCCGTCAGCTTCACGCACCCACTCCGGCTTTGGAACAGGTTTCAACAAAACGCTGCTTTTTTCACGGTAGGTGTCGGCAGCCCAGTGCCAATCGCCATCGTGGACAGCGACCGCGAATTCCTGGGACTCCCAGGACTGCCCCGGATACAAAGGCGCGAGGGTGCGGATATCCATGGTTATTGACTCCTTGCCTTTATCCGGAAAGGTTTCCAGGTCGATCTGCTGGAAGGTCGGATCATAACTGGCGAGATAGAGACCGCCGCCGGAATCATAAAGATCCTGCCAGGGCATACAGGCCCAGCCGATGTAGGTCAGAACATTGTCACGTTTTGCCCAATTTGTCGGGGTGAAAAAGGAATAAGATGCCGGATCGGGGATAAGCTGCCCCTGGACGAATGGCCGGGCGAGGAAATCATCGGCGTGATTTTTCCCGAGAGCGAGACCTTCAATCACGGGGAACGCCACCCGGAAAAGGCGGAGGTCTTCCTTCGGCTGTTTCGAAGGATCATTCCTTACCCTGATTTTCCAGATGGTAACAGGCGAATCATCACGGATAGTCACTGTCGTGATAACACTGATCGATGGAGGAATGTTGTAGGTGCAGGTGAGCGTTTTCCCGGAAGATGCCGAGGTAATTTTCCCTGCGGTTATACTGCCGTTCCGTATCCTCTGTATATCGCCCGGAACCAATCCGATACTTTCAGGGTTGGCCAGTGAGAAGCCGCCGAACTCACCGAGCGAATAATCTTTTATAAACCAGCTCCGGTTTGCCGGCGTGACATCCAGGACAAAGGGGGGATAGCCCGAAGCCCTGTTGATATATTCCGAGCCGCTTTTTTTGTTGACCATGCTCGAAAGGGCGCCACTATCGGCATTAAATTCGAGTTTGAGAAATGTGTTCTCCAGAATAAGATTTTCGGCAGCTTTTACAGAAAATGCAAAGAGAGGGAAAATAAGAGTGCACAGGATAAATACATGATTTCGTTTCATACTGTTGTCCTTACCCTTTATAAACTTGTTTTCCCGTTGACATATCGGCATTTTTTTGCTTTTTTGTCATGCATGATGTCAGTGATATTCAAAGGGACGATCGTTTTGGTGTAACGGGTATGTTTATTTAATCTCTTAGGGTTGAATTCCCCCTGCTTGCGGCATTTCCCCTTATTACACCCCACTCTTACTGCGTACGAGCGGGGACCCCGCAAGGGAGGTAACCGACATCAGTGGCAGAGGGAAAGTAGTTCTCTTTTATCCCTCTTAATAAGGGGGATGTCACCAAAGGTGACAGGGGGATTATCTTTGGATACCTCGCAGCTCTGCTGCGGGGTAGTTTATTGGCTCTTTCCCAACTTTGCGAATTTGCACAGAAACATACCATATAACGATAATTATTGCAACCTCATGTTGGACATTCTACACTTTTTCCCAAGGAGGCATGGAATGAAGAGTTTAGTGCTGTTTGCGGCAATGATGGGATGGTGCATTAAACCCTGCCTGTTTGCGGAGGAAATGCCGTTCAATGGCCTCGGCATGAGTATGGGTTCCCTTTCTAATCTTTCACATGCTCAGACTCGTTCGATAAGTCCGGAGAATTTTACCGGCGAGAAGGGCAAAGGAGGAATGGCGACTTTGGGAACGGGCTCAAACGCTTCCCGTGAGCTTGGCCAGGGATGGAAAATCTCTCCCTCGATACGCATCGAAAGCAAACAGACATTTACTATTGCAGACATTCAGGGACCCGGGGCAATTCAGCACATCTGGATGACTCCCGCCGGTACATGGCGCTATTCCATCGTTCGAATCTACTGGGACGGCGAGAAGGAGCCGTCCGTGGAAGCGCCGGTCGGCGACTTTTTCGCCTGCGGCTGGGGCAGGTATTCCCAGCTTACCTCTCTGGCAGTCTGTGTGAATCCCGGCAGCGCCTTTAACTGCTACTGGGAGATGCCATTCCGCAAATCGTGCCGGATAACGTTCGAGAACATAGACGATAACCCCATGACCCTTTACTACCAGATCGATTACACGCTGACAGATGTACCGAAAGACACGGGATATTTACATGCCCAGTTCCGCCGTGTCAATCCGCTTCCTTACAAGGATGTGTATACCATTCTCGATGGTGTCAAAGGCTGGGGACAGTATGTCGGTACCTATCTTGCCTGGGGAGTGAACAACAACGGCTGGTGGGGTGAGGGAGAGATCAAATTCTTCATCGACGGCGACAAGCAGTTCCCTACCATCTGCGGCACCGGCACCGAGGATTATTTCTGCGGTTCCTACGACTTCGACGCCAAGGCGCCGGACGGAACGGTTCAATACCATGAATTCACGACGCCCTATTCGGGGCTTTCCCAGGTGATACGGGGAGACGGCCACTACGATGTCCAGCAGCGCTTCGGACTGTACCGGTGGCACATCATGGACCCTGTCAGGTTCGAGAAGGATCTGAAAGTCACCATACAGGCTCTCGGCTGGCGCTCCGGCGGAAGATACCTTCCCCTTCAGGATGACATCTCCTCGACAGCTTTCTGGTACCAGACCGAGCCGCACGCGGTATTCCCGAAGCTGCCGGAAAAGGATGATCTGGAAATACAGTGAAGATACTTCTCGTCCGCACCGGAGGGCTCGGCGACTCGATTCTGACCCTTCCGGTCGGCTCTCATCTGAAAAGGTATTACCCGGAAGCCGAACTCCATATTCTCGGGAACTCGGCCATGCTCGAAGCCGCTGCTCTGACCGGGGAGTACTCAGGATTCCACTCCATTGACGAGGCCGGATTCTCGACTCTATTCTCGGAGAGTGGAACCACCGGGTTTCTCAGGGATTATTTTTCCGGATTCGAACGGGTATATTTTTTTTCGTCCGGGAATGCGGAATGTATTACCCGGAAGGTGCTCCGGGCAGGCGCAGGGTACTGTCGTGTCTTTGACCCCCGTCTGCCGGAGGGCTTTCATGATCATATCACATCTCATCTTCTTTCTATTCTCGAAACGCCCTCTGTTCTTCCTGCGGAATTCCCTTCTCCGGTTTTGGAATCTGCTTCAAAAAGAAACACCGGTGCTCTGGTGATTCATCCCGGCAGCGGAGGAATTCCCAAAATGTGGCCATTAGAAAGATTTTTTGAAATTGCCGATTTCTGGACTGATCCGGAAAAAGTGGTGTTTCTCCTTGGTCCGGCTGAAATTGAGAGAGGGCTTCCTGCCCGAATTCCCTCACGGTACGGAAGAGCCATGCCTGAAACGTTGCGGGATGCCTTTGATATTCTTAGCAGCGCTTCATTCTATCTCGGAAATGATTCGGGGGTGAGCCATCTGGCCGCGCTCGCACGGACACCGTCAGTGGTTCTTTTCGGGCTGTCCGATCCCGCAGTCTGGAGACCTCTCGGCAGCAGGGTAACTATCGTGGCTTCTTCTGAAAGGGACATGGATGGAATTGAGATTGATGAGGTTATAAAGGCTCTTAAAAAAATCAGCAGGAGTATTTCATGACACCAAAAACCCTTATACCCATGACGCTATCGGAAGCGCGGGTCTATCACCTCAGAGCCCCGCTTGAAAAACCGTATCGGACTACCTTCGGGGTAATGACTCACCGTCAGGCGGTTGTTATAAATCTTACCTGCGCCGAGGGATTCGCAGGGATGGGGGAGAGCTGGATAAATTTTCCTCTCTGGGCGCCGTGGGAGCGTGTTGCCGCTTTCACTCACGGAATATTTCCCATGATTTTGGGCAGGGTGATAGAGGATATTCCGGGATTCGTCAAAGAGATATGGAACAAACAGTACCGTGCAGCGCTCCAGTCCTCGACTCTGGGACCGTTATTGCAGGCGGTCTGTGCAGTAGAGATTGCCCTTTGGGATATGCAGGGCAGGATGTGCGGGCTTCCTGTAAACAAACTCTTTTCCGATTCTTCCGAAACACATGTAAAAATGTACGGCAGCGGTCTGAATCCCCCTTTCCCGATCGATGCAATCCAAGAAGCGCTTGACCTCGGGATCGATACCTTTAAACTGAAACTCGGCTACGGTGACGATGAAGACAAAATGAATATCAGCCGGCTGCGGTCGATTCTTGGTTCAGAGGGAAAAATTGCTGTGGATGTCAACCGGAACTGGACATTTGATACTGCCTTGCAATGGATGGAGTATTTGCAGGATAACGGTATCGTATGGCTCGAAGAACCATTGACAATCGAGGAACAATACCGATACACTGAACTGCATTCTCTTTCCGTCATTCCCATTTCCGCAGGAGAAAACTTCCTTATTCCGCCGGGGAACAGTCTTGTAAACGAAGGCGACGGCGGCCTTTCATTGAATCAATCTTCACTGGCGCTCGATAGCATCCAGCCGTCGGTTGTAAAAAACTGTTGTTTTTCCGATGCTCTTCGTCTCATGGATTTGGCGAAAAAACAGGGGAAGAAGCTTTGGCCGCATTTTTTGGGATCTGCGCCCGGTATGGCTGCAACCGCGCATCTGGTTTCACTCACGCAGAATCCCTTTCTGGAATGGGACATCAATCCCAATCCTTTACGGACGGCATTCTTCACCGAGCCCTTTTGTATCCGTGACGGATATTTTTCTTTGACTCAGAAACCGGGTTTAGGATGGGATACGAGCGAGGAAATACTTGTTAAATGGGAAGTTAAACACAGTTA